>Ga0075425_100003805_pt1 | contig 15414 bp, 8 predicted proteins | sample SoiMethybrSBSTD4_FD_75300 | JGI IMG/M metagenome (GOLD analysis project Ga0075425, IMG submission 75300) | Bulk soil microbial communities from a Populus tree surrounding site in Tennessee, USA - Soil MetaG P. TD hybrid SBSTD4 | ecosystem: Environmental > Terrestrial > Soil > Tree plantation...
ATCGAGTGCGTCCTGGGCCGAATCGGCGACGACGATGTCGGCGCCGGTCACCTCGAGGATCTCGCGCACCATCGTGAGCGCGTCGCGGTCGTCATCCACGGCGAGCACGCGAACGCCGCGCAGGTCCGGCACGGCGATCGACGCGTGCGTCCGCGCCACATGCGGCGTGGTGACCTCCGGCTGACGCGCCGGCTGCGGAACCATCAGCGGCAGCCTGACGCGGAACGTCGCGCCCGTTCCCTCGCCTGCGCTCGAGACGTCGACCGCCCCGCCGTGCAGTTCGATGAGCTGCCGGGTAATCGCGAGCCCGAGTCCAAGCCCGCCGCGCTCGCGCGTCATGCCGGCGTCGGCCTGGCGGAAGCGCTCGAAGATATGCGGCAGAAACTCCGGCTTGATTCCAATTCCCGTGTCGGTCACCAGCACTTCCGCCTGCGTATCGGTGTGCGTCACTCGCACGTGCACGCGCCCGCCGCGGCCGGTGAACTTCACCGCATTCGACATCAGGTTCCAGACCACCTGCTGCAGCCGTTCCGGATCGCCTGACACTTCGGCCTCCGGGTCGAACTCGGTCTCGATGCGAATGGCCTTCGCGTCGGCCGCAGGGACGACGCCTTCGATCGCGTGCCGAACGACGTCGGCAAGGTCGACCCTCTGCACGTTGAGCCGCATCTTCCCCGAGATGATCCGCGACACATCGAGCACGTCCTCGACGATCTGCGTGAGCGACGTCGCATTGCGTTCGATCGTGTCCAGCGCCTTCAGCTGTTTATCGCCGCCGACGATGCCCGACTTGATCATCCGCGCGTAGCCGAGAATCGCGTTCAGCGGCGTCCGCAGCTCGTGCGACAGCGTCGCGAGGAATTCGTCCTTCAGCCGGCTCGCTTCCTGAACGCCCGCGTACAGGCGTGCATTGTCGAGCGCCACCGACGCCCACGCTGCGATGCCGATGACGAGTCGTTCGTGGCGATCCGAAAACGTTCCCGGGTCCGAGTGCCCGAAGAACAACCCGCCGACCACGTCGCCGGCACGCGTCTTCACCGGAACCGCCAGGTAGCTTCGCACCGGCACGTTGCCCGCCGGCATTCCCAGATACGGCGGATGATCCCGGTAGCGCGGGTCGGCGGTGATGTCGTCGCTCCGCAGCACCTCGGTGTTCCGCGGCATCGTGACGCTGGAAAACGCTTCGCGCGGCACGCCGGAGATCGAGTAGAGCGTCGACCGTTCGCCCTGCTCGTCATAAACGTTGTAGAAGAACGCACCGAACTCGGCGTGCGTGCCTTTCGTCGCCGCGTCGACGACCGCCTGAACGATGTCGTTCTGATCGAGCGCCGACGCGACGACGGCGCCCACCTCGTTCAGCCGCTCGGTAATCGCGGCGTTCTCCGCGACGATCGCGAGAAGCCGCGTGCGCTCGGCTTCCGCGCGCTTCCGCTCGGAGATGTCGCGCGCGATCTTCGAGGCGCCGACAATGGTGCCGCCTGCGTCGCGGATGGGAGAGACCGTCAGCGAAACCGGCAGCAGCGATCCGTCCTTGCACTGGCGCATGGTCTCGAAATGGTCGACCTTGTCGCCGCGTCGGATTCGCGCGAGGACCTCGTCCTCTTCCTGCTGCCGATCGGCGGGAATGATGGTGCGGATCGATTCGCCGATCATTTCCGCCGCCGTGTACCCAAACATTCGTTCCGCCGCGTTGTTCCACGACGTGACGATGCCGTTCAGATCCTTGGAAACGATGGCGTCGTCGCTCGATTCGACAATAGCCGCGAGCCGGCGGGCGGCGCGGTCGGCGCGCGCCTCAGCCGCCAGGTCTTCGGGTCGACGGTCGCGGGGGATTGTGGCCATTTGCAACTATGTCGATTTTATCAACGTGGGCGCCGGCTCTTTGCACACATGCGCGTCCAAGCTCGGCCATCGATTGCGATTGTGATGCGCGAACCCGACCTGTACATTGGAACAGATTGGAGAGGACCGTGACACGCAAGCAGATCGTCGCAGGCTCGGGACACTTTCACGCGGTTCGTTTTTATAAGGACGCCGCGGGACTCAGCCGAATCGTCGCGGACTTTCTCGCCGAGGGACTCGCCGTCGATCAGCCAGCCGTAGTCATCGCTACACCCAAACATCGTGAGGCCATCCGGACCGCGCTCGCCGAGCGTTCGTTCGACGTCGCCACGCTGGAGAAAGACGCGAAACTCTATCTGATCGACGCGCAAGCCATGCTCGACGAGTTCATGGTCGACGACATGCCAGACGCCGAGCGATTCCAGAACGCCATCACACCGATCATGGAGCGTGCGTGCGGCGGGTGGAAGGAGTGCGTCGTGCGCGCGTACGGTGAGATGGTCGACGTCTTGTGGAAAGGCGGTCACACGGTCGCCGCGACGAAGCTCGAGACGCTCTGGAACATGCTCGCGAACACGAACAGATTCTCGCTGCTGTGCGGCTACGCGATGGGGAACTTCTACAAAGAGGCCGCGGTCGACGAGATCTGCAGCCACCACTCGCACGTCGTCTCGTCGAGCGGCGAGGTCACCGCAATGAATTGAATTTGGAATTTGGAATTTGGAATTTGGAATGCGTACGCATTCCGGATTCCTTACTCTCCGATCCGCGGTCCCACCTCGATAGTGCCGTTCTCTTCGCGTACCTGAAACACCGGCTGCGGGTGTGACGAGGGTCCGTTCACCACGTGGCCGTCGTCGAGCGCGAACTCCGAGCCGTGCCACGGGCAGACGATCGTTCCTTCCTTCAGCGTGCCTTCCGAGAGTGGACCTCCGAGATGCGCGCAGTGCTCGGCGAGCGCGCACACGCGTCCGTGCTGGCGCGCCACCACCACGGCGGTGTTCGCGACGTCGACCCTCTTCTTCTGGTTCTCAGGAAGTTCGCTGCTCGCCAGCGCGCGCGTGAAGCGCTCCGGCTGATTCTCGTCGGCGTGCGTCACGCCGATGCGATCGCGATACACGAGGCCGCCGCCGAGATACGCGGCCGTCGACGCGACGACAAGGCCGGCGAGGCTGCACGCGCGTCCCGCCTCGCGGGAGTGATTGCGGCGCAGCGCGAGCGAGGTCGCATACAGCGTGGTGGCCGCGATGTTCAGCAGACCGTGCGTCAAGCCAAGGCGCTTCGCTGCGGTATTGGTCTCGCTCCAGTCGGTGAGCCCGGTCACCGCGGCGCCGAGCGCGCCAACGAGGCCGAAGCCGATCGCAAGGTCCGCAGCGCGGCCGTACCCGGCGTCGCCCGTCGTCTGCTCCGCAGCGTCAAGCACGACCGATGTGGCCCACGCGCCAATCGGAATGTCGGTCAGGACGGGATGCAGTGGATGCCCGAGCCACGTGCCGTGCGCAAAGTTCTTCAGCCGTTGTCCCGCTTCTCCCGCGCTGCTGTATGCGCCGTGGACGAGCGTCGTCAACGGCTCGGCCACCGGATCGAGCCACTGCTGTTGTTCGAGGGCCTCAATCGACACTTGCGCCATTAGTTCGCTCCTCATCTACGAATCGGTCGTGCGCGTACTCAACGTCTGTGCCACTATGGGAGCGTAGCTGATGTTATGGCGCTTCCGAATACTTACCAGATTCTGCAGGCGGTGATCGAAGCCACCCCTGACGCGATCTTCGTGAAGGATCTGGAAGGGCGCTACGTTCTCGTCAACGAAGCCGCCGCCCGGTTCCTCGGCAAGTCGCCGGACGAAATCGTCGGCAGGAACGACCTCGAACTCTATCCCGAAGAGGACGCACGGCAGTTCATCGAGGACGACCGCAAGGTCCTCGCCAACGGTCAGCCGCACGCGTTCGAAGGTGTCGCGCACGGACTCGCGGGCAACCAGGCGTACCACGTCACCAAAGGCGTGTACCGGGACAAAGACGGGAACATTCAGGGGACGTTCGGGATCTCGCACGACATCACCGAGCTCAGGCACGCGCAGCAGACGCTCGAGCAGACGCGCGAGGCACTGTTCAGGTCGCAGAAGATGGAAGCCGTCGGACAGCTGACCGGCGGCATCGCGCACGACTTCAACAACATCCTCGCGATCATTCTGGGCAACGTCGAACTGCTGCGGGCGCATCTGCAGAAGGATCCGTACGCCGACGACATCATCGAGGCGCTGCTGCGCGCCACGATGCACGGCCGCGATCTGACGTCGCACCTCCTCGCGTTCTCGCGCCGCCGTCTCCTGAACCCGCAGGCGGTCGACGTCAACGCGCTCGTGGCGAGCATCGTGCGCCTGCTCGCGCGCACGCTCGGCGCGACGATTCGCGTCGACACCGAAACAGCCGATGATGCGGGCGTGGCGTTCGTCGATCCTGTGGCGCTCGAAGCGTCGGTGCTGAACGTGGCGTTGAACGCGCGCGACGCGATGCCGAACGGCGGCTCGCTGACGATTCGTACGGGTCGCGTGGCGATCCCCGATCCGCCGGACGTCGACAGAGATCTCAAGCCAGCGACCTACGTGACCCTCGCGCTCCACGACACCGGATCCGGCATGTCGGCCGACATCGCCGCGCGTGCGTTCGAGCCGTTCTTCACCACGAAAGCAGGCGGGCGCGGCACCGGCCTCGGGTTGAGCATGGTGTACGGCTTCGCGAGGCAGTCGGGCGGAACGGCGACGATCAGCTCACAGCCCGGACGCGGAACGACCGTGACGATGTACTTGCCGACAGCCGGCGCGGAAACCGCGGCGATCGACGTCCCTGCGCGTCCCGTCGAAACGCGCGCGGCGGCGCGGACGATTCTTGTCGTCGAAGACGAGGTCGACGTGCGCAACGTCGTGCGCCGTCAGCTCGAAAGCCTCGGTCACCGCTCGCTGACGGCGGGGAGCGCGAGTGAGGCCATGCTCAGCGTTCAGGACATCGAGGCGCCCGACGTCCTGCTGATCGATGTCGTGCTTGCGGAAGGGATGACTGGAATCGAGCTCGCGGCGGCCGCGCGCGTGCTGCGCCCGAACCTGCCCGTGATCTTCATGTCGGGTTACACGGCGGTGCCGGAGGCGCAGCAGCGGATGCGCGATTTCGGCGCGCCGCTGCTGGCCAAGCCGTTCACGACGCCGCAGCTCGAACGCGCGGTGAACGAGGTGTGCGCCGTCACCGAAAGTTAGTGTCCCGAGTTACTTCGGCGTCTTCTTCTCCGCGTCTTCCTTCTCTTTCGCCCGCGCGCCGCGAAGCATGTTCTCGAGCGAGTAGTTGCCCTCGTGGCATGCGTATTCGTACAGCTTCTCGTCGGTCGCCACCCACGGGTACTCGCCCGTCCACGGCCGCTCCCACGTCGTCGGATCCTCGACGGTGAAGCGATACAGCAGCGTCTTCGCATCCACACGCGTGAAGCGCTCGACGATGTGCAGGTTCTCGCTCGCGCCCTGGAACTCCGTCTTCGACGTGAAGTTCGTCGTGTCGACAACGAGCGTGTCGCCTTCCCAGTGGCCGACCGAGTCGCCGTTCCACCGGCGAATCGTCTTCGGCAGGTGCTCGCCGCCGATGCGGATGACGCGCGCGTCGTGCACCATCTCGTTCAGGATCATCACGGTCGTCGGCGTCTGAGCGATCTGTTTGAGGTTGTTGTAGAAATAGTTCGGCAGCGTCGGCGGTCCCGACGTGGAGTTGAAGCCGAGGAGACACCGCTCCGCGAGCGGACGCAGTTCAACATCGTCAAACGCGCCGGCGGGTCCCTGGCCCGATGCGCTCTCGCTGGCGTCGGGGCTCACTGTGCGGCGGCGCAGCGCCGCGTTGCGCTCCTTGGCATCGGCCTTCATCGGCGGAATCTTGCCGTCGGGCGGATCGACGACGATCGAGCTCCGCTTCTCGCCGTTGACCGTGATGATCTTCGTGCCGCCGGCAAGCCAGAAGTTGTTGTAGCCGCCGACCACGCCGCCGCCGAACTTCTCGAGGAACTCGAGGTAGGACTTCGGCTGCGTGTTTTCGCCGCCGACGGGCGGCGCGCCTCGATTCGGATCGAGCGGCGCGTCGTTCTTCACCTGCCGCTGCGCCTCGTACTGCTCCATCGCCGCCGCTTCTTCTTTCGTGAGCACGAGCTTGGTGACGCCCGGCGGTCGTTCGACCGGCGTCATCGTCGCGACGTCGTAGTTGCCCTGCAGGTTCGGATGTCCGTCGGGCATTCGCGGCGGGGTGTACGGTTTCGCCGCGGACGTGGCAGCCTGCGCGGCCAAAGGCACAAAGGACACGAAGGGCACAAAGGACACCAAGCAAGTGGTTGCGGCGGCGGCCGCAAGCGATCCGACGGAGACGGCGATTCGCGGGCGCATAAAAGAGAACTCCGTTCGTGAACGGTTGAGCGGATGCGGAGAGAGATTCTAACTCTTTATCACGGGTAGAGCAGCGTGACCGACCAATCGCCGCCGCTCCTGTCGAATCGCTGGCGATCGTGGAGCCGCGCCGGGTCGCGCGTCCAGAACTCGTACGCAGACGGAACCACACGAAATCCGGACCAGAACGGGGGCCGCGGGACCGCGCCGTTTCCGAATCGCGCGCGCGCATCGACGACGCGCTGATCGAGCGACGCGCGGGAGTCGAGCACCGCACTCTGCTCCGACGCCCACGCGCCGATCTGATATTCGCGCGGACGGCTCTCGAAGTACGCGTCGGCCTCGGCGTCCGGCACACGCTCGACGCGTCCCTCGATGCGCACCTGCTTGTCGGGCGGCCAGTAGAAACACAGTGAGGCGCGCGGGTTCGCGGCGAGCGCCTGTGCCTTGCGGCTGTGAAGGTTCGTGTAGAACACGAACCCGCGCTCGTCGAACGCTTTCAGCAGGACGAAGCGCCCGGACGGACGTCCGTCCGCGTCGACCGTCGAGAGGACCATCGCGTCGGGTTCAGCGCAGGTCTCGGCTGCGCGCGCGAAGAGCGTCTTGAAGATGTCGAGCGGGTTGTCGGCCACGTGCGTCACAGCATCGTAGCGCGAACGCGCGGGACTTGGAGCGCGAGCCCATGACCTGTCGCGCGAGCCTTTCGGGCGAGCGACTCAGCGAGAAGTTCGATCGTCGGGGATGGAGACCCACACCTGACCGTTGTCTTCACAACGGATGGTGAGATGTCCGCCTTCGGCCGCGCGCGGAATCGTCAGGCGGAAGGTGACGCTGGTACCTTCTGCGGTGATGTCCGGCATCGGGCCGGGTCGGAGATCGAGGGATTTGCGGGCAGCCATCCGCAGGCTGGTAATGCAAACCGATGACCACGCGGCGCCTGTTGATATTCGGCCCAAAACGCGCGCAACCGCGTCGCACCGCCCACGAAAGTCTGCCTGCGGCGTGATTTCCGCCACAAAATGTTCGGCGCGGAGTGAACCTCTCACGCGTCGATTACTCGACGCGCTGCAGTACCAGCAGGGACAATCCGATCCGTTGGAGTTCGGTGCCGGCTGCGACCGGATCGCCGGCGGTCTTCCCATCGTCTGCGGTGTCGAGCACCGGCTGCCAGCGCGAGCCCCACGGCGCGCCGGGCAGCTTGAACGCGACCGTGTCGACGTGCGCGTTGAACAACAACAGAAAGCTCGCGTCGGTGACGCGCCGGCCGCGCTCGTCCGGCGCGAGGCCCTCGCCGTTCAGGAACATCGCGAAGCTCTTCGCGAACCACTCGTTCCAATCGGCGTCCGACATTTCGGAGCCCTCCGGTTTGAACCAGCCGATGTCGGTGGCGCCCTTGCCGCGAATCGGCCGGCCCTTGAACCAGCGCCGGCGCCGGAACGACGGATGCTCCTTTCGGAACGCAATCACGCGCCGCGTGAACTCGACCAGGTTCCTGTCGGCGTGCTCCCAGTCGAACCAGGAGATTTCGTTGTCCTGACAGTACGCGTTGTTGTTGCCCTGCTGCGTACGCCCGAGCTCATCGCCGCCGATGATCATCGGCACGCCCTGCGATACGAGCAGCGTCGTCAGGAAGTTGCGCTGCTGTCGTGAGCGGTTTGCGTTCACCTCGGGATCGTCGGTCGGTCCTTCGGCGCCGAGGTTCCACGATCGGTTGTTGCTCTCGCCGTCCTGATTGTTCTCGCCGTTCGCCTCGTTGTGCTTCTCGTTGTACGAGACGAGGTCCCGGAGGGTGAAGCCGTCGTGCGCCGTCACGAAATTGATGCTCGCGTACGGTTTCCTGCCGTCGTCCTGATACAGATCGGAGCTGCCGGTGAGCCGCGCCGCGCACTCGCCGAGCGTCTCCTCCTGGCTGCGCCAGTAGTCGCGCGTCGCGTCGCGATACTTGCCGTTCCACTCGCACCAGAGCACGGGAAAGTTTCCGACCTGATAACCGCCCGCGCCGACGTCCCATGGTTCCGCAATCAGCTTCAGACGATTGAGGACCGGATCCTGATGGATGATGTCGAAGAACGCCGAGAGGCGATCGACGTCGTGCAGCTCGCGCGCGAGCGTCGCCGCGAGATCGAAGCGGAAGCCGTCGACGTGCATCTCGAGCGCCCAGTACCGCAGCGAATCCATCACGAGCTGCAGCGTCTGCGGATGCCGCATGTTCAGGCTGTTGCCCGTGCCGGTGTAGTCCATGTAGAACTGCCGATCGTCTTCCACGATCCGGTAGTACGCCGCGTTGTCGAATCCCTTGAACGACAACACAGGTCCGAGATGATTCCCTTCCGCCGTGTGGTTGTAGACGACGTCGAGGATGACCTCGATGCCGGCGGCGTGAAGCGCCCGCACCATCTGCTTGAACTCGTGAACCTGGCCGCCGCTGTCGCCGCCGCTCGAATATTCCGCGTGCGGCGCGAAAAATCCGATAGAGTTGTACCCCCAGTAGTTGCGCAGCTTACGGTCGAGCAAATGGCCATCGTGCACGAACTGATGCACGGGCAGGAGTTCGACTGCAGTCACGCCAAGCTGGGTCAAATACTCGATTGACGCCTGGTGGGCGAGGCCGGCATAGGTGCCACGAAGTTTTTCGGGAACCTCCGCGCGTCGGGCCGTGAAACCTTTGACGTGCACCTCATAGATCACGGTCTCATGAAGCGGCCGGCGGATCGGCGCGTCGCCTTTCCAGTCGAATCGCGGGTCGACGACGATCGATCGCGGCATTGCCGGCGCGCTGTCCTCGTCGCTCGCGTCGCGCCCTTCCGATCCGATTTTGTAGGGCAGGACCGCCGAGCCCCACTGGATGGAGCCGGATACCGCGCGCGCGTACGGATCGAGCAGCAGCTTGCTCGGATTGCACCGATGTCCTTCGGCAGGATTCCACGGACCATGAATGCGATAGCCGTATCGCTGACCGGGTCTGATGCCCGGCACGTAGCCATGCCAGCAGAAAGCGGTTGTTTCGGGAAGGTTGACGCAGTGTTGCGCGCCCGATTCGTCGAACAGGCACAGCTCCACGCGCGACGCCACCTCCGAGAACACCGAGAAGTTCGTTCCGCTGCCGTCCCAGTCCGCGCCGAGCGGAAACGGCTCGCCCGGCCACACTTCGATCGAAGACATAAGTCACTCAGCCTAGCCGACTTTGGCGCACCTTAACGAACGATAGAGGTACCGAACTTCCAGCATCCCCGGAAATCGCGTTCCGATTGTTGGAATAGTTCACACATCCGTCACTGTAAAGAAGTTCCCAAAACACCAGAATCGCGCGCATTTTCAAAAATCGCGCGCGCGGCCCGAAGTGGCACTGCGGTGGCAGTTCGGCCGAGTTCGTGAGGCGACAGGACCGATCTCGAGAGTTGACGCGCGTGACTCAGCAGCAGGTATGACCGACATGATTCGCCTTCGTGTGATTCGACTGGTTCAGGTGGCATGCGTGATGGCCGCCGTGTGGCTGACGCCCGCGCCTGCGCACGCAAACGAGTTCCTGTGCGAGCCGGCATTTCAGGACTGCCGTGCGCCGCTGCTGACGCTCATCAATAACGAAACGGTCGAGATCGACGTCGCCTTCTGGTTCATGCAGGACACGCGCTACGAGGTTGCGATCCTGAACCGCTGGAAGGCGGGCGTGCCCGTGCGCGTCCTCGTCGATCCGAAGGCCAACCCGATCTACACCGGCAACGCGCAGGTCCTCGCCGATCTCGCCGCGGCCGGCATTCCGATGCGGTACCGACTGCCGACGGCGCCGGGCATCCTCCACTGGAAGATGATGCTCTTCGCCGGACAGAACACCGTACAGTTCAGCGGCGCGAATTACAGTCCCACGGCGTTCGTGTTCCAGTCGCCGTACAGCGACTACGAAGACGAGACGCCGTACTTCACCGACGATCCCGCCATCGTCAACACGTTCAAGACGAAGTACGACGATCTGTGGCTCGACACGACGTACTACGGCAACTACGCGAACGTGCCGACGCCGCTCGCGCGCACGTATCCGATCTTCACGAAAGACCCGTCGATGAACTTTCCGCAGCAGGAGGACTACGCGCTGCGGATCCTGAAGCGCTACGCGGCGGAGAAACAGAAGATCGACGTCATCATGTACCGCGTGACCGACGAGCGGCACACGAACGCGATGATCGCGGCGATGCAGCGCGGCGTGCCGGTCCGGATCATCAGCGACACGTTCGAGTACCGCAATCCGGCGAAGATCTGGGTCGCGTTCAACCTCGATCGTCTCTTTATCGCCGGCGTCCCGTTGAAGGTGCGCGCGCATCTTGGGCTGAATCACCAGAAGCTGGTGATCATGTACAGCCAGGCGCTCGCCGTGTTCGGTTCGTCGAACTGGACGTCGCCATCGGCGAATCAGCAGCAGGAGCACAACTACTTCACGACGAAGCCATGGATGTTCCAGTGGTTCGTCGACGAGTTCGAGCGTAAGTGGAACAACCTCGCCCCGAACGGCGCGATGGAGACCGACTGGTTCCAGCCGCTGCCGCCAGACAAGCCGGTGTATCTGTCGCCGGCCGCGAGCGCCGTCGGCGTCGATCGATCGCTGCAGCTCAAATGGGACGGCGGACCGTGGGGCCAGGTCTACGACATCTACTTCGGCACCGATCCGAACCCGCCGCTTCTCGCCGGCAACCAGCAGCTCGGTCCCACGGATCCGAGCAACGGCATCACGCAGCGATGGACGCTGCCGCTGCTGCAGCCGGGCACGACCTATTACTGGAAGATCGTCACGAAGACGATGGCCGGGCTGTCGCGATCCGGACCGGTCGCCACCTTCACGACCGCCGGTACCACGCCGCCGCCGCCGCCGCCCGCAACCAACGCCACTACGACGGTCATCTGGACGGCGACCGACGTCAGCCCGACCAACGTCGTCGGCAACTGGCAGTGGGCGCCCGACAGCACCGCCGCCGGCGGTCAGGCGTTGTGGAATCCGGACAAGGGACAGGCGAAAATCTCACCGCCGCTCGCCACGCCCGCGAACTACTTCGAGACGACGTTCAATGCGGTCGCCGGCGTGCCCTATCACCTGTGGCTGCGCTTGAAAGCGCAGTTCAACTCCACGACGAACAACTCGGTCAGCGTGCAGTTCGACAGTTCGTTCGATCAGTTCGGTACGCCGCTCTACCAGATCGGATCGGCGCAGGGCGCTGAGGTCATTCTGCAGGGCGCGTCCGGCACACCGAGCGGCTGGGGCTGGGCCGACAACGGGTTCAACAACGAAGCGACGCTGATCTACTTCGCGACCTCGGGCCCGAAGCGCATTCGCGTGCAGCAGCGGTACGACGGCGCGTTCGTCGATCAGATCGTGATGAGTCCGGATGCGTTCCTTTCGGCCGATCCGGGCAGCCCGCAGGACGACGCGACGATCTACGGCAGCACAATCGATGGCGCGCCGCCGCCGCCGTCTCCGCCGGCGCCGCCGCCGCCGGCGCCGCCGATTCCGGCGCCCTGGCAGCAGCAGGACATCGGTGCAGTCGGCATGCCGGGCTACGCGAACTTCGACGACGCCACGTCGTCGTTCACGTCGGAAGGTGGGGGAGCCGACATCTTTGGCACCGCCGACGCGTTCCACTACGTCTATCAGCCGTTGTCCGGCGATGGATCGATCGTCGCGCGAGTGGCGAGTGTGCAGAACACGAACGCGTGGACGAAAGCCGGCGTGATGATCCGCGAGAGCCTGTTGCCGGGATCGACGAACGCGCTGATGCTCGTCGCGGCTTCGAAGGGGCTCAATTTCCAGGCGCGCACGACGACGTCAGGCACGAGCACGAGCATCGCAGGCCCGCTGAAGCCGGCACCGTACTGGGTGCGGATCGATCGCGCCGGCAACACGTTCACCGGATATCGCTCGATTGACGGCGTCACGTGGACCGCCGTCGGCACTTACACAATCGCGATGGCGCCCAATGCGCTCGTCGGCCTGGCGGTGTCGAGCCATGACGTCAACAACCCGGCAGTCGCGGTGTTCGATCAGGTGACGATCAACGGCAGCGCGAGTTGCGGATATGTCGTGACGCCGGCAACGCAGTCGATTGGACCGGACGGCGGCGTCGCAACGGTCTCGATCGCGACGGGCGCTGCCTGCTCCTGGACCGCCGAGAGCAGCGACCCCACATGGTTGACCGTGACGAGCGGCGCATCCGGCAAAGGCAACGGCACGGTGACGCTGTCGGTCGCCGCGAACACGGCGGGCTCGCGCACCGCGACGATCACGGCTGCCGGCCGCGCGGCAACGGTGTCGCAGGCTCCAGCGCCATGCACTCTGGCTATCTCGCCGGCGTCTGCGTCGTTCGCGGTTGGCGGCGGCACGGCGACCTTCGGCGTCACCGCGGGCAGCTGGTGCACGTGGAATGCGACGAGCAGCGACACGTCGTGGCTGACGGTCACCAGTGGATCGCCCGGCACGGGCGTCGGCACCGTGACGTTGAGCGCCGCCGCGAACAGCGGTCCGGCGCGCTCGGCGACCGTCACCATCGGCAATCAGACGTTCACCGCGTCGCAGACGGCTGCGGACTGCACGTACACCGTTTCGCCGCTGAGCAAGTCGTTCGCCGCTGGAGGCGAGACGACCACCGTCTCGGTGACGACCGCGAGCTTCTGCACCTGGACTGCGGTCAGCAACGACACGTCGTGGTTGACCGTGACGGGCGGCGCGTCCGGAACCGGAAACGGCGTCGTCACGCTCGCTGCCGCGGCAAACGGCGGCGCGGCGCGCGCGACGACGGCGACGATCGCCGGTCAGGTCTACACCGCGAGCCAGGCCGCGGCGCCATGCGGCTTCGCGATCTCGCCGACGAGCCAGACGTTCGGTCCCGACGGAGGAACCGCAGTCGTCAACGTCAGCGGCGGCGCATGGTGCTCGTGGACGGCGCAGAGCAACGCGACCTTCCTGACCGTGACGAGCGGCGCGAGCGGAGCAGGAGCGGGCCAGGTGTCGATTGGTGTCGCGGCGACCGCGGGTCCATCGCGATCGGGAACCGTGACGATCGCCGGGCTCGCGTTCTCGATCACACAGAACGGACCCGGTCTGCCAGCCGGCTGGACGGATCAGGACATCGGCGCCGTCGGAGTGGCCGGCAGCGCGGCGTTCGACGGGACGACATTCAGCGTGGCAGGCGCCGGCGCGGATGTCTGGGGCACCGCTGATGCGTTCCACTTCGCCTATCAATCGATGACGGGCGACGGCCGCATCATCGCGCGCGTGGCGTCGCTCCAGAACACGAACGTGTGGGCGAAGGCCGGCGTCATGATCCGCGAGACGCTCGATCCCGGATCGGCGCACGCGTTCATGATCGAGTCGTTCAGCAAAGGCCTCGCGTTCCAGCGGCGGACCGCGACGGGCGGCATCAGCACGGCGACGAGCGGCGCGCTCGCCGCCGCGCCGTACTGGGTGCGGCTCGATCGCGTCGGCAACACGTTCACCGGGTATCAATCGACCGACGGCGTCATGTGGACGGTGGTCGGCAGCGACACGATCCCGATGGCCGCCACGGTATTGGTCGGTCTCGGCGCGACGAGCCACAACATCGCGTCGGCGCAGACCGCAACCTTCGACAACGTCAGCGTCGCATCGGGTGCGCCGCCTGCGTGGGCCCACAAGGACATCGGCGCGGTCGCCATCGCGGGGAACGCCACGTTCACTCCAGCGCCCGACACGTTCAGCGTGAAGGGCGCCGGCGCCGACATCTGGGGCGCCGCGGACGCGTTCCACTTCGCCTACCGCACGATGACCGGCGACGGCGTCGTCATCGCCCGCGTGGCGACGAACCAGAACACGAACTTGTGGATGAAAGCCGGCGTGATGATTCGCGAGACGCTGGATCCGGGATCGGCGAACGCGCTGATGCTCGTGTCGTTCGGCAAGGGGCTGCAGTTCCAGCGTCGGCTCGCCGCGGGTGGCGTCAGCGTCGGCACGGCCGGAGCGCTGGCCGGCGCGCCGTACTTTGTGAAGCTGGAACGCCTCGGCAACACCTTCAACGCCTACTCGTCACCGGACGGGACATCGTGGACGCTCGTCGGCAGCGACACGATACCGATGGCCGCGAACGTCTACGTCGGTCTCGCGGTGACGAGTCACAACACAGCCGCTGCCGCGACGGCAACGTTCGATGGCGTGTCGATCCCCTAGCGCGTTTCCGTGTTGATGTAACGCGGGGCTTTCAGCCCCGCGAGACGCGGCCCTGAAAGGGCCGCGCCACACGCCGCTGGAAACTGCGCTTGCTATCCGCCGGCGAGGGCGAGGAGCAGCGTCAGGAATACGGCGCCGCCGATCGCCGCGCCGATCGCCACCGCCTTGCCCGCGCTGCCGGGATGCGGGGTGCGCAGCTGAAGATCGTCGATGGCGTCGAACTGGATGCGGCGCGAGGGTTCGGGATAGCGCGTCCTCGGCTTCACCGTGATCGCCTCATCATCGACGAGCATCAGCACACCCGTGCATTGATCGCCGGCCGTCGTGCGAATCCACACCGTGGATCCGATGTTCAGCCGCTGCGCGTACGAGCTCCACATGTCCCGCGTGGAACGATCGCTCTGCGCTTCGGCCGCTGCGGTTGCCGTGAGCGAAGCAAGCGCGATTGTGATGATTGCCGCGATGCGCTTCATGATCGTCAATCTCCAACTGACGCGAACAGGATGAACAGCATTCCGTAGAACACGGCCACTCCGGTTCCAATACCCGCGGCGATGACGCCTGCGCGCTGGTTGGGCGTGTTGCCTTCGTCGGGAGCCAGCCATTCGAGCTGCTCGAAGCGGACGCGCCGCACCGGCTCGGAAATCCGCGAGATGGGTTTGACGGTGACATCCTCGTCGCCGACGGCGATGAGCGTTCCGGTGAACGTGCGTCCCTCGCCGGTGGACACGCGCACGCGCCGGCCGATCGGCAGCTTGGCCGCGTAGCGGCGCCACAGATCCGGATCCTCGTGCACGCGCGGAGGTATCTCGGTCGCCGTGTCGCTGCTGGCGATTCGCGCTCCCGCGCCCCGACGCGCGAAGTCGACGCCGACGCCGCCCTTCCACGCGATCTGCTCTACGCCGTCCTCGCGAAACGCGACCTTGAATTCCGTTCGAAAGAACGATCGCTCCGAGAAGTACGCCTTGAAGCCCGTCGT
>Ga0075425_100003806_pt1 | contig 15414 bp, 11 predicted proteins | sample SoiMethybrSBSTD4_FD_75300 | JGI IMG/M metagenome (GOLD analysis project Ga0075425, IMG submission 75300) | Bulk soil microbial communities from a Populus tree surrounding site in Tennessee, USA - Soil MetaG P. TD hybrid SBSTD4 | ecosystem: Environmental > Terrestrial > Soil > Tree plantation...
AATGATCGCCAGCGACGGCCTCCTGCAAAACGGCAAGGGTCACCCCCGAGCGTCCGGCTCATACGCGCGTGTCCTCGGACGCTACGTGCGAGATTTGAAAGCGCTTACTCTGATGGATGCTTTGCGCAAGATGACGCTGATGCCGGCCCAAAGACTGGAGCAGCTCGCGCCGATGATGAAGAACAAGGGCCGCATCCGAGTGGGCGCCGATGCCGATCTGACAGTATTTGACCCCGGACTGGTCATCGATAAATCAACCTTCGAAGCGCCCGCGCAGTACTCAGAAGGCATCATCCACGTGTTGATCGGCGGGGTGTTTGGCGTGAAAGATGGCAAGCTACAGCCGGAGGTCAATCCCGGGCGGGCGATCCGGGCGCCGATCGCGAAGTAGAGTTCGGGGTTCCGGGTTCGAGGTTCTCGTTTCTGGTTTCTGGTTTCTGGTTTTTACCTGTCGTTCTTCGTTAGAGACTGATCGCCCTGAACCAAACGTCGAAACTAGAAACCAGAAACCAGAAACCAGAAACTCGAGACCCCGAAGTCTGAACTCTGTACTCTCAACCCTGAGCCGAAAGGAGAAAGAGCGTTGCCGAAAAGCCGAAAACGAAAAATCAGAAGAGGCGGGGTCTCATCCCGCAGCACTTATTCTGCAAAGAACAAGCCCAATCAAATGACAAAAGCGATTGCCTTCCTCATCATCGCGGCGCTGGCTGTCGCCGCAGTGCTCTTCATCATATTTCGCGGAGGGGGAGGCTCGACCCCAGGCAGTGAGGTGACAACCGCATCCGGACTCAAGTACATCGACGAGGTCGTGGGGACCGGAGACACGCCAAAACCCGGTCAGAACGTCACCGTGCATTACACCGGCACGCTTGAGAACGGAACCAAGTTTGACAGCTCAGTCGACAAAGGCCAGCCCTACACGTTTAGCATCGGCACGGGGGTTGTGATCAAAGGGTGGGACGAAGGCATAATGACGATGAAGGCTGGCGGGAAGCGAAGGCTCATCATCCCTGCCGAACTCGGCTACGGGGCTTCAGGCAAGCTGCCAAAGATTCCGCCTAACGCGACGCTCCTATTCGAGGTCGAACTGCTGAGTGTGAACTAGCCGTGATGCTCCGCTGGCCTTCGACGTGAAAAAATCTCTGCTGCTGATCGGTGCTTCTATTCGTTCCCTGCTACGCTGGGCACGACAACACGTGTACGCGTGGCTGATATTGGCGCCGGTTGTGTTGGGCATCACATACTTCACGATTGTGCGGCTCGCTGACAATCTGCCCGACTGGCAGCCCTCGCCTCCCCTTTCCGTCGCGCTCGCAGCGCTGTTCACCTTGAGCCTCGTAGCGCTGAGCCTCTCGCGAGCAAGCGCAGAACTCTATCACTCGCGCCGCCCCGAGTCCTACTTCGACGTGCTTCCGATTTCCCCCGCCGCTCACCTGCACGCGGCCCTGGCGACGCGCGCGGCGCGGACCGGCGTAGTAGCAGCCGCGGCATTGATAGCGCGGGCATCCTTCGGCCAAAACCCTTTTATGCGCGCTGTTGATCTGCCACCGCTTCTCGGTTTCGTTGCGGTCACCTCGGTTTCCGAAATGTTGGGAGCACTAAACTGGATTCACTGGGGACACACCAGGAACTGGGGCGCAGCTATTGCGGCGTTGCCGGTGCTCCTGGTCAACGGCATTCTCGGGGGTTCGTTGCTGACGATGGTGCTCCAACCGCCAGGTTTCTCTTCTCGGCTTGAGCTCTGGCTAGCCCCGGTTTGCCTGGTCTGGGTTTTGATCGTCTACTATTTCGTTCATCGCTTAAACGCCCGTTGGCGCAGTTCCGATATCGAATACGCCAGGCGACTACAGTCGGCTACGCGCTCAGCCGTCAGGATAGCGCGCACGCTTGAACGGAGACTCCCATCCGTGGTTGCAGCGCAACTCACGCGCGATGTGCGACTGACGCTTCGGGCATTCTCGTCCGCCGTGTATGTAGTGTTCGCAACCGCCGCGCTGTGCACTGTAGCCCTGATAGCCGCGCTGACCAGCGACTGGCTCCCTCCGGCGTTCCACAATCCCGCCTGGCTCGATGCGACGTGGTTACCGCAGAGTATCGCAATCAAGATCGCTTGCGTATTGGCGGTCGTAGCATTGACATCTTTGCTGCCGGTGTTGATTGCATACGAGCTGCCGCACATGTGGCTCGAACGCGCTGCCGGTACGACGGGCCTTGACCTCTTGCTCGCAAAGATCTGGTATGCGCGTTTACTGACAATGCCGGCGCCACTAATCATCTGGTGTGCAGGCACGCTTACCGGAACTGCTCCGTTTTACTATGCGTTCCCTTTGCTGGCGGAGTGTCTGTGGCTGTGGTGGCTGGTAAGCTCGCTGATGGGCGCGTTGTCTTTTGAGATGCCTACGCGGCCCGATCTCGCGATCATCGTGACCGGCACACTCGGATTGGCATTGGGCGCGGTAGCAGCGATACTCTGGCCCGTCGGCCTGATAATCTACCCACAGGCGATGCACTCTCTTGTCGATCGCGGCCGCACACGAGTGCGTTACTATCTGATCACGGAGGCCGAGTGAGTGATACATTGGTGGCAATCCAGGAGGTCACAAAGCGATACCGCGAAGTCGTAGCGGTTGACAACGTTAGCCTGTCGATGTCGCGCTCGGAGGTCTATTCGCTTGTGGGCGCAAACGGCGCGGGAAAATCGACGCTGCTGAGGATGCTCGTCGGCATCACCGAGCCCGACGCCGGGCGGCTTTTGATCTGCGGAGAGGACCTCTCGAACCGGGCTCTGTCAACCAGAAGGCATCTCGGCTACCTTCCTGAGGAGTTGGTCCTGTATGAACGGCTGACGGGAAGGGAGTATCTGGAGCTGGTCGCCGGTTTGAAGGACGCCGACTCGACGAGGATTCCGGAGGAGCTGAGCTTCTTCGAGCTTCTTCCGGTTCAGAACAAACTTGTCGGCGGATACTCTCTGGGCATGCGCAAAAAGCTGGGGCTTGCCGCCGCGATGCTGGGTTCCCCGAAGGTGCTTGTTTTGGATGAGCCTCTCAACGGCCTCGACGTCGAAATGATGCGCAAGCTGAGACACCGCATCGAGGATGAGCGTAAGAGCGGACGCGCGGTATTGGTTGCTTCTCACGTGATGAGTTTCGTGGAGCGAATCAGCGATCGCGTAGGCATAATGCGAGCCGGAAAACTGGTGGCTGAAGGCTCGCCTGCCGAGTTGCGAGCGACGGCCGCAATGACCGATCCGCCATTCGAAGATGTGTTTTTCCACTTCGCGGGATGAGAGTAAACAGACGATATCGTGAGATAATTTTGACGGCCAAACCAATACGGTTTTGAAAGCGAGCCTTAATGAGATTCAGGATCCTTTCCGCAATGTTTCTCTTAGCCGGCATCGGCGGAGCCTCGGCACAGACAGGCGCCGCCCCTGCGATCAACTGGTCCGATTCGACCCGCGATGTTTACATAGACAATGAACTCGATCGCGGCGTGCAGGTTCTCATCGCAGACTCCCCTTCGCGGCTTGCGATGATTTCTGCAAGGCTCCAATCCGCAGTCGTGCTCAACATCTCCGAACATACCGTGAGCACGATTTCCAAAGACGCGTTTCAGTTCGCTGCGGATCGCACGTCCGCCACTTCTGAAGCAAGCGCCGCGATGAGGGTTGTCGGTAAGTTCACCCGCGTGGACGGGCCAATCTACTTCTTTATCGCCGAGGGAAAGCCCGTGCTGATTCGCGCGCATCCCGGAGCAACCGGCGACTTGAGCATGGAGAAACTCTGGGAGACTGTTCCGGTTTGGCGCGCAGTGATGAAGAACTATGAGCCGAACGCCCGGGCGGTCGAGCTGATCAAAGCGAGCGATAAGGACACAATAGTGACGCTCGCATTCGGCACGTGGTGCCCGGACAGCAAGAACTACATTCCCCGATTGATCAAGGCTCTGCGCGCGGCCGGAAATGACAAGATTCAAGTCAAGCTCATTGGCATAGATAATCAGTTTCGTGAACCGGTCACGACTGTTCAACCGCGACGGATCACAAACGTTCCAACCGTGATCGTCGAACGCGGCGGACGCGAGATCGGCCGCATAGTCGAGACTCCAGCGGCTACGACGATGGAAGAAGACCTGGCAGCGATCCTCAACGGGAAGCAGCCTGTGCATAACGGCAGATGGGATCGCGGACCAAAGCTCGCGAGTGGCACCTATTCCTATCGCGACCGGAGCGGGAAACAAACAGGAACGGAAACGTGGGAGTTGTTCAGCACTTCGGAGGGCGGCTACCTGGTTCACAGCCGAATAACTATGGGCGATCTTACGACGGAGGTGTTTCATCGCGTAGACGCGAAGCGGCGGCCCTCATTCACCGAGGTGACAGAGGTTCACGGCGATGATCAAACGCGCACGCGCTTCACGATTGACAACAACACCTTGACGGCTCGTATGCGCGGAAGCGTCTCCGGCGTCGTATCGCAAACCCTCGAGGTGCCTGAGCCTCTCTTCCTCTCCTCGCCATCGATTGCCGGGCAAGGCTTCATGCAGTCTCAAGAAATCGATCGATATCAGATCTCCAGCTATCTCGCTCCTCAGGAATTCAACAAAGCGATGGGCGTTCTGGCTACGACGAGTTGCGAAACCAAAGGCGAAGAGACAGTGCGCGTGCCAGCCGGAGAATTCCGTGCACGACACGTCATTCGGAAGACCGATAAAGAAACATCTGAGTGGTGGCTGCACTCAACGCTTGGCGTTCCCGTCAGAGGAATGGCTGGCGGGATCGAGTTCGTGTTGACAATGCTTGAACCGACGTCGAGCAAGTGAATAAACTTGGACTGCGGCGGCAAGGTACTCCGCGCCGCCGCTTTGGTCTGGATTCGAAAAGAAAAGCGGCGGCGCGGAGTACCTTGCCGCCGCAGTCCAAAATCAGCCGTCGCGCGTTTAAGTCTTCATTACCGTTCGCGATGAAACCTCCCGATCCAATCACAGTCACCGACCTATTCCCCGACGTCCTGGATTCGTTGCTCGAAGTCCTGTCTGCTCTCTCACCCGAGGATTGGAACAAGCCGACCGCCTGCGCGCGATGGTCAGTCAAAGACATCGCCACCCATCTGCTGGGCGGACAGCTCGGCATTCTCTCGCGAAAGCGCGACGCCTATGCGTACTCAGGGAGCCCAATTAAGAACTGGGATGAACTTGTCGTTCTGATCAACAACCTGAACGACATCTGGGTGAAAGCCGCGAGCAGGCTGAGCCCGCGCCTTTTGCGCGATCTGCTGAAGCTTAGCGGCGAGCAGGTGTGCGACTACTTCAACTCACTGGACCCAGACGCGATCGGAGACCCGGTTGATTGGGCAGGTCCCGAGCCTGCCCCGGTGTGGCTCGACCTGGCGCGCGAATATACCGAATGGTGGCATCATCAGCAGCAAATCAGAGATGCCGTTGGGAAGCCGGGTCTCAAGGAGCCGAGGTTCTTCGCGCCGGTGCTCGACGCATTCGTGCGAGCGCTCCCGCATACATACAGAAACGTCGATTCGAAGGACGGAACCGTTGTCGCTCTCACGATATCAGGTGACTCTGGTGGCAGATGGCTTCTGCAACGCGAGAACGGCGCGTGGATGCTTTACGTCGACGGCACGCGCCCGGCGGATGCCGAGACAATCATCGATCAAGAGATCGCGTGGCGCTTGTACTGTAAAGGAATAGGCAAAGATGAAGCTCTCGCCGGTGCGACCCTGTTGGGCGATCGCGTGCTTGCATCGAAGGCGTTGGAGATGATTTCAGTGATTGGTTGAGCGTGTGTCGCTCGGGTGGGGTGATTAAAAGTGGGACTTGCGCTGACCTGCACCGCCCTTCGCCAGGAGGGCAATGTTTATAGAGTGCGGTTACTAGGATGCCGCCCTCCGTCAAAGGTTCATGTCTGCCTTCCAGCATTTACGCACTCAGTTGGGTCACATGGCCTTTGGACTCATACATTCACTTGGGTCACAGACATGGCCCTCCTGACGGAGGGCGACTTGTGCTCCGGTGAAATCTATAAACATGGCCCTCCTGGCGGAGGGCGAACTCGTGTTGTTGTGGATCAACTCAGAGCGACAAAATAATCAAACCAAGCCCACTTTTAATCACACCCGTGTCGTTCTTGTCCCGGGCCCCCTGCTTGGTAGTGTCCTACCCCCTGCTTGACAATCGGCTCCGCTATCCATTATTCGATTAGTTTGGCTCTTGTGATCAGTTCGCAATAGTGAGCACACTACTTCACTTTCAAGACGGGAGATTCTGATGGCGACCAAGTACGTTTACCTCTTCGCGAACGCCAAAGCTGACGGTCGCGGCGATATGAAAGACCTGCTCGGCGGCAAGGGCGCCGGCCTGGCCGAGATGACTAACGCGGCGCTGCCGGTGCCGCCAGGTTTCACAATCACCACTCAAGCTTGCAACGCATACTACGGCTCCGGCGCGAAGTTCCCCGAAGGTATGTGGGACCAGGTCCTCGAATCTATGCATCAGGTCGAGCGCGCCACAGGCAAGACGTTCGGCGACCCTTCCAACCCCTTGCTCGTTTCCGTGAGGTCAGGCGCAAAGTTCTCGATGCCAGGAATGATGGATACCGTGCTTAATCTCGGTCTCAACGACGAAACGTTGAAAGGCCTGGCGCGTCTCACCTCGAACGAACGGTTCGCTTATGACGCCTATCGGCGGTTCATTCAGATGTTCGGCAAGATCGTCCTCGGCATTGACGGTGAGCTATTCGATCATGCGCTCGATGCGGCCAAACGAAAGGCACGCGCAAAGCTCGACACCGATCTGACTGCTGACGAACTGAAACGGGTGTCGAAAGAGTTCAAGAAGATTGTTCGCGACCACACCGGCAAGCCTTTTCCGACCGACCCTTATCGCCAGCTCGAAGAAGCCGTGAAAGCAGTGTTCCGCTCGTGGAACGGCGACCGCGCGAAAGCCTATCGGCGCCGCGAGAGGATTCCTGATGATCTCGGAACCGCGGTGAACATCCAGACCATGGTCTTCGGCAACATGGGCAACGACTCGGGCACCGGTGTGGCTTTCACTCGGAATCCTGCCACCGGCGAGAAGAAGCTGTTCGGCGATTACCTCGTCAACGCGCAAGGCGAAGACGTCGTCGCCGGCATCCGCACACCCAAACACATCGACGAGCTGAAGCAAGACATGCCCAGGATCTACAATCAGTTCGTCGAAGTCGCTAACAAACTCGAACGCCATTACAAAGACATGCAGGACCTCGAGTTCACAATCGAGCGCGGCAAGCTGTGGATGCTTCAAACGCGAAACGGCAAACGCACCGGCCCCGCCGCCGTAAAGGCAGCGGTCGATATGGTTGGCGAAGGCTTGATCGATGAACGCACCGCCGTCCTGCGCGTTCCCGCCGGCGACATCGATCAGTTGCTTCACAAGATGATCGACCCGAAGGCTAAGGTCGATGTTTTGACCCGCGGTATCAACGCCAGCCCCGGCGCAGCAAGTGGCCGCGTCGTGTTCACTCCTGAAGAGGCCGAAGCGTGGGCGGCGGATGGTAAACCGGTCATTCTGGTTCGGCGTGAAACCTCACCCGAAGATGTGCGAGGAATGGACGCCGCGCAGGCTATTCTCACCTCGACCGGCGGCCCGACCAGTCACGCTGCTGTAGTCGCGCGCGGTTGGGGCAAGCCTTGCATCGTCGGCGCGGGCGAGATCGCGATCAACTACGGCAAGAACGAATTCTCGGTTAACAGCACGCGCGTTCGACGGGGCGATTGGCTGACCGTCGATGGCACCAGCGGCCAGGTGATCCTGGGCGTGGCGCCCGTCATCGATCCCGAACTTGGCGACGATTTCAAAACCTTGATGAAGTGGGCGGACAAGTTCCGCACAATGCGCGTGCGAGCCAACGCGGACACTCCCGATGACGCTTCGGTCGCGCGCGAGTTCGGAGCTGAAGGAATCGGGCTCTGCCGCACCGAGCATATGTTCTTCGAAGGCGATCGCATCGACTATGTGCGCGAGATGATTCTCGGCTCGCTCGACTACAAGAAGCTCGAACGCGAGCTTGCGACGCTGGAAGGCGAACTCCGTCGAGCTACGGCGCCGAAGAAAGTTGAAGAGCTCAGTCGCGCCCGGCGAAGCCGCAAACAAGAAATCGAAGAACCGAGGCGTATGTACAAAGGCGGGCTCGCACGCTTGCTCAAGCTTCAACGCAAAGACTTCGAGGGGATATTCAAGGCGATGGACGGGTTGCCGGTAACGATTCGCACGCTCGATCCGCCGCTCCACGAGTTCCTGCCTCACGATGAAATTGAAACGCGCAAGCTGGCGCGCAAATTCAAAGTGAAGCCGCAGCATCTGTGGGAACGCGTGCAGTCGCTTCACGAGGCGAATCCGATGCTCGGGCATCGGGGCTGCCGCCTGGGAATCGTCTTTCCCGAGATAACCGAGATGCAGGTGCGCGCAATCTTCGAAGCCGCGGCCCGCGTCCAGACGAAAGGCGTGAAAGTTCTGCCCGAAATCATGATTCCGCTGGTCAGCGACGTGAACGAGCTTAAGCTGCAAGCCGACATCGTGCGCCGAGTCGCCGAGGAAGTGATGGACGAGACCAAACAGAAGATCGAGTACCTGGTCGGCACAATGATCGAGCTTCCACGCGCGGCGCTCACGGCGGACAAGATCGCCCAGGTGGCAGAGTTCTTCTCATTTGGGACGAACGATCTGACTCAGACGACTTATGGGATATCGCGAGACGACTCGCCCAAGTTCCTGCTGAACTACATCGAGAACCGGGTGTTCACGGAAGATCCATTCCAGGTGCTGGACCAGGAAGGCGTCGGACAGTTGGTGAAGATGGGAACCGACCGAGGCCGATCAACTCGCCCTGATTTGAAAGTCGGAATCTGCGGTGAACACGGCGGCGAACCTTCATCGGTGGGCTTCTGTCATCGAGCCGGGTTGAGCTACGTGTCGTGTTCACCGTATCGAGTCCCGATCGCGCGTTTGGCCGCGGCTCAAGCAGCATTGGGGAGCGAACAAGCCATCTCGCACACGGCGTGAAGACAACGTAACGAGACGCTGTAACGTAGGTCGAGCCCCACTCTGCATCGTTTCCGGTTGACGCTACGGGAATTCGCCGTCGCGAACCGACCTCGATGAGACATGACAACCAACGAAGCTGAATCTCCGTTCATATGCGACTGTCCTCTGTATAGTCGCTCCGCATGCGTCGGGGCGCGGTTTTATGCTGCGCATGAAGGTAAGTCGTATTGCGTGCTCCACTTTCCTGGTGAGGCGAAGCTACAAGACTTCAAAGATGCTCTTAAACAGAAACTCGACGCAGACGATTTCAATCTGAGCGGTGTTTGGTTCCCTGCGGAAGAGGACTTTAAGAACTTTCGCTTCGTTAAAGGTACTGATTTCACTTTTGCGCACTTCAACGCAAGAGTTAGCTTTTATAAGGTGGTTTTCGGAGCGAATGCTGACTTTTATAAGGTGACCTTTAGCGCCGGGGCGAACTTCTCCGACTCGACTTTCCATCAAGCGGCGAAGTTTCTCAACGCGTCCTTTGGAGGTGAAGCTAGCTTTGCTGGTACAGCCTTCTTAGGAGAAGCCCATTTTTCGAGCGCGGTGTTCATGAAGGATGCCTACTTCTCGGGCGCATCATTCGCAGCGCAGGCGCATTTTACGAGCGTAGAATTCCTCGCGAAGGTTCTGTTTCACGCAACGACCTTTCGACTCGATGTTGATTTCAAACGTGCCACGTTCGGTGGCGACACTAGATTTTCGGGCACTGCTTTTCATAAGCTCGCAGATTTTAGCAACGCAACAATCAAAGATTACTTCCGACTTTCCGGTGTGAGCAACAAGTCCGTGTTCACAGAAGAGTCCTCGGCCGATTTCAACTACGTCCGAGCGGAATCACCCGATCGAGTCTCTTTCCATACGCTGACTTTGCGTCCTCACTGGTTTGTGAACGTAGACTCGAGTAAGTTCGATTTTACAAATGTCCATTGGGTCTGGGATACGAGTCAAGAAATCAACGGCCTGAAGGGAATGGAAGCCGATGCGCCTCACCGGCTATTGTCTATAGCCTGTCGCCATCTCGCGGTCAATGCCGAAGAAAGACATCGTTATGAGGAAGCTTCGAGATTTCGGTACATGGCGATGGACGCACAGCGACGAGAAACGCACAACGGTTTTGCTATCTGGAGACTGCACTGGTGGTACTGGGCTGCGAGCGGTTACGGCGAACGAACTCTCAAGGCTTTCCTGGCGTTGATTAGCCTGTGGCTGCTCTTCGCCTGGCTGTACACGCAGGTCGGTTTCGCGCGATGGACTCCAAAAGCGACAACCGAGGTTGAAGCGGTAGCCGCTAGCTACGATGAGGTGGGCGAGCCTCTGAGATTCACGCGGGCGCTCAGTTACAGCCTCAGAGTGATGAGTTTGCAAAAGCCAGAGCCAAGCTCCGCAACGAACGCGGCGCAAACTCTCGTAGTAATCGAAACTATCTTGGGTCCCGTGCAGGCTGCTCTGCTCGCGCTCGCCATTCGACGCAAGTTCATACGTTGAGTTCAGTGAGAAGTGAACTTGCATGACTCGCCATCGTAGATCTCGCAAACACCCAGCGACGGAATCCGCTGCCAGTTAAGCCATCACCCTCTTCGCACGCTTCGAGTTCCGACCGCCCACGACTAGCCCACCGAATATCCGTTGGTTTACACTGTGCGCGAAAGTAGCATTGCTCCCCAGAGGACGCTTATGGTTGAAGAGTCGTCTCCGCCGGCACCACCTGCAGAAGAATCCATCGAAGTGGAAACCGACGCCGCTTTCGAACCGGAATCTGAATCCGGTGAACCCACGCCCGAACCTGGTAGCGAGCCGGCCTTCGTATGCGGCTCCGAAGAGCGGCTGCGCTCGGCTTGCGGCGGAATGCCCTTTTATAGAGAGCTTGAGGGCCGGCGCTACTGCGTGCTGCACTATCCCGCAAAAGACAAGAGCGCTGACTTCAAGACAGCGCTCGAGCGTAAGTTGAATCAGAAGGACTTTGATTTTCGCGGCGTCTGGTTTCCAGAGGAAGTCGATTTTGGAGGTTTTCATTTTGGCGCACCGGTAGTGTTTACCTCCGCTATGTTCAATATGCGTGCCGATTTCGCCTCCGCGAACTTCCAGACCGACGTGGACTTTAGCTCTGTCAAATTCAGGGCGGATGCGATTTTTGTGCTCACCAAGTTTGGAGCTGATGCCCATTTTGCGTTCTCGACATTTAGCTCTGAGGCACATTTCGGCAATTCAGAATTCAAAGGCGAAGCTCGTTTCATATCGACGACATTCCGCGCGAATGCTTACTTCAACTCCGCCAAATTCCGCTCAGACGCGTACTTCCCGTATGCCACGTTTAAGGAGACTGCGCGGTTCCAGTTTGCTGGATTCGCTGCGGACGCGCACTTCAATTCCTCGAGATTCACCGGTGCTGTAGACTTCAACCAGACCACATTCGAGAAACACGCTTACTTCGAGCGAGCTGTATTTCTTGATGCTGTACGCTTTTTTAGGGATCTTCACGTATCTACGACCTTGGCACTTGATTTTCAACATACGAGAATAGAGAAACCCGAAAGAGTTTCGTTTCACACCGTTGCGCTGTGTCCCCATTGTTTCGTAAACGTCGACTCGCGCGAGTTCGTTTTCACCGATGTTAGATGGGAATGGAGTAGTTTGAGCATTGAAGAGGAAGTCGAGTGCCTGTTTGCCAAGAATGTTTCGTCACCTTACAGCCTTCTTGCCATATCCTGCCGACAGCTTGCCGAAAACGCCGAGTCCAATAACCGCTACGAGGAAGCATCGAATTTCCGTTACTGGGCGATGGACCTCGGTCGGAGAACCAAGTGGAAAGGCTTCTCGTTCTGGAAAACAGACTGGTTGCACATGTTTTACTGGGCGGTGAGCGGATATGGCGAGAAGATACTTCGCGCGCTCGGCGTGCTGGCGGCTGTTTGGATCGTCTTTGTGCTGCTCTACACGCGCGTCGGGTTCGCGCAACAACCGCCAAGGGCATCGAATGAAAGTGCGTCGTCAGTGACAGCGGCGTCAATGACTACCGAAGACAGAGCAGGGCAGCCCCTTGAATTCTCTCGCGCGCTCACATACAGCCTCGCGGTGATGAGCTTGCAGAGACCCGAGCCGCGGCCCCTCACAAACTGGGCGCATACGCTCGTCACGCTTGAAACCATTCTCGGACCCGTGCAAGCCGCCTTGCTCGCGCTCGCCATTCGACGCAAGTTCATGCGCTGAGCCGAATCGGTTATACTCGCCTTGTTTTGATAGCTCCTTCAAAGAGGTAGACCGAATGAAAAAGCGATTGTCCGCCAAGCGAAAGTCCGAGCTGTGTCTCATCTGCGGCAAGTGCTGCATGGCCATGACCTTCTCCGGCGGGGAGGTTGATGACGAAGCCCGCGATGAGATTCATTGGATGGAGCTTCATGGGTTGAAGATCGATTACGTCGAAGAGCGAGGCCGCACCGAGTACTACTTCACAATTCCGAAACGCTGCGACGCGCTTCAGGAGATCAAAACTCCAAGCGGCGCGACGAATTACGTCTGCGGCGTGTACGAGACTCGCCCTCAGATGTGCCGCGACTATGACGGCCGCATGGAAGGCCCGCAAGGCGTTGCCGATTGTTTGTGGCGACTGGAAGACGGTTCGATGCCGGCGCCGGCGACGAACCTCGTCCAACTGCAATCGCCGTCTCGATAGGCCGGGACAGGATTTTCCATTTTTCATTTGCCATTTCTCATTTGTCATTGAAGAGAGAATCAGTCAATGCCAGGAAGGTCCGACAAACTTTAGTTTGTCGCGAGTGTTCGAATGCGGGCGTCCACGAGCGCGACAAACTAAAGTTTGTCGGACATCTTCGGAGGAGGAACTATGGACTTCGCTCTCAGTGACGAGCACCGCATGCTCAAGGATCTCGTCGCGCGTTTCGTGCGAGAAGAGCTTCTACCGTTTGAGGCCGTCGTCCTCGAACGCGAAGCTTTGGGACGGGGGGCTATACTGAAGGCTGAAGAAGTGGCACCGATTGACAAGAAGTCTCGTGAACTTGGCTTGTGGGGGCTTGATGCTCCGGAAGATGTCGGCGGGTCGGATCTGCCTGCGGTGGCGATGATCGGCGTCAACGAAGAGTTGGGAAAGACGGTCACGCCTTACGTGTTCCCGCCGGATTCGCCTAATCTCCGTATGCTGATGGTGACCGTCACCCCGGAGCAGCGAGCCCAGTATCTCGAGCCGTATGTGCGAGGCGAGACGATCTCGGGCATTGGAATCTCCGAGCCGGGCGCCGGGTCCGATCCTGCGGCAATGACGACGCGGGCCGTCAAAGAAGACGGCCAGTGGGTACTCAATGGACGGAAGATCTGGTTCAGCAGGGCGGCCGAAGCCGACTTCTCGATCGTGATGGCGGTGACAGACCCGGCGAAGGGCGCGCGCGGCGGAATCTCTGCTTTCCTCGTGGACAAAGGTGTGCCGGGATTCAACGTCCTCCGCAGAATCCCGATGATCGGAGGCGCGTTCACTTATGAAGTAGTGTTTGAAGATTGCCGGTTGCCGGAGTCCAAGCTCCTGGGAAAAGAAGGCCAGGGGTTCGCTCCGATGCAGGTGCGGCTATCGACGAGGCGGCTCGAGATGGCGGCCTGGTGCACCGGAATCGCACAACGCGCGCTCGACATGATCTGCGATTACGCGCCTCAGCGCGTCACCTTCGGCGTGCCTCTCGCGGAACGCCAGACGATTCAGTGGTGGGTAGCGGATGCTGCGACGCAGATTCACGCGTGCCGGCTGATGGCCTACGACGCGGCGTGGAAGCACGATCAGGGACGGGATGTGCGAACCGAAGTGTCGATGATCAAGGTCTTCGCGACCGAGATGGCGTGGGACATAGTCGACAAGGCCATGCAGACTTTCGGCGGGATGGGGATGACCAAGGAGATGCCTCTGCAATTGATGGCGAGCCAGGTGCGCAACATGAGGATCTACGATGGTCCGTCCGAGGTGCATCGCTGGGTTGTTGCCAGGAAGATGCTCAAGCTGCGGTGAGGTGAGAACAGATTTATTTGCCATTTGCCATTTTTCATTTGTCATTGAAGAGTCGGTCGAAGGCAGAAGTCAACGGGCAAATGGTAAATGACAAATGGAAAATGGAAAATGGAAAATAAAGAACGAAGGTACGCTCAAAGGAACTCATGACAGACCTGAAATACGGTGACGTATCTGTTCGGCTGGACGGCCACGTCGCGATCATAGAGATTCACCGGCCGCCCCACAACTACTTCGACGCGCAGCTCATTCAGGATCTCGCCGAGGCATTCGAGGCGATGGATAGCGACCACGACTGCCGAGCTATCGTGCTCGCCTCCGAAGGGAAATCCTTCTGCGCCGGCGCCAACTTCAATGCGGCGGGTGCCAAAAGGGGCCGCAAAGAACAGACGCCGCAGCCGTCCAGACAAGATGCGGCTGTGGTCGAAGCCAACGACCTTGAAACCAACGACGAAGTTGCGTCTACCACGAGCCGTCTCTATCAGAACGCCGTTCGCCTTTTTGCTTGTTCGAAGCCGGTGGTCGCCGAGATTCAGGGCGCAGCGATTGGCGGAGGCTTCGGGCTTGCACTCGTGGCTGACTTTCGAGTCGTATCGCCGGATGCTCGCTTTGGCGCGAATTTCGTGAAGCTCGGCATACATCCGGGATTTGGGCTGACATACACTTTGCCGCGCGTAGTCGGCATTCAGAAGGCGAGCTTGATGTTCTACACCGGACGCCGCATTACGGGCGAAGAGGCTCTGGCGTGGGGGCTTGGTGATGTGTTGGCGGCGCCTGATCGCCTGCGTGAGGAGGCGATGAAACTCGCAACTGAGATCGCGGAGTGTGCGCCTCTTGCGGTCCAGTCTACGAGAGCGACCCTGCGCCGCGGTCTTGCGGATGCCGTGAGGGCCCAGACCGATCACGAGCACGCGGAACAGAGTCTGCTCTTTGAGACCGAAGATCATCGAGAAGGTGTGCGGGCCGTCAGCGAGAGACGGCCCGGTCGCTTCAACGGAAGATGAAAACAAGTGGGAGACAGTGTTGAGTAGCTATTTGAACGGGATCAAGGCGATCTTTTTCGACGCGGGCGGGACGCTACTCCACCTCGATTCGGTTCGCATTCGCGACCTTCTGAGCGAAGAACTCAATGTCGAAGTGTCACTCGAGAGGTTTCCACTAGCGCAGTCGCTTGCAATGGCTCGCGTAGCCGAACTTGTCGCAGCGGGGGCGGGCTCGACGGAACAACTCAAGCGAGAGTTCTACACGACGCTGCTGCCCGAGACAGGCGTCACCAGAGAGAAGCTGAGCGATGCGGTAGATTGCGTTTATAAGCTGGCTCGCGAGGA
>Ga0075425_100003807_pt1 | contig 15411 bp, 13 predicted proteins | sample SoiMethybrSBSTD4_FD_75300 | JGI IMG/M metagenome (GOLD analysis project Ga0075425, IMG submission 75300) | Bulk soil microbial communities from a Populus tree surrounding site in Tennessee, USA - Soil MetaG P. TD hybrid SBSTD4 | ecosystem: Environmental > Terrestrial > Soil > Tree plantation...
CGGTCGCGACCGCTTCCTCGATCGCGCTGATCACGACATCCGGCTCGATGCCTTTTTCCTTGGCGAGCGCTTCAATCGTCTGCTGCAACGGATTCGACATGTCTAAAATTCCACTTCCAGGTTCGCGCGCGTAATCACCGCGATCGGCACGCGATGCGTCTTGCCGTCGTCACCGTCGATCAACACATCGCCGCCGTCGACGCCGCCGAGCCGGCCACGGAAAAATCCCTGGCCGTCGATGCGCTCGCGCATCACGATCTTCGCGAGCCGGCCGGCGAACCGCCGATAGTCGTCGGGGCGGCGCAACGGCCGATCCAGTCCCGGCGACGAGACTTCGAGCGTGTACGCAGTCGGGACGACATCCTCGACATCGAGAATCGCGCTCAGGTCGCGGCTGACGTGCGCGCAATCCTCGACGCTGACGCTGTCCTCGGCCGACGCCGCCGGGCCGGGGCGGTCGATCTGGATCCGCAACACCATGCCCGGCGCTTCGCGCCGGAACTGAATGTCGAAAACCTCCAGCCCGCGGTCGGCTGCGACCCGGCCGGCAATCTCCCGCACTTTCTCGACGACCGTTTCCGCGGCCATACTGTTCGGTTGGAGCACGAGGCTTTCAGCCGGGCATCCATCGCTCGCCTGAGAGCCGCGCGTTCCGACGCGGCCATAAACTAAAAAAGTGGGCACACGCCCACTTCGGTCCTACATCAAGGCTCCGAACACAAAATTATATCACTAACACGGCGGCCGCCGACGGAAGAGGTGAGGCTGGCGAGGTCAGCGATTCGATTGAATCGCAGCCGTTGACCGGTCGAGCCGGCGTCGGGAGTTAATTACGGCCTCGCGATGAGGTCGTAGCCCTTGGCCTCGACAATCTCGACGTCGACGAAGTCGCCGCCGCGGTAGGCCGACGGGTCGCATTCGGTCAGGAAGACCGAGGCGTCGATGTCCGGCGCCTGCGTTTCGAGCCGTGCCTTCAGCACCAGGTCGTGGTCGTTCGACGGGCCGTCGACGATCACCCGCGCTCGTCCGCCGACCCGCGATCGCTGCCGTTTCTGAACCAGCGACTTCTGCAGCGACATCACGCTCGCGCGGCGTGCCGCCTTGGCTTTCGCCGGGACGTCGTCGTCCAGCGTGAACGCCGAGGTGCCTTCCTCGTGGGAGTAAGTGAAAACGCCGACGTGGTCGAACCCGTGGTCGCTGACGAAGCCGCGCAGTTGGTCGAGGTCGGCCTCGGTCTCACCGGGGAACCCGACGATGAACGTCGTGCGGAGCGCGACGCCGGGAACCTGCGTCCGAATACGCGTCAGCAGCCGGTCGTACGACTGCCGCGTGCCCGGCCGCTTCATCCGCTTGAGGACGTCGTTCGACGCGTGCTGCAGCGGCAGGTCGATGTAGTTGCAGACCTTGTCGCACTCGGCCATCGCGGCAAGCGTGTCCTCGTCGATCGTCGTCGGATAGAGATAGAGCAGCCGGATCCACTCGAGGCCGTCGACGGCGTTCAACTGGCGCAGCAGGCGCGCCAGCGCGCCGCGTTCGCCGCGATCGATGCCGTAGAAGGTCGTGTCCTGCGAGATCAGCAGCAGTTCCTTGACGCCGCGATCGGCGAGCGCGCGCGCCTCGCGGACGATCGACTCGGCCGGGCGGCTGCGATAGGCGCCGCGCAAGGTCGGGATGATGCAGAAGGCGCACTTGTAGTCGCAGCCTTCGGCGATCTTGATGTACGCGTAGTGCCGCGGCGTCGCGAAGACGCGCGGGGTACTTGCATCATAGAGATAGGTCGGGGCTTGGGGCTTGAGGCTTGAGGCTGAGTGGAGCGCGAGCCTTTCAGGCGAGCGATGAAACGTCAGCGGCGCCGCGCCTCCAGCAATCGCTCCGACGATTTGCGGCACTTCTCCGGTGCCGAGCACCGCGTCGATCTCGGGAATCTCTTGCTTCAGTTCATCGCGGTAGCGTTCGGCCATGCAGCCGGTGACGATCAACCGCCGGCACGCGCCGCCCTTCTTGTGCTCGGCCATCTCGAGGATGGTGTCGATCGACTCCTGCTTCGCCGAATCGATGAACGCGCACGTGTTGACGACGAGGACGTCCGCGGCGGACGGATCCTGCGTCAGTTCGTGCCCCGCCTCCGCGGCGAGACCGAGCATCACCTCGGAATCGACCAGATTTTTCGGACACCCGAGCGAAACGAGACCAATCTTCATAGAACTCTGCGGGGACTGGGGACTAGGGGACTACGAAGACCTCGATGATTACCCAAATTCAGTCCCCTAGTCCCCAAGTCCCCAGTCCCCTCACGGATACAGCCGATACAACATGCGCGGATACGGAATTGTTTCGCGCACGTGGTCGAGTTTGCAGATCCACGACACGACGCGCTCGATGCCCATGCCGAACCCGCCATGCGGCACGGTGCCGTAGCGGCGCAGGTCGAGATACCACTCGAACGCTTCCTGCGGCAGGTCGTGCTCCTTGATCCGCTGCAGCAGCAGATCCAGATCGGCGAGACGTTCGCCGCCGCCGATGATCTCGCCGTAGCCTTCCGGCGCCAGCACGTCGACGCCGAGCGCGAGCTCGGCACGCTCCGGGTCGGGCTTCATGTAGAAGGCTTTCACCGCCGCCGGATAGCGATGGACCATGACCGGCCGGTCGTACTCCTCCGACAGCGTCGTCTCGTCGGGGCCGCCGAAGTCGCCGCCCCACTGGATCGGAAGCCCCTTCGCCTGCAGCTTCTTCACCGCCTCGTCGTAAGTGATACGCGGGAACGGCTTCTGCACCGCCTCGAGCTTCGAGATGTCGCGCTCGATCACCGTCAGCTCGCGGCGGCGCTTCTCGAGCACGCGGCCGACGACCGACACGATCAGATCTTCGGCCAGTTCCATCACGTCGTTCAGGTCGGCGTACGCCATCTCCGGCTCGACCATCCAGAACTCGGTGAGATGGCGGCGCGTCTTCGACTTCTCGGCGCGGAAGGTCGGCCCGAAGCAATAGACCTTGCCGAGCGCCATCGCGTTCGCTTCGTTGTAGAGCTGTCCACTCTGCGTGAGATACGCGGTCTGATCGTCGAAATACTGCGCCGGGAAGAGTGTCGTCGTGCCCTCGCAGGCCGCTGGCGTGAAAATCGGCGTGTCGGCGAGGATGAAGCCGCGCCCGTTGAAGAAGTCGCGCACCGCGTTGATGATTTCGTGGCGGATACGCAGGATCGCCTGCTGGCGCTCGGTGCGAATCCAGAGGTGCCGGCGATCGAGGAGGTAGTCGACGCCGTGCTCCTTCGGCGTGATCGGAAACTCGTGCGATTCGCCCACCACCTCGATGTGCTTGACGTCGATCTCGTAGCCGCTCGGCGCGCGCTTGTCGGCGCGAGCGGCGCCGGTGACGATGAGCGAGGTTTCCTGCGACAGGTGATCGGCCGCCGTGAACATCGCGTCGCCGACCGCCGCCTTCGACATGACGCCCTGGATGAACCCGGTACCGTCGCGGAGGATCAGAAAATGAATCTTGCCGCTCGATCGACGGTTGTGCAGCCACCCCTTGATGGTGACCTCTTCGCCTTCGTGCTTGCCGATGTCTTCTATATAGACGTGAGCCATCGTTCCATCTTCTCTCGCGCCTTCTTCAACCGCGCCAGCGAGTCCTTCGCCGGCCCTTGCGCGCCGACCTCGAACATCATCGGGCCGTCGTAGCCGATCTTCTGCACCGCGGTCAGCGCCGCCGCCCAGTCGATGGTGCCGTCGAGCGGCATCAGGTGATCGTCGGCGCGGCCGCGGTTGTCGTGCAGGTGCGTCGCGATCACGTGCTCCGAGACCGTTTCCACCGCGTCGACGACGTCGCCGTCGAGGTGCGCGTGGCCGAAATCCAGGCAGATCCCGACGCCGAGGCTGTCGAGATCCTCTTCGACGAAGTGCACGAGCGATCCGGCGCGCGACAGCTCGTTCGGGATCACCTCGACGGCGATCTGGACGCCGAGCGGTTTGGCCGCCTTCTGCAGTTCCTCGACGCTGCGCCGCGCCGCGGCGCGCGCGTCCTGCGGTCCGACGTCGCCGTCGCGCGGCTGCATCCGCGGGATGCCGAGATGCATCACGAACACCGGCACCGGAATGCGGCGCGCGATATAGAGCGCCTGCTCGGTTTCGGCGACGGCGCGCGTGCGCGCCTCGCTGTCGGCGCTCGCAATCGACAGCGACCCGCCCCAGCGGCCGCCGATGAAGCGTTCGGCCGTCGGCGCGTGCACGCTGCGCAGCGTCAACCCCGCATCGGCGAGCCACTGCTGCAGATCACCGACCGCCGAGGGGTTGTGATAATCGAAGTGCGTCCGGGTCGCGAACACCTCGACCATTTCGAACCCGTGCGCGGCAATCGCCTGGAAGTGATCGCGCGTCAGGCGCTCGTGATGGAAGAGGTGCGTCGACACCCCGAACGGTCGTTTAGCCACAGGCGCGAAACGACAATTCTAATGGGAGTTGGGACTGGGACACTAGAGCGGGGTTCGGCGTTCGGGGTTCGGCGTTCTGGGTTCTCGGTTCCTGGTTCTCGGGTTCCTGGTTCTCGGGTTCTTGGGTTCTCGGGTTCTTGGGTTCTCGGGTTCTCGGGTTCTTGGAAAAACGTTGTTCGTGAGCCTTCGTGTCTTCGTGTCTTCGTGGTTCCGGCTCGGTTTTTTGGCGGTGTGCTGTGTGGCCTGTGTGCGGCCCGTGCTGTGTGGTCTTACGAGAGTTCCTCAACGCGCGGCGCGAGGAGTTCCCGGAGGCCCGAAAACCGCGGGTACTTGTCCAGGTTGGTGCGCGCATAGTGCAGCGTGCGCGGCATGTACTTGATGTACACCGGATTGCGCCGCGTCATCGTCTGGAAGCCGAACGTACCGAGCGCCTTGAGGTTGCGCTGCAGCGCCATCAGGTCGAAGCGGCGGCGGAACTCCTCGGCGTCCGGCGACTCGCCGTCGCGGGTTTTCAGCGCCAGGAAGTACGCGATCAGATCGTCGAGCTCGCGGTCCGTGATGTCGACGTAAGAGTCGCGGAGCAGCGACACCAGGTCGTAGGTGTCGGGCCCCATGCGCGCGTCCTGGAAGTCGATGATATGCAGGCTGCCGTTGTGCAACATCAGGTTGCGGCTGTGATAGTCGCGGTGGCAGAGGACGCGCGGCTCCGCCGCGAGTTCCTCGGCGATGGCCGCGAATTCGGCCGAGAACGCACTGCGCGCGCCCGACGACAGCCGGACGCCGCGGTAGCCTTCCAGGAAATGCTTCAAAAAAAACTCGAGCTCCCAGGTGAGCTTCTCGACGTCAAAGGCGATTGCGTACGGCGGATACTCCGGCGAGCGGAGCGTCGCGCCGCGCCGCTGCAGCAGCTCGATCAGCGACACCGCTTCACGATAGAGCGCCGCGTGTTCAGTCGGCGACGCGGCGCCGAGGTGCGCCTGCAGCGTCACATCGCCGAGATCCTGCAGCGCCAGAATGCCGAGCTCGTCGGAGTGCCCGAGGATCTCCGGCACCGGCAATGGGATCTGCTGCAGCAGCGAGGCGACGCGCGCGAACGGCAGCGTCGCAAAGTCGATCGCGGCGGCGTGCAGCGCCAGCACGAACGGTGGACCGTCGGTCGGAAGGATCCGGAAGTACTTGCGATCGGACGCATCGCCGGTGAGCGGCACCACGCGCGAGTTCGCGCCCGCCAGGCCGCTCTCACCGAGGAACCGATCGATCCGTTCGCGGAGGTCGAGGCCTTCAGCCGTCCGTTGTTTGCTCATGGCACGCTCAGCGGCGTTGCGATCGGGGATTCGTCCTCGCCGCGCACCAGCACGGCCCGGCTGTATCCAGCGCCAGCCGGCACGATCACTCCGTCGGTGACGATGCAGGTGTCGAGTGTGGCGCCGGCAGCAACCTGCACATCGTCCCACAGAATCGAGCGCGTGACGCGCGCCGACGGATCGATCGTCGTGCCCCGACCTACAGATGGGGTGGACTCTGCCGCCGAGCGGTCGGCACCGTCTGCGCCGAATGCGTCATGCGTGCGGCGGTAATCGTCGACGGTCCCCACATCGAAGAACGACGCATCGGAGACGAAGCCGCGGACGGCGTCCGGGCTGCCCGCGATCAGCGCGTCGTAGATGCCGCCGATCGAGCTGGCTACGTCTCCCGCACGCACCGTATCGAACACTGCGCCGTCGACGAGCTGCACGCCGATGAAGTGATAGCTGCCTTCCGACGTCGGGCCGCGCCGTGTGAATCGGGTCACGCGCCGTTGCTCGTCGAGGTGGACACCGCCGTAGCGTGCGAACTCGCGATTCGGGACCAGCGCGAGCGTGACGCGCGCGCTGGATTCGGCGTGGGCGGCGGCGAGCGGACCGAGCGAGACGTCGGTCAGCGTGTCGCCGTTGACGATCCAGAAGGTATCGACACCGACCAGCGGCCGCGCCAGCCGCGGTCCGCCGCCGCTGCCGAGAATCTCGGGCTCCCATGAATAACGCACACGCGCGCCGAGGTCGCGGCCGTCGCCGACGACCGAGGTGAGCGTCGCCGGCAGATGATGCAGGTTCAGCACGAGGTCGTCGACGCCCTGCGCGACCAGCGTGCGAATGATTCGGCGGATCATCGGCTCGCCGGCGACCGGGATCGCCGGCTTCGCGCGGACGTCTGTCAGCGGCCGCAGCCGCGTGCCGAGCCCGGCGGTCAGGACCACGGCGTGCCGGATCATCGGCCGACCGTCCGTCCGCCGCGCGCGACGAGGCGGCGCACGAACACGTACATTGTGAAGCACTCGAGCGCGAAGGGCGGAAAGCCGAAATAGCCCGGCAGCGGCATCTCGAAAAGTTTCCAGCGTTCCATGATCGGCACGCTGTAGTGCCACTTCGCGCCGGCCCAGAAATTCCAGAACTCCCACAGCGCCCCGCACAGAAATCCACTGAGCGACAAGTTGACGAGGCGGTCGTAGCGAGCTGCGCGGAGATCGATCCAGAGCGACTCGGCGCCGAGCCACGCGTTGATCGGATCGAGGAGAAAAATGAACCCGAGCCACACCGGCGCCGCCATGTAGCGTGCGACGTCCGGCGACACGACGAATGGTGAGGCCAGCATGAGCGCGCCCGCGGCAATGCTCACCAGGCCGGATAGGCCGGGTAGGCCGGGTGGGCCTGGTAGGTCGGGTGGATCGAACCGATGGGGCGAGCCAGGAACGCGGGTTCGTCCGAAATCCGACCCGCCTGACCCGCCCGGCCTGCCCGACCCGCGCGCCACACCGACCAGTTCGGCGCCTTCGAAGATTGCCGGGGTGATCGTCGCGAACGACCATCCGTAGCCAAAGGCGCGCAGCGCCGCGTTCTCCGGCAGGCCGGTGTAGTACCAGTTGCGGATCACGAGGTTGTAGGCTTCGAAGACGAGCCAGAGCGGAATCGAGGCCAGCACGAGCAGCGCGAACTCTCGCGGCGACGAGCGAATCCACGAGTGGCCGCGCGCCCGGAAGACGACGCCGTCGGCGAACAGAATGAATCCGCTCCAGGCAATCGGCGTGTTCCACGACCAGAACGGCTCGACCCGGAGCAGCGTCGCGCTCTCCGAGACGATCATGACCAGGAGCCCGGACCAGATCATGTAACGCGGACCTTGAACGAGCAGCCGGCGAGCGCCGGCGCGCCGACGCCTTTGCCGAGCATCAGCACCTTCATCGTGCTGCCGAGTCCGCCCGGCATAACGAGCGTCTTTAATTGCTGATTGCGGATTGCTGATTGCTGATTGAACGGAGATCTCGGCTGGCGGCGGTCGACGAGGCCGAGGAGAAAGTAGGTCTGATCGAGCAGGGCGATCGTCGTCATCCCTTCTGCTTCGGCCGCGGCGCGCACGCTGGTGAAGTCGACGTGCGCGGTGATGTCCTGCTCGCTCGGGCGTTCCAGCCACGACGCCGCGCCGGCGTCCGGATCACCGCCGCTGTTCCGGTGCGCGGCAAACGAGGTGAGCGTGCCGGCGGAATGCGTCGCCGAATACAGTTCGCGCGCCTCGTGGCCGTAGTCGATCAGGATCAGGAAGCCGCGGGTGAGGCGGCGTGCCGCCTCGCGGACCCAGTCGATCGCGCGCAGGTTGATCTCCACGCGCCAGCCGGGCTCGAGCGTGACGCCGGCGCGATCGAGATACGCTTGCAATGCCGGCGTCGACGGCGGCCCTTCGATCAGGTGTAGGGACGGCCCTACACTCACGTACACTTCTTTCAGCCCATCTTCGCGCATGACCACTTGGTGCGTCGGCAGCGCGTCGAGCAATTCGTTGGCGACGAGGACGCCTTCGAACCGTTCAGGGAGTTCGGCGCCAGAGGAGACCAGCCGATCGCCGACCTCGCCGAGCGTGTCGCGCTGCGCGGCGCGCGCCACCGCGCTCGCCTCGACCAGATGCAGGCGGATCGAGTCATAGAACGCCGGATCACGCTCCTTCGCCGCCCGAAGGATGTCGGCCGCAAGCCGTCCGTTGCCGGCGCCGGCTTCGACGAGGTCAAACGTCCCCGCGCGCTCTGCCTTCTCTGCGGCCTCTGCGGCGGTCCGGAGGAGCGCCGCCATCTCGCAGAGTTGAAGTTCGAGTAGTTCGCCAAACAGCGGGCCGACGTCGACGCTGGTAAAAAAATCGCCCGCGCGGCCCGAACGTTGGGCGGCGCGGGCGTAGTAGCCGTGATCCGGATCGTAGAGCGCCAGCTCCATGAACGCGGCCACAGTGAGCGGCGCGCGCTCGCGGAGGAGCGCCGCGAGAGGGGATTGGGGGTTGGGGACTGGGGATTGGGGGGATTGGTGGGTGGGTGGCCTAATCACCACTCCCCATTCACTCCAATCCCCAATCCCTAATCCCCAACCACCGACAGCGTCAGTCTTTCTTGACGGTGACGAACACCTCGCCGTCGCCGCGCCAGACGAGCAGTTGCGCGATTCGTCCCGACTGGATCTTGCCGAGCTCACGCGCGGCGTCGGTGGCGTTGGCGACGCGCTGGCGGTTCACCGACAGGATCACGTCGCCCTGGCGGAGCGCGCCGCCCGACGGGCCATCGGGATCGATGTCGGTGACCACGGCGCCGGTCTGCCCGGACGGCAGGTGCAGCCGCCGCGACATCGCCGGCGTGACGTTCTCGAGCGTGAGCCCGAAGCCGCCCGCGCCCTGCGACTGGTCGTCCTGCTGCGTCTCGGGCTGCGACCGGCGGCGGCCCGGGTTCTGCTCGGCCTCGAGATCGAGCTCCTCGACGGTGACGTTCAAGGTCTTCTCCTGCTTGTTGCGCAGGACCTTGAGCGGCACCGCCGTCCCGGGTTTGGTCGCGACCACCATCTTCACGAGCTCGTCGGCGTTGCTCACCGGCCGGCCGTTGAACTGCACGATGATGTCGCCGGGTTCGACGCCGGCCTTCGCCGCGGCGCCGCTCGCCGGTACCTCGGCGACCAGCGCGCCTTTGCGCTCCTTCAGGCCGAAGTCCTCGAGCGCTTCGCGCGGGATCGGCACCACCGAGACGCCGATGCGGCCGCGGGTGATCTTGCCGGAGCGCAGCTGCGGCAGCAGATCGCGAATCGTGTTGCTCGGCACCGCGAAGCCGATGCCGATGTTTCCCTCGCTGCGCGCGTTGGTGATGATCGCGGTGTTCATGCCGATGACTTCGCCGCGCAGATTGAGGAGCGGGCCACCCGAATTACCGGGATTGATCGCCGCGTCGGTCTGCAGCATGTCGTTCGAGCGACCGGTGGTGACACGGAAGGCGCGCGAGGTCGCGCTGATCACGCCGACCGTGACGGTATGGTCGTAGCCGAACGGGTTGCCGATCGCCATCACCCAGTCGCCGGCTTCCACCTGCGCCGAGTCGCCAAACTTCGCTTCCTGGAGCGGCCGGCCCGGCTTCTCGACCAGCTGAATCAGCGCGCTGTCGGTGAGCGGATCCTTGCCGATCACCTTGGCCGTGTAGGTCATGTCGGGATCGTCGCCGTAGAGCACGACCTCGATCTTCGTCGCATCCTCGACCACATGGTTGTTGGTGAGGATGTAGCCGTCCTTGCTGATGATGAACCCGGTGCCGGCGGCGCGTGTGGTCGGTTCCTTGGGTGCCTTGCGCGCGCTGCCGCCGTTGCCGCGCCCGCGAGGCGCCGGCGCCTGCTGGTCGTCGTCCTGCTGGCCGGGATTGCCGAAGAAGCGGTGGAACAGATCGTCAGGCGATCCGCCGCCGCCGAAGAAGTCGGTGAGGTCGTTGCCCTTGGCCTTCATCTCGGTGCGGATGTTGACCACGGTAGGCGTCGCCATCTTGGCGACGTTGCGGAAGGTCTGGGCGTCGAGCGGGCCGGTGACCGGCGCGCTGTTCACCTGCGGCACCGCCAGCGTCTGCGCGGACGAGCGCGGCGCCAGATCGAGCCGCGACGCGATCACCATGCCGACAAACAGCGAGGCGACCATCAGAAGCAGGGCGTAGAAAAGGGTGGTTTTGCGCGTGGACATCGAGCCTCCTAAACGAGCCGGAGTATTTCAGTCTGCAGCGGCCCGGTCACCGTGGCGTCCTTCGCGGAGGTCACCATGTTGATCTCGGTCCGCACGCCGAAGTCATCGAAGTAGACGCCGGGTTCGATCGTAAAGCCGGTGCCGGGCAGCAGCCGGCGATCGTCGTGGGTTTCGTAGTCGTCCATGTTCACGCCGTTGCCGTGGACGCTCTCGCCAAGGCTGTGGCCGGTGCGATGAAAGATCTGCGGCGCATAGCCCGCGTCGCGCAGCACGGTCGACGCGGCGCGGTCGACTTCCCAGCCGCGGACCTCGGCGCCGGCGCGCACGCGCTCCTGCACAAGCCGCACGGCAGCATCGCGCGCGGCGCAAATCGTCGCGAACGCGCGCGCAACCCGTTCGGGCACGTCGCGTCCCGTATAGCCCATCCAGGTAATGTCAGCAAACACCGCGCCGGGACGATCGAGCTTGCCCCAGAGGTCGAGGAGCACGACCTCGTCCTTCGGAATCGGCCGGTGCGCGGTTGCGGTCGGCAGGTAGTGCGGGTTGCCGGAGTTCGCGCCGACCGAGACATTCGGATCGGAATCGGTCACGAGCCCTTCTTCGCGGAACCATCCGGCCATGAGCTGCTGCACGTCGTACTCAGTTGTCGCGACCTTGTCGCGCAGACGCCGTATGATCGCGTCGAAGGCGCGATCCTTCACCCGGTACAGCTTCTCGGACGCGCTGCGATGCGTCGATATGGCCGCTTCGTCCCACACGGCCGAGAAGCGCTGCACGAGGTCGCCAGACGACACGACCTCCGCGCCGCTCTGCCGCACCAGCTCGATCGTGCCGGCGTCGACGCGCGCCACGTAGGGAATGGCGCAGCCGGGTGAGTACTCCATCGCGATACGGTGCAGGCCGCTGACGAGGGTGCGAAGTCCGCTCTCGAGCTGATCCCGGCCGGCATACTTCGTCGTCGTGCCCGGAAGGTGGGCGAGGGAATCCTTCTCGATCTTGTGTACCAGCGCCCGCGGCTCGCCGGTGGCCGGAATCAGGTAGTACCAGCGCCGTGTGGCGAGATGCCCGCCCTGGCGGTTGACACCGGTGACGTCGACCGCAATCGGATTGATCCCGCGGAAATCGTAGAGCAGCCACCCGTCGAGCCCGTCGGCTTTCAGCGCCTGCTGGACGTCTTTAATATCGAGACCGGCGGCCGCGGATGGGGACATCCTGTCCAGTATAGCCGCCTTCGCACCGCTGAAATTCTGGCGGTGCTTCAGCGGCCAGGGCCGCTGCGTCGAGCGCCATCGGGCCTCCCCGCCGTAGCTCGGAACAGTTCAGCGAGCGAAGGCGGGACGTATAATTCCGAACGAGAGCCATCAGATATGAGTAAAGGTCTTCGACTGGCCGCGTTGCTCGTCTTTTTCGCAGCCGCCGGGCTGACTGCCGGACAGAATCCGCCGGGGCAGCAACCACCGCCTCCGCCACCACCGCCCTCGCAGCCCTCGCAACAGCAGCCGACCTTCAAGGTCCGCGTCGACTACGTCGAGGTCGATGTCGTCGTCACTGATCGCCAGGGGAACCTGGTTCGCGATCTGAAGAAAGAGGACTTCCAGGTTCTCGAAGACGGCAAGGGGCAGACGATCAACACGTTCACGCAGGTCGACATCCCGGTCGAGCGCGGCGATCGGCCGCTCTTCGCCGACTCGCCGATCGAGCCCGACGTGAAGACGAACGAGACGCCGTTCGACGGACGCGTCTACGTCATGGTGATCGACGACATGCACACGCGTTTCGGTCGTACCCCGCGCGTCAAGGCGGCGGCCAAGCAGTTCATCGAGCGGCGGCTCGGCGCCAACGATTTGATGGCCATCGTCCACACCTTTGGCCCGAGCGACGCCAGCCAGGAGTTCACGAACAACAAGCGCTTGCTGCTCGCCGCGGTCGACAAGACCACTGGCCGCAAGCTCGATTCGGCGACCGCCAACAAGACCAACGAATACAACCGGACCCGCGATTTCCGGCAGCAGGGCGACCCGCTGAACGACCCCGACGATCAGGAACGCGGCTTCAACGCGCGCAGCACGCTCGACACGCTGCGCAACGTCGCCGACTGGTTTGGCTCGGTGCGTGGCCGTCGCAAGGCGATTCTCTTCGTCAGCGAGGGGATCGACTACGACATCTACGACATGATCGCCTCGAACGGCTCCAACCATCAGAGCGCGTCGATGGTGATGGACGCGACGCGCGACGCGATCGCCGCGGCGACGCGTTCGAACGTGGCGATCTACGGCATCGATCCGCGCGGGCTGACCGATCTCGGCGACGAGTCGATCGAGATCCAGTCGTTTCCCGACGACACGTCGCTCGGCATCGGCACCAGCTCGCTGCAGAACGAGCTGCGGCTCTCGCAGGACAGCCTTCGGGTGCTGTCGGATGAGACCGGCGGCTTCGCCGTGGTCAACAAGAACGACTACGCCACCGCCTACCAGCGGATCGTCGAGGACAACAGCACCTACTACGTGCTCGCCTACTATCCACCGGATGCGCGGCCGGGACGCCTGCACAAGATCGACGTGCGCGTGACGCGCCCGGGGCTCACCGTTCGCGCGCGCAAGGGCTACGTCACGCCGAAGAAAGTCGAAGAGCCCAAGACGACCAACTCGAAGAGCCCGTCGACGCCCGAACTGCGTGAGGCGCTCGACAGCCCGCTGCCAGTCAGCGGCTTGACCATCCACGTCTTCGCGGCGCCGTTCAAGGGCGCGGCGCCAAACGCCTCGGTCCTGTTCGGCGTCGAGATGCGCGGCCGCGACCTGAACCTGGCGCAGAACGCCAAGCTGCTGCTGTCCTACCTGGCGATTGATCAGAACGGCAAAGTGAAGGGCGGGAACACCGACTCGCTCGCGATGCCGAACCTGAAGCCGGAAACCAAGGCGCGGATCGAGCAGACCGGCCTGCGCATGCTCAACCGCCTGGATCTGCCGCCGGGGAAATACCAGCTGCGGGTCGCGGCCCACGATACCAACGGCGGCAACGTCGGCTCGGTGACATACGATCTCGCCGTTCCGGATTTCCAGAAGGCGCCGTTCAGCATCAGCGGCCTGGTGCTCACCTCCGCCCTCGGCTCCGCGCTGCCAACCGTGCGCGCCGACGAGCAGTTGAAGCAAGTGCTGCCCGGGCCGCCGGTGTCGCTGCGCAGTTTCCCGCAGAACGACGAGATCGTGCTGTTCGCCGAGGTCTACGACAACGAAGGCGCCAAGCCACACAAGGTCGACATCACGACGACGGTCACGACCGATGAAGGCAAGGTGATGTTCAAGAACGACGAAGCGCGCGACTCGTCCGATCTTGGCGGGGCGCGCGGCGGCTACGGCTACACCACCAAGGTCCCGATGAAGGATCTCGCGCCGGGCAAGTACGTGTTGAAGGTGGAAGGGAAGTCGCGGCTCGGCAACACGCCGGCTGTCGGGCGCGAAGTGCGCATCGAGGTGACGCCGCCGGTCAGCCGGTGAGCCGCGTGCGGAGCCGCCACGACGACACGAAGAGACGAAGACCGATGTCGATAAGGGCTGCGATCATCCCGTGAAGAATGACTTTCGTGTCTTCGTGTTTTCGTGGCTGATCCTGATGGTGACCGGCATGTCTGCGCAGGGCCCGCGCACCGTCGCGAAGGGCGACCAGAGCAACATCGACAGCGCGAAGCAGGTGGTCGTGCGCACGGACGCCGAGTGGACGCAGTTGTGGAGCCAGCACGCGCCCGATCGTCCGCCGCCGCCGATCGACTTCTCGAAGGAGACAGTCATCGCCCTGTTCATGGGCAGCCGGCCGAACGCCGGTTACAGCACCGCGGTCGTCAGCGTCACCGAAGGCGGCGGCGCGCTGATCGTCCGCTACACCGAAACCAGGCCGCCGCGCGACGCCATCACTGCGCAGGTGATCACGTTTCCGTTTCACGTCGCCGCGATCCCGAAGGCGACTGCAACCAACGTGAAGTTCGAAAAGGTCGAGCGCTGACGGAGCGCGAAGGCTTCAGCCGAGCGATCGCGCAAAAAACAAAAGGCGGGCCCGAAGGCCCGCCTTTTTCATCGCCGGAACGGACTCGTGCTTACTTCTTCTTCGCCGTCGCCGGCTTGGCGGCCGGCTCCTTCTCGGGGCCGCCCGCCAGCTTCTCGACGCGGTGCGGCTTCACGGTGCCGTTTGCATGGCTGAAGTTGTAATTGTTGGCGCTCATCTTCGGATCGAACGGCGTCTCGATCTTCACCGTCGCGACTTCGCCGGGCTCCAGGCGGCTGACGATGCCCTTGCCGCCGGTCACCAGGCCGCCCCCTTTGTCGTACCACGTCTCGTCGACGGTGAGCCTCAGCAGCGGCGCGTTCATGTTGTTCTTCACCTGAATGGTCGTCGTGACCATCCCTTTGACGTTCTTCGAGACCGGTTTGGTGAAGTCGACGTCGGCCTGGCCCTTGAACGGCGGCGTGAATTTCTTCCCCGCCAGGACCGAGGTCATCGGCGGAGCCGCGGAAGTTTGAGCGAGAACAGCAGTCGTCGCCGCGCTGGCGACGACCAACGACGCGGCAATGGCAAGACGCGCGCGGGTCATACATCCTCCCCTGGGAAAATCGAGCTGAAACGAGTTGCGCGGATTATAACGGAGTTACATTTCGCCGTTCCAGTCCTCCGGTTCCGGGTTGACGGACCGGAAGATTTCCATGTGCCACTTGCCGCCGCCCCACGGCTCGATCACCTCGGCGGCGACGACGTCGACCAGGATTTCGGAAAACAGCCGCCCTTCGGGGTCCCCCTCGAGATGGTAGGCGGGCTCGTCCCAGCCGAAGTTCGGATAGAGCATCAGCGTCAGGAACAGATCGTAGCCGTCGTCGACAACGATCAGCTGACCGCAGGGGCGCTTCAGGGTCGAGTGGTAGATCAGGTATTTCTCCGCGCTGTGGGCGCGGATGTAGCGTTTGAGCGCGAACTCGCGCGCGACGACTTCTTCGACGGCG
>Ga0075425_100003808_pt1 | contig 15410 bp, 14 predicted proteins | sample SoiMethybrSBSTD4_FD_75300 | JGI IMG/M metagenome (GOLD analysis project Ga0075425, IMG submission 75300) | Bulk soil microbial communities from a Populus tree surrounding site in Tennessee, USA - Soil MetaG P. TD hybrid SBSTD4 | ecosystem: Environmental > Terrestrial > Soil > Tree plantation...
AGAGGATGTTGTTGTGGCCCAGGAAACGAGCCTGCTGCAGCAACATGGGCACCGAGTAACCACTTACAAGCGCAGCAATCATGAGATCAATTCGTTGTCCTTCGCAGAGAAGACCCGTCTTCTCGGCCGAATCGTTTCCGCTGACGACAGCAAACTGGCTGTACGCACAATCCTCCGTGACTTCAAACCGGATGTCGTACACGTTCACAACACGTTTCTGATGGTGTCGCCCTCTGTGTATGAAGCGTGCCATGAAGAAAATGTGCCGGTGGTTCAAACCCTCCATAACTACCGGCTTCTCTGTCCTGCAGCAACGCTCTTTCGCGAAGGCAAGCTTTGCGAAGATTGCTTGACTCACACTCTTCTACACAGCATTGGGCACGCCTGTTATCGCGATTCTTACGCGATGTCTGCAGCGACGGCCCTCATGCTGACAATTCATCGCGTTCGCCAAACCTGGAATCGTGGCGTCGCAGCATACATTGCCCTCAGCCATTTCGTCAGGAACAAGTATGCGCAATCTGGAATTCCGCCGAGCAGAGTTTACGTTAAGCCCAATTTCGTCGATCCCGATCCAGGAGAACGCGTCCGCCCCGGAGACTATGCGCTTTATGTCGGCCGCCTTTCGCCGGAAAAGGGAGTTTCCACTCTGGTTGAGGCTTGGCGGCGCGTACCACGTGATGTTCCGCTCGTGATTGCAGGCCAGGGACCATTACGGCAAGAACTTGAGGCTGTCGTCGAAAAGGAACGACTGCACAACGTTCGTTTCGTAGGTAGATTGGACCGCAGTCAGGTGTACGACGCGATGAAGAATGCAGCATTCCTAATAGTGCCGAGCATATGGAATGAGCCGTTCGGGCTCATCATCGCGGAGGCTTTCGCCTGTGGAACACCGGTGCTTGCGGCATGCGTGGGAGCAATTCCAGAAATGCTCGAGGACGGGGTAAGCGGTCTCCATTTTGCGCCCAACGATCCTGAAGCACTAGCAGTAAAAGTGACGTGGGCTTGGGCACATCTGCGCAGGCTGGCAGCGATGGGCAAGGCGGCCCGGCACGCTTACGAGGAACGTTACACGGGAAACACAAATTACCGCCTGTTGATGAACATCTACGGTTCCGCAATTGACTCTCACTTCGGTTGCACGCGAAGAACACCACGAGTGCTAGAAACGATCGACCGCCTGCGACGGCCGTTGCAACAGACCGCATGACCGCAAAGTTTCCAACTTTTCGCGTGCTTGACGTTCCCGTGCACGCCGTACAGATTCCGGACGCCATCTCGCAGATCAAGGCCTGGATCGGAAGCGGCGTCAAAGGACGATACGTTGCGGTGACCGGAATGCACGGGATCGCCGAGTCGCGACGCGATGATAACCTGCGATGCGCTCTCCACTCCGCCGACTTGGTGGTTCCCGACGGCATGCCCCTGGTCTGGTTAGGCCGACGGCATGGTCACACCCTGAAGCGCCGCGTCTACGGCCCGGAGTTGATGGAGACATTTTGCCGCCAAACCGGTGCCACCTATCGTCATTTCTTTTACGGCGGAGCAAACGGAACTGCAGATCGCCTGGCGAGTTCGCTTCGTCAACGCTACTGCATTGTGGTCGCGGGGACCTATTGTCCCCCGTTCCGTACGCTCAACGAAAAAGAGCAGCGCCAGTTCGTTTCACGAATAGAAGAATCGTCTCCGGACATTCTTTGGGTCGGGCTCAGCACTCCGAAGCAGGAAAAATGGATGTATGAGAATCGCGACACGCTCAACGTTCCGGTCATGTTGGGAGTCGGTGCCGCATTCGACATTAATTCCGGTACGACCAGTCAGGCTCCAGTCTGGATGCGCGAAAACGGATTGGAATGGTTGTTCCGCTTAACAACAGACCCGAAAAGACTCTGGCGTCGCTACCTTATTTCGATTCCGAAAGCTGCCGTTTTGGTGCTCATGGAAATTGCAGGAATATTACCCCGTCCACATAAGCCAGTCCTTTCTTCATAACCGCGTTTTATAACCAGAAAAGGGAAAATAGTATGGGGAAGCAAGTTCGAAGTGTTGTGACCGGGGCCGGGGGATTCATCGGCCATCACCTGGTAAACCGCCTGAAGGATGAGGGGCATTGGGTACGTGGCGTGGACCTTAAGCTTCCTGAGTATGAACCAACCCGAGCGGACGAGTTCGAGATTCTCGACCTGCGCAGGTACGACAACTGCCTATTGGCGACGCGCGGTCAAATTGATCATGTCTACAATCTCGCCGCCGACATGGGCGGTATTGGATACATCAGCTTTTCACACGCTGAAATTGCCAAGAACAACATCCTTATTAATGCCCACATGCTGGAAGGGTCACGACTGAACGGTGCAAACCGCTTTCTGTTCTCGTCTTCGGCGTGCGTGTACGCCGGCTATCGACAGCTGAGCACAGACATCACGCCGTTGCGCGAAGAGGATGCATATCCGGCTGACCCCGAGCCTGGCTATGGCTGGGAAAAGCTCTTTAGCGAAGAACTTTGTCGCTACTATCAGCACGATCATCATTTCGATACGCGCATCGTGCGGTTCCACAACGTCTATGGTCCCCTGGGAACGTACGAGGGAGGCAAGGAGAAAGCGCCGGCTGCAATTTGTCGAAAAGTGGCTTTGGCGTCCGACGCCGACGAAATTGAGATCTGGGGCGACGGAAAACAGACCCGGTCGTTCATGTACATCGATGACTGCGTCGAAGGCTTGGTGCGACTGATGCGATCGGATTATCACGAACCTCTGAATCTTGGCACGTCAAGGATGGTCAGCATTGATCAACTGGTTGACCTGGTAACGACCATTGCCGACAAACGTCTTAACAAGTGTTACGATCTGACGAAACCACAGGGCGTTCGCGGTCGTAACAGCGACAATTCGCGTCTACAGCAAATTCTGGGATGGGACCCGTCGATTCCTCTCGAAACTGGCCTGGAAATTACTTACCGCTGGATCCAGGATGAACTCAGGCTGAGCAACCGTCTTCCAGTCAAGTATCCAGTCATGCGGCTGATTAACCTTTAGGTAGACACTCAGCCCAATCATGCGAATTCTGCTTTCTGCTTACGCTTGTCGTCCGAATGCCGGCAGTGAGCCAGGTTTCGGCTGGAACTGGGCGACCCACCTGGCTGCACGGGGAATGGACGTCCATGTTCTTGTCGCGCAACGGAATCGAGGGCCAATTGAAGAAGGATTGCAAGGCAATTCAATTCCCAGTCTGCACTTCAATTATGTCGGCGTTCCTTACGAGTGGGCAAAGAAGAATGAAAGCGTTCATTACGTCCTCTGGCAAAGAGCTGCGCTGAACGCGGCGCGCGAGCTTTCACGCCAGTTTCAATTCGACCTTGCGCACCACGTCACGTACGGCAGCGTCCACGTACCCACTCAATTGTGGCGCTTGGGAATTCCGGTGATATTTGGGCCCGTGGGAGGAGGACAGACCGCTCCCAAAAGCATGCTGAAGTACTTTGGCTCTGACAAGTCAAAAGAAAAACTTCGTTCACTGACGACCAAGGCCCTGACATCTTCTCCCCTTCACCGGTACTGGCTGCGGCAAATGAGTTTTGTGTTGGCGGCAAATCACGACACACTGAGCTTGGTTCGCGCGTTGGACTGCCAGAATGCAAGCCTGATGTGCGACACAGGAATTTCCGAGGACTACTTCGCTCTCAAACCGCGGACGTTTCGCACGCAAAACGGCCCACTCAAGCTGCTTTGGGTTGGCCGAATATTGACGCGGAAAGCGCTGCCACTAGCTCTCGACGCGCTAAACCGGGTCGACGAAAATGTCACGCTGACCATAGCCGGCGAGGATTCGAACGGCCCCGATGCCACGCTGCAGATGATTCGCAAAAGAAGGCTTGGGCATCGAGTGTTCTGGAAAGGAACCCGGCTGAGTTATCAGGAACTGCGAAGAGCCTATGGCCAGCATGACGCAATGCTGTTTACCAGCTTGCGCGATTCATTCGGCTCCCAGTTGCTTGAGGCAATGGCAATGGGACTTCCCATTATTACTCTCGATCTGCATGGCGCTCACGATCATGTGCCGGACGCCGCTTCCATCAAAGTTCCGGTTGGAAAACCTGAACAAACCATAAACAACCTGGCAGTCGCGATCCAAGAATTCGCTTGCTACTCACCATCCAAGAAAGATGAGATGTCACGCCAGGGGTGGGAGTTCGCCAAAGGCCTGAGTTGGCCGGGACGAGTCGAACTTATTGAAAAGGTCTACCAACGAATTCTCAAGAAGGCCACTCCGGTAGAGAGCGTGAACCGGAAAGTTGCTACTGCGAATATTTGAAGCGCGCTCGACCCTTCGACGCACCCACAACACACTCAATCTGTATGACGACCGCTCCCCTAACTTATCCGGTACGCGCACGCAGGTGGTCGGCCGTATTGCGCACCACCCTTAAATTGTGCGCAATTGCAATTGCCTCAACAGTGGTCATTCTTGTTGGTGGAGGTTCGTGGAACTTTTTTTTCTTTCTGCTCGCGTGCACGGTTTTTGTCGGCTCACTGTCGTTAGCGCGTCCGCTTTCCGGAAGCACACTCGCGGGAGAGAGGAATTCGTTTCTACTGGCGAATCTGGTGATTTGGGTTTTCTTGATGATCTCGGAGGCGATCTTCACGCACAACCAATCAACCGCAAGCGCCGCCAAAGGGAACGTTGGCAACAATGCCCTGTACCAGGCCGTATCCTGGATTTTGTCCTTTTTCGGTCTTGCCTTCGTCAGCTGGTTTCGACCCGCATATCTGCGACGGTTGTTTACTGGCCCGTTAAAGTGGGCGGCCTTTTTTGCAATTGTTGCCGTGGTCTCGTCTCCTCTTTCGCAGAAACCCGCCTACTCGCTGGCCCTGGCATTCAAACTTTCGCTGATTGTTTTTGCCGTCAGCGCAATTACTGAAGCCGTTTCAGATGAGGCCGCGGTCTTCAGGTTCTATGTGGCATTGTTCGTAGGAATGCTGATCAGCGTTACAGCGGAGTTTCTGGCTCCATTCTTTCGTCCCGGCGAGGTCTTCGCGGATGACGGGCGGCTTGGGTTCATGATTGGACTTTCAGGGACCTGCGGCATCCTGCTGCTGTTATGCGTCCTTCTGCTTTGGATGACTAAGAATCCGTGGTTTCTGCTCTGCGGATTGTATTCCGTCGTGGTCATGATGCTGGCAGGAACAAAGGGTGGCATGGTCGCGAGCTTTGTGTCATTGATGATGTTTTTCCTGATGCTAAAAAAACCGGCACAGGCTCTCGCCGTAAGCTTCGTGTTCACCGGCATCCTTATTTTTTGCGTGATCTTTACACCGCTAGGGAAGAACCTGGAAAAATACAGCGAGTCTGGCAATGCCGGTACTCTTACCGGACGAACCAATCTATGGTCAGTGACCTGGCCGGAAATTACCTCTCATCCGATATTCGGCAAAGCATATCGCGCGTCGAGATTCTTATCTGAAGACGTTCCAGGGACGTTCCAGGAAGCTGGCAACATGCACAATTCTTTTATGGAGGTCTTGTACAACAATGGCCTGGCGGGGCTGATTCCTGTCGCCGTGATGAACCTCCTTATCGTAGTTAATCTACGGCGCGTCCTGATACGCCCGTCTTCCTTGCAGGTGAGGTACTTTGCGGCAGCAGCTTTCGCACTGTACACACATTTGTTTGTCTGGGGACTGGTCGCCGTAACCTATGGCGGACCTCCGGATAATCGATTCATGACATTCATAGCAGTCCTCGCGATCAGTATGTTTTTGCGGACCCAATGCGACCAGCAATATCGGAATACGATCCATGGCAAATATTTTTCCTGAGATCAAACAGCAGCGAACGGACTCTTCACCGCGAGAAGAAACCCGCGTCGCTTGGCTGTTCCCGTCGCTCGCGCGCGCATATTATTGGCAGCCGTTTTTCAAGGCGTTTGCTGCTCATTTTCCGAGGACGGCGGTCTTCACCTCCATCTGGCCGGGGTTTGCGACCGGTTACGAAGGCGCGTTCGAGGTCCACACTCTTCCGGGGTTGCGATACGTTGATCTCAAGAAACCAGTGCGCGATTCCCGCCGCGGATTTATTTGGACTCCGTTATCGATTCTGAAAAGGCTGGCGGCCTTCAAGCCGGATGTGTTGTTCTGTTGTGGTTTTAGCGGGTGGACCTTATGCGCCCTGTTATTCAAGCTACTTAGAGGCTCTCGCGTCATTATTTATTGGGAGGGCTGCTCTGCTCAGTCGGTGGGCTCGTCAACAATCAAAGCCATGCTTCGCCGCGCGATTGGGCGATTTGCGGACGCGGCGGTCAGCAACGGCGAAGAAGGCGCCGCCTACTTGCGCGACGTCGTCAGCATCCTGCAAGAAAGAATCGTCTGTCACCCCTGCCAGGTGCCCGATATTTCTTTGCTGAGCTCGACTGAAGCTGAAGGAAGTCTGCCTATGGCCACGCGCCCTGTGTTCTTGTACGTCGGCAGCATCAGCCCGCGAAAAGGATGGAATTACCTCCTGGAGGCAGCCCGGCAATTGGCGGACAGGGGGATTCGACAGTTCTCTGTGGTGTTTGTAGGCTCCGGCGAGCAAGAAAACGATTTGCGCAAAGCGATCAAAGATAACCAGCTTGACGGCATCGTTCACCAGGTCGGCGCTGTGGCCTACGAACAACTCGGTTTTTATTATCGCGCAGCGGATGTCTTCGTTTCCCCGAGTCGCGCCGATACCTGGGGCGTCGCTGTATTGGAGGCTATGGCGTTCGGGAAACCCGTGTTGTGTTCTAAATACGCGGGTAGCCGTCAAATGATCTCGTCCGGCGAAAGCGGCTTTATTTTTGATCCATTCAACCCGAATGAACTCGCGGATTACATGAGCAGGTTTATTCAGGATCATGGCCTTGCCGCGCGGCTCGGTGTCCACGCGATCGAAAGCATTAGTACATTCACTCCGGAACGAGCAGCGAAAGTGTTGGCGGATGTTGCAACGAGCACCATGCAGCGACAGCCGCAGCGCTTTCAAGTAAGCAAAGAAACTAATTCAGTAGGCGCACACAAGGCCGCCGTATGACCGCGACAGCCAAGCATCCGAATGCTGCCACGGAGGGCGTTTTGCGACCCGGTGGCCCGCTATTCGTCCTTAGTGTATGGCGGTCGGGCTCTTCCCTTCTGTATGCGCTCCTGAATCAGCATCCTCAGATCGCGTTGCTCTATGAAGGCGACCTGCCACGGCTTCATCGTTTCTTGTGGCGCCGCTTTCAGAACGGATCGTGGCGAGAGCGATGGGAATTCTGGAACCAGGGTCCCTCACGACACGGCTTTGCGATCGATGCTATGCCCGCAAAGGTCCGCGATGCCTGGGAAGCCACTCGCGTAATTTATCAGGAAGTGGCCCGTCGCAAACAGGCCACGATCTGGGGTGAGAAAACCCCGCACTGGCACGACTGTCCGCTTCAGATGGCGCAACAATTTCCCGACGCGCGCTTCATTTTTCTTTGGCGGGATGTAAACGCCGTGCTCAGGAGCATCACACGCGCCGCCCCCACCGAACGATTTTTTCGCAAGCCCGGTTTTACGCAGAGAATCCTGGTCGGGACTGAGAACCTTCGCCGCGCCTGTGATGCTCTGACGGCCCAAGGTCGGCCGGTACACGAGATCAGTTACGAGGACCTCACCAAGGATCCGTCGAGTTGCATGCAGCAAATCTGCCGTTTCCTGGAAATTCCCTTCGACGAAAGAATGGCCACACTCGATGGCGCTGACCGGTCAGCGATTGCCTCGGGCGCGCATCACTTGAAGATTCGAGGCAATAGGATTGTCGGTCAGAAAGCGCGGACAGAAGTTCTTGCGCCGGCTCTGCAAGCAAAAATCAGCCGCTACATCTGCCGGTGGAAGCAGCACCATGACGGTAAGTGGCCCAGATATCCCGTGGAGTTGCCCAAGGATGTCCGTCAACCTTCGCGAGTTGAACTGTGGCTTGACCTACTTTTTTATAAGGCCCTGCTTGGCCGGGACTCATTGGTTGCTCTGACGTACGCAGTTGTCCCTCTAGACGTTGCCCGCGGATTACGTTTCTGGACAAGGCGTCGAGATCGAAGGGGCGGGCTCATCCCGACTTCCTCATAGTAGGTTTCGATAAAGTTCGCACTTCGTTTAGCTTCGTGAGCGCAGCATGAAACCGGGCTATTCTACCAACGCGGAAAGCGTTTCCGAAAGAAGTGAAATACCTAGTTAGAGTTTTTGTCTCTACTGATGCACAGCGGCCGACGCCGCTTACACCCAACCATACAAACTCTGCCGGCCGCTTCGGCTGAGCATTTCATGATCAAATCCGCCACTCTCGATTTCCCGATGCAGGGTTCGCGCCACAGGATTGCTCCACCAGCGGGCTGGCTGGAACTCAATCTGCGCGAACTCTGGGACGCCCGCGAACTGCTTTATTTCTTCGTCTGGCGGGACTTGAAGGTTCGCTACAAGCAGACCGCGATCGGGGCACTGTGGGCGATTCTGCAGCCGTTCTTGACAATGCTGGTATTCAGTCTTTTTTTTGGACGGTTGGCTCACATTCCGTCGGATGGATTGCCACACTCGGTGTTCTATTACAGCGCGTTGCTCGCCTGGATTTATTTCTCAACCGCTCTGCAACATGCCACCAACACAATGGTCGAAAACCAACGCGTGATCACCAAGGTTTACTTCCCGCGGCTGCTTCTGCCCCTGGCTTCGGTTTCCTCCGGCTTAGTTGACCTTGGCTTCGGATTTATTGTGTTTCTCGGAATGTTGCTGTATTACCGCATTCAGCCGGGTAGCGCGATTCTCTTGGTCCCCGTTTTCCTGTTGCTGGCAGTCCTAACCGCGTTGGGCGTAGGAGTCTGGCTTTCCGCGCTGAACGCCATCTATCGTGACGTTCGCTACGTCGTCCCGTTCCTGATCCAGTTTTGGATGTTTGCTTCGCCGGTTGCCTATCCGAGCAGCCTCGTTCCCGACCGATGGCGCTGGCTCTACGGGTTGAATCCGATGGCGGGAGTCGTCGAAGGCTTTCGCTGGTCCCTGACCGGACAGGGGCAACCGCCCAGCCTTTTGCTCGGCGTCTCGGCTGGCATGGTTTTTGCTCTTCTGATCGGCGGAGTGCTTTATTTCAACAAGGTGGAAGGCACCATAGCTGACGTGTTGTAAGCCTCCAGAACCATGAATGACGTCGTTATAAGAACTGAGAAACTAGGCAAGAGTTATCGACTCGGCGAACGCGAGCGCTACCTGGCCTTGCGTGACCTGCTGGCGCGAGCGGCATCTGCTCCTGCACGTTGGTTCGTTTCACATAACGAGTTGTCGTCAAACGGCAATCATCGCGACGGCAACCACAAGGGAAATCGTTCACACATTTGGGCGCTGAAGGACGCCTCGCTCGAAATCCGTCGGGGCGAAGTGGTCGGTCTCATCGGCCGCAACGGCGCGGGTAAATCTACGCTGCTGAAGATTCTCTCCCGCATCACCAAGCCGACCATTGGACACGCCGACATTTTCGGACGCGTGGGCAGCCTTCTCGAAGTTGGCACTGGCTTCCACCCGGAACTGACAGGTGCCGAAAACATATATCTTTGCGGCGCCATTCTCGGCATGAGCAAGCGCGAGATCAAACAGAAGTTTGAAGAGATCGTGGCCTTCGCCGAAGTGGAAAAGTTTGTCAGCACTCCCGTCAAACACTATTCCAGCGGAATGTACGTGCGGCTGGCATTCTCGGTGGCCGCACACTTGGAACCGGAAATCCTGCTGGTGGATGAAGCGCTGGCTGTGGGAGATGCTTCTTTTCAAAAGAAGTGTCTCGGCAAGATGGGACAAGTCTCACGCGAAGGGCGAACGATCCTTTTCGTGAGTCACAACATGACCGCAATCAAAACTCTGTGCAGCCGCGCGGTCCTGATGAAGGACGGCACCGTCGCCGCCTCCGGTCCGGCAATTGAAGTTGTGAACCATTATCTGGCAGGTATTGCATCCGGTTTAAGCGAGCGAGAGTGGACGGACCGAGTCGCAGCACCGGCGAACGACAACGTCCGCATCGCGCACATTAAAATCAGGCCTCCTCAAGGCTGTTCGGAACTGACCATCGATACGGGAGCACAAATCGAAATCGGATTCGAAAGCTTTCGCAAGAACATCAATCTGGGCTGCACGATCTACGTGACCAACTCGGAAGGGGTTGTGATTTTCGCATCCGGTCATCCAATTAGCGGAGATCGCGACTCGCGTTGCGGTCTCTATGAACTCACCGGAAGGATTCCCGGGCACCTACTCAACGCCGGCAGATATTCGGTGGATGTGGTCTTCGGCCAAGACCAGCGATACGTTCTGCTTCGCGTCGACAGCATCGCCTCCTTTGAAGTGCAGAACGCCGCCCGCGGCGCAAACATGAGTGTCGCGCCAGGAGTCGTGCGACCGCAACTCTCATGGTCCCACTCGTTAAAAGAAGAGGCGTGTCTGGTTGAGCTTTAATATGCTTGCCGAGTCCCCAGCCATATTGCGCGACAGAGACGCGGATGACATCCGCTCAGCCCCGCTCCCGAAACGCGCCGACCTGATGCGCCTTCCCGAACCAGAGGGACTGGTTCGAATACCTCTACAGATTCATCGCAATTATGCGTTCGAATTTGTCGGCAGCGTCTTGCCGCCTTTTCTGTGGGCGGCAGGAATGAAACCAGTCATTGATTACGGTGCTTACGACAACAGCCTCAGCTTTACCCATATCGATCCTGCTGCAATCCAGATCATCTCTCTTGACTTCGACGGGTATGAGACGCAGGCGGACAGCGCGGACTTCAGGCAGTGGTTCGGCAGCCGACTGGAAACGCTGCGAGATAAATGTGAGCAGGCCATTGTGATATCGAATTGGCCATCAGAAGAACGTAGCGCCTGTGAATTCAATCGTGCGATTGAGAAGATTGCTGACCGCCTGCCCGCGGTCTTTGTTTGGAATGTATTTGATGTATACAGGCGCATGGAGACGAATTTCTTCGATGAGCGCGCTGTTCGCGCCAAGGGCACACGGCTGAGCGATCGCGCCTGCATCGAACTGGCGCGTAGTCTGGGGCTGATTCGATTGCCCAGCGCTCTGCGCCCGCGACTCAAGGCGGTCGTCGTGGATTTGGACAACACTTTGTACGACGGTGTTTTAGGCGAAGATGGGGTAGAAGGCATCCGCATTACGCCCATGCACTCGGCCATTCACATGGAATTGCTTCGCCTGCGCGATGAAGGAGTATTTCTGGGCGTTCTTTCTAAAAACGACGAGAGTGATTTCGCGGAGCTTTGCCTGACCCGGCACGATTTCTTGCTTAGCGCGGACCACTTCAGTGCCTCGAGCGTCGGCTGGCACAGCAAGGTCGAGGGACTGGCCCGAATTGCCGACCACCTGCGCATCGCGCCCGATGCCATTCTTGTGATTGACGACAATCCAGCGGAGCTTGAACAGATTCGTGCGGTACATGCGAAAACACATCTATTGCACGCTCGAGACGCCGAGCAAACGCTGTTTTGGCTCCGGCACTACCCCACACTGAACGATTACCGGCCGAATGCGGCCACCGCACTTCGAGTAAGCGATCTGGAAGCATCCAGCGAGCGCGAGGAGTTTCGCACTTCTCACTCAGGTGCAGACTACATACGCGAAATGCAGATTGAACTCTGCTACGCACTGAATCCTACCGGTTTGCGGGGACGACTCGCGGAGCTTTCGCAAAAAACCAATCAGTTCAATACCGGATTACAACGTTTCCTGGAAATCCAAATCGGGAAAAGGCTTCAGGCGCCTGGGCATTACACAATATCCATCGGCATGCGCGACAGATTTTCCGACAGCGGAATTATCGGAGCAATCTTTGCACGTAAAAAAGATGATTCTCTGTTGATTGACGAGATATGCGTCAGCTGTCGCGCTTTAGGCAGGAATGTCGAAAGTCCGATGATTGCGCGGGCACTCGCCCCAATTATGGATCGTCATGGATTGAACAATGTGACTTTTACATTCCGTCAAGGACCACGTAACCTCCCGGCACGAATGTGGCTGACGAGCTTTACTGGCACGCCGAATATTCCGGACCACGGCATGGTAACGGTTCCGTGGGAGGCCGTACCGCAACGCACTGAGCATTTGTCGGCGCCGGTAGCCAGCATGTGGGAACACCGATGACCATGACTCAACAAATCCACGCCGATGTGGCTGAATTGCTGAGCATCACCACAGGGCGGCAGATTGGACTCGCAGAGAAAGTCTCGCGCGACTCTGAGGCGGGTTGGGATTCCCTGAAGCACGTGGAACTGATTTTCATGCTTGAGGAGCGCTTCGGCATCCAGTTCAGCGAAGAAGAGATGGCGGAATTGCGGAGTTCAGATCAGATCGTGCAGTCGATCGAGGAGAAGCGTGCGGCATAACATCAACCTGACCTGTGCGCGCTATCGTCTGCGCCCGGTCACGCTGGAAGATGCGGCTTTCATCGTGGCCCTACGGACCGATCCTCTTCTCAACCGATTTGTGCACGAGACATCACCACGCGTTGAAGATCAGGTTGCATGGTTGGAAGGATATTTTGAGCGGGCGGGAGACTATTACTTCATCGTGGAAAACGCTGAGTCTCTTGAAGAACAGGGCACCGCCGGACTGTATAAGGTGGAATCAGGTTCGGCTGAATGGGGGCGTTGGATCCTCAAGAGAAGGTCAATGGCGGCCTTAGAAAGCGCGTGGCTCATATACCAGGCCGCCTTTTCGAGGCTGACACTGCACGAATTGTGCAGCCGCACTCTTACTGATAATCACGCCGTGATTTCATTTCACGACAGCTTCGGCGCATCGCGCATACCTGGATCGCGAGAAGGCCCTATCGTGCGAGGTCAGCGCAGTGCCGTAATCGAACATCGGGTCACATCGGCCGAATGGCCCGCACTTCGTGACCGACACTACTCCACAATCACTCGATTTGCATCTCGTATTCCATCACATTGGCCTGGCGTGCCCGCCTGACGAGTTCGCGAAAGGCATAGACCGCGAACATCTGAGCTTGCTCGGTTATCGCCCCGAGGCAGAAAAGTGGACAGACGAGCGGCTCGGCATGCAGGGCCAGTTCCTGGTTGCCACCGCGACTGGAGCACCACGCGTGGAATTGGTGGCGCCGCATGGTGACCATAGTCCGGTGATGCCGTGGCTTCAACGGGGGGTCAAGCTTTACCATACGGCATATTTGGTAACCGATTTACGCGCCGAAATTGAACGCAACCGAAAGAACCACGCCAAATTGATGTTCCCGCCAACACCAGCTGTCGCTTTCGGCGGCCGCAACGTCGCCTTTCTAATGCTGCCCAATCGCTTGCTGGTTGAACTGATCGAACAAGGCTAGCTGTCCGCTCGTCCCTTAAGGCTATTTGAAGCACGACACAATCGGAGCCGAACTCCATGCTGATATCGAATCCCCTTCGACCGCGATCAAACGGCCGATCATCCGAACTCGACATCAATCGATCATTGCAGGCGGCTATCCGGGACCGCAGGCCCACAAGCCTCGACAGCTGCCAGCTCATCGAGCTGCCAAAGATCAATGACCCGCGGGGAAACCTGACTTTCATTGAAGGATCGCATCATGTCCCCTTCAACATTAAGCGAGTTTTCTATCTTTATGACGTTCCTGGAGGCGCCGACCGTGCGGGCCATGCATTGAAAAACTGCCATCAGTTTCTGATCGCGATGTCCGGAAGCTTCGATGTCGTCGTGTTTGACGGGAAAGAGAAGCAGAGATTTCACCTGAACCGTTCCTACTACGGATTGCACCTGCCACCGATGATCTGGCGCGAGATGGACAACTTCTCCTCGGGGTCGGTTTGCCTTGTGCTCGCGTCCGAGTGCTACGACGAGAACGAGTATTACCGCAGCTATGGCGACTTCTTACGCGCAATGGGTGAAGGCCTCAAATGAAAGTGCCTTTTCTCGACTTACTCGCCGCTTACGAGGAGCTCCAGCCGGAACTGGACGAGGCATATCAGCGCTGTATGCGTTCGGGCTGGTACGTGCTTGGACGCGAGGTGGAAGCCTTCGAAGAGGAATATGCGGCCTACTGCGGTGTGAAGTATTGCATTGGCGTGGGCAATGGACTTGATGCACTGCAGCTAGTTTTACGTGCGTGGGAGATTGGCCCCGGCGACGAGGTCATCGTACCTTCGAACACTTACATCGCAACGTGGTTGGCAGTTTCGTACGCTGGAGCCACGCCGGTTCCGGTCGAACCTAATCCCCTCACTTTCACACTCGATCCGCAGGGCATCGAGGGTGCGATCACCCCACGCACACGCGCAATTATTCCAGTGCATCTTTATGGACGGCCTGCGGATATGGATCCGATTATGGCGATTGCTGATCGTCAGGGACTCAAGGTCATCGAAGATAACGCTCAGGCGCAAGGCGCACTTTATAAAGGATGCCGGACTGGGTCGTTGGGCCATGCCGCGGGAAGCAGTTTTTATCCAGGCAAAAATCTCGGGGCATTTGGCGACGGAGGCGCCGTTACTACAAACGACGCAGAATTGGCTAAGCGCGTCCATCCGCTACGAAACTACGGTTCCGACCGCAAGTATTACAACGAATTTCAGGGATTTAATTCGCGGCTCGATGAATTGCAAGCAGCATTGTTGCGTGTCAAGCTTGCCAGACTCGATGAATGGAATGGCAGGCGGCGGATCGTGGCCGAGCGTTATCATCAGGAACTCGCTGGAATTCCGGAGCTGAAGTTACCTCCAGTTCCGCACTGGTCTGAGCCGGTCTGGCACCAATTCGCCCTCCGTTGTGAAAATCGAGATGAATTGAAGGCATGGCTGACTCGGTCGAGCATCGGTACGCTGATTCACTACCCGATACCGCCGCATCTTTCAGGAGCCTATGCAAGCGCGGGTTGGAAACGCGGTGACTTTCCCATAGCTGAAGAAATTGCCGAAACTGAATTGAGCTTGCCCATTGGTCCGCACCTTGGAGCTGAGAGTCAAACGGCCGTCATCCAGTCTGTGCGCCAGTTTGCGAGCACCACTGAAGACCGCGCCATGGCGCTCGCCGATTCAGCCCACTAGCGCGGAGGTAACTAGGGCTTTTCAGTCTGTTCGAAGAGCGGTTGTCCCAAAACCATCGAGGGAGTGCAATGAGATATTTGGAATCGTCGTCCATGGCAGCTTTAAGTGATGCTGCGCTGTTTCCGCCATGTCCGAAATATAAACAGGCACCGATCTGGGTCTGGAGCCGGCAGACCTGGCTGGGCGAGGCTTACAGGGCGTCGAAGAAATTCGCCCATGAGATCTCGTCCTGTATGACGTTTTCGAAAGTGAGTCTACCGAGCGTGGATGAGTTGACGCGATCGATTTCGCTGTTGCAAGCCTGTGGCTTCGACTCGACGATGTCGGAGACGG
>Ga0075425_100003809_pt1 | contig 15410 bp, 9 predicted proteins | sample SoiMethybrSBSTD4_FD_75300 | JGI IMG/M metagenome (GOLD analysis project Ga0075425, IMG submission 75300) | Bulk soil microbial communities from a Populus tree surrounding site in Tennessee, USA - Soil MetaG P. TD hybrid SBSTD4 | ecosystem: Environmental > Terrestrial > Soil > Tree plantation...
CACATCCCGGCCGGGGCAATGCCGAAAGACGGGCCGAGCGCGGGCGTCACCATGTTCACGGCGCTCGTGTCCATGTTGACCGGCATCCGCGTGCGCCACGACGTCGCGATGACCGGCGAGATCACGCTGCGCGGGCGCGTCTTGCCGATCGGCGGGCTCAAGGAGAAAGTTTTGGCCGCCCACCGCGCCGGCATCAAGCGGGTCATCATCCCCGAGCGCAACAAGCCGGACCTCGACGAAGTCCCGAAAGAGGTGCAGGACGAGCTCGAGTTCGTGCCGGTGAGCCGGATGGACCAGGTCCTCGAAGCTGCGCTCGAATCGATGCCCACGCCGCGCGTCGGCGAACCCGCGGGCTCGCCACCGGCGGCGGCCGCGCCGGGCGACAAAAAGGAAGCGCCGGCCGCTACGAACTGAACGCGTGCCGATCCCCGGAAGTTCTTCCGGGGATTCCGCGCTTCGCGCGGCGCAGCTCCGCCGCGGGCTCTCTCACTTACCCTGCGGGGGCGCTGCCCCCGCCCCACCGGAGCAAGTCCGGTGACGAAGTGGACGGAGTCCAGCCCGCTGGACGGAGTCCACGTAGACCTACGAAGCGCAGCGAAGTGCATGGGGCCCCACCCCCGCGGCGCACTCCGGCGCCGAACTCGACTCCGCTTCGTCAACATGGCCGGACTTCGAGTGAACGTTCTAGCTAGTTGTGTCGTCTGAAGCGCGCGGAGTCTACCAGTAATAAGCGATCCCGACGCGGATCACGGCACCCTTCGACGTGTTCGTATATCGCCCCGTGCCCGGTTCGATGAACTCTGGGTACCGCGCCACCTCGTCGTCGGTATGATCGCGAACGAAGAACAGAACGTCGGCGTCGAGAGCGACGCGCCGCCAGAAATGAAGCTCGACCCCTGCCCCGCCGTCGACGCCGACGTAGCTGTAGCGGCTCATCGGTCGGTTCACGTGCTCGACCCGTGCCGACGCGAGCCCGAGCCCTCCGAAGAAGTACAAGCTCGCCATTCTTCGCGGCATGACGAAGATCATGGGGTTGATGGTGAGCGACTGCTCTCCGCGTCGTTCGCCGTTGAAGTCGCGGCCGCCGATGAAGTCGACGCCGATGTCGATCGCGAAGCTCGGGCTCGGTCGCGGCCGGAAGCTCATCCCGAAGCCACCCATCCCTGCCTTCGAAGCGGCGTTGCTCCCCATCGGAGCCCCCTCCAATCGAAACTGCGCCCCCCACTTGACTCGACGCGGAGGCGGCAGCGGAGGTGGCAAGGGGGGTGCGTCGTACGACACCGGTGCGGAGGAGGGGAGCGGAGGGAGCGGGCTGCCGTCCCCGTCGCGATTTCCCGCTTCCGCGTTGGCATCCTCGGCGCGGACGTCGAGGCCCCAACAGCACACCAAACACGAAGCGACAACGCCGCAAAGCCAGTGACGCATCGGAAAGCTCCACGCTGTGGCCCCGCTCAACCGTGCCGAAGCCAACGCCTCAGTTATAGCAACGGCGCAAGAAGAAGCGACCACCCGAAGGTAAGACGGGACTCCTGCCGGAGCCGGACGTCCCATCGAACGAGCGAATGCACAGATCCGGTGCACCCCGCGCCACAATGGTGCAGGGTAGGCCCGGATAGGGCCATGCCGAGCCTCACCCTGAAACCCGGACACGTCCAACCCGTTTGGGCCGGTCACCCGTGGGTGTACGAGCAGGCCATCTTGCGGATCGAGGGGGGTGCCGTCGCCGGTGACGAGCTTTCGGTCGTCGATCCGCGCGGCAATTTCATGGGAAGGGGATTCTATTCGCCGGGCTCGGCGATTCCGGTTCGCATCCTGGTGCGCGATCGCGATACGCCCATCGACGCCGAGCTCTTTCGCTCGCGGATCGAGCGCGCGGTTCAGCGCCGGCGATCGTTCGGCCTCCCGTCGCCGGAGACCAACGCGGTTCGTCTGGTCAACGCCGAGGGGGACGATCTGCCCGGGCTCATCCTCGATGTGTTCGACGACGTGGCGGTCGTTCAGCTTGGAACGGTCGGCATGAAGCGGCGAGAGACCCTGGTGCTCGAAGCCGTCGAACACGTTCTCGCGCCGAGAGCGATCATCGATCGAACATCGGCAGGGGTGGCGCGGGGAGAAAACTTTCAGCTCGCCGAGGGGGTGGTTCGCGGCGATGCCGCCGTTTCGACGCTGTCCTTTCGCGAACGGGGACTGACCTACGAACTTCCGCTGTCGCTTGCGCAGAAGACCGGATTTTACCTCGATCAACGGCCGATGCGGGGGCGTGTCGAGCAACTGGCTCACGGCAGGCGCGTTCTCGACGCTTACAGCTACGTCGGCGCATTCGCGATGGCGGCCGCGCGCGGGGGGGCGACGGAAATCGTCGCCGTGGACGAGAGCGCGCTCGCCCTCGAGGTGGGCGCCGAGTGCGCGCGTCGCAACGGCTTCATCGATCGCATCCGGTACGTTCGCTCCGACGCCCGCGAACGAATGACGCTCGCCGGTCGCGAGGGTGGCTTCGACCTCGTGCTCTGCGACCCGCCCAAGTTCGCCCCCAGCAAGAGCTCGAAGCTCGGCGCTCTCGGGGCCTACCAAAAACTTTGTGCGGCTGCGTGCCGCGCCACGAAACCCGGTGGTCTTCTTCTGGTCGCGTCCTGTTCGGCCGCCATCGGGCTCGATGCGCTCACGCGAGCCCTTGCCATCGGGGCACGCGACGTCAATGTCCGGGCGACGGTGCTCGAACGATTCTTTCAGGGGTTCGATCATCCGGTCCCGGCCCCGTTTCCCGAGGGGCTCTACCTGAAGAGCCTTCTCGTCCGCGTGGAGCCCGCTTGAAGGCGCTTTCTTTGCTTTCGAAGACAGAGGCGGCCCGACTCTCGGGGGTCCTCTTCGATCTCGACGATACCTTCCTCGACGGCGGCATCCTGACCGAAGTGGCTTATGCCGCGCTCTTTCGGCTCCGCCGCGCGGGGCTGCGCCTCGTGGCGGTCACCGGCCGACCCTCGGGCTGGGGAGACGTCCTGGCGCGGCAGTGGCCGCTCCACGCGGTGGTGACCGAGAATGGCGCCGTCGCGCTCCACCGCGATGGCGGCGTCGTCGCGCGCTGGGAGAAAGCAGACGAGGCGACGCGACGCTCGCGGCGGATCCGCATCGCGGGGGCCTTCGAAGAGCTGCGGCAGCGCTTCCCCGAAGTTCGGATGTCGGATGACTCGTACGCGAGAACGAGCGACCTCGCGCTCGACGTGGGCGAGTCTCAGCGGTTACCCGCCGACGTCATTGCCGCCATCGAGGCGGCGGCACGCGCGCTCGGCATGCGCACGTTCGTTTCTAGCGTGCACCTTCATTTGACGCTCGATCCATTCGACAAAGCGACCGGCACGGTTGCGTTCCTCGCCGATCGCTTCGGCGAGGACGCGACCTCGTCGCGGCATCGTTATGCGTATGTCGGCGACAGTGCGAACGACGGCGCCTGCTTCTACGCTTTCGCGACCAGTTTCGGCGTGGCCAACATCCGATCGAGCCTTCCTCGCCTCTCCGTTCCTCCCCGTTACATTGCCCAGGCCGAAAAAGGCAAGGGTTTCGCCGAAATCGCCGACCGGATCCTGGCGCTCCGCACCTGAAGTGGACCCATCCGGGCTTGCCCATTGGCTCGGCGCGCAAAGGAGATACGAGGAGTGACTACTGCGCCCTCTAGCCCCGTGCTAGATCCGGCGCATGGCAAATTCGGACGAGAAGGCTCTCCTCAAGCTGGCCGAAGAGCATCTTTATCCCAACTATCGTCAGGCGCCTTGCGTGTTCGTGCGTGGAAAAGGGTGCGAAGTTTGGGACAAGTCCGGCAAGCGTTACCTCGACCTCGCCGCGGGGGTCGCCGTCTCGTCGCTCGGCCATGCGCATCCGCGCTACGTCGCCGCCATGTCCGAACAGGTCGGGCGCCTCGTCCACATGTCGAACTATTTCTACAACGAGCCGAACATCGTCCTCGCGGCGGAGCTCTGTCGCCGAACGGGCATGGACCGCGCGTTCTTCTGCAACAGCGGCACGGAAGCGAACGAGGCATTGCTCAAGCTCGCCCGACACCATTTCTTTCTGAAAGGCGATAAAAGAAGATCGAGGATCATCGCATTCGAAGAGGCATTTCACGGGCGGACGCTCGGCGCGCTCTCGATGACCGGCCGAGCGAAGTATCGAGAGGGGTTCGGCATTCACGAGGGGGACGTGACGCACCTTCCCTACGGCGATCTCGAGGCCGCCCTGCGCGCGATGGGCAGCGACGTCGCGGCCATCATCGTCGAGCCCGTTCAGGGGGAGGGGGGCGTCGTCCCCGCTCCGCCAGGTTTTCTCCGCGCCCTTCGCTCCGCGGCCGACGACGCCGGCGCGCTGCTTCTGCTCGACGAGGTGCAAACGGGCGTCGGACGCACGGGCAGCTTTCTCGCTTGTCAGGCAGAGGGGGTCGTTCCGGATGCCATCGCGCTCGCGAAAGGGTTGGGGGGTGGCTTTCCCGTCGGCGCCATGCTCTGTCACGAAAAGCTCGCCGGCGCGCTGCCCCCCGGTTCGCACGGCTCGACTTTCGGCGGCAACGCGCTCGCATCCACCGCTGCGCTCACGGTTCTCGCCGTCCTCGACGACGAGCGCCTCATCGAGGGGGCGAAGAAGAAAGGCGAGTTTTTGAGCCATGCGCTCTCGGCGCTGTGCGAGCGGCACTCCGATCTGGTGGAGCCCGAGCGCGGTGCCGGGCTCCTTCGCGCCGTGCCGCTTCGACCCGGTCTCGAAGCTCGCTCGGTGCTCGGTCTCTTGCGCGATCGCGGCGTCCTCTTGATCGTCGCGGGCGACTCGGCGCTTCGTATCTGCCCGCCGCTGGTGGTCACCGAAGAGCAGCTCAAAGAGGGAGTGAGCGTTCTCGACGAGGTTCTCGTTTCGCTCCGCCGGTCGAAAGGCGAAAGCCTCCCGAGGGCCGAAGTATGAAGCGTGATTTCTTGACACTGTCCGATCTCGGCCCCGGTGGCATCGAGCAGCTATTGGATCTATCCGAGCGGCTCCGCCAGACACGTGGCACGCTCGATCATCCGAAGCCGATGTCGGGCCGTTCAGCGGCTCTTCTGTTCGACAAGGCTTCGACGCGCACGCGGGTCTCGCTCGAAATCGCAGTCCACGAGCTCGGCGGCTATCCGGTCGTCATCACCGCGCAAAGCTCGCAGATCGGGCGTGGCGAGCCTGCCGCCGACACGGCGCGGGTGCTCTCGCGGATCGTCGACATCATCGCGTACCGGACGTTCGAGACGGCTCGCATCGTCGAGCTCGCGCGTGCGTCGCGCGTGCCGGTGGTGAACGCCCTCACCGATGATGCGCATCCCCTTCAGCTGCTCGCGGATCTCTTTACCGTGCGAGCCGTCCGCGGCAAGCTCGCGGGCCTTCGCTACGCCTGGGTCGGCGACGGAAATAACATGGCCCGATCGTGGATCGAGGCTGCGAGTCTCTCGGGGCTCGAGCTCGTCGTGGCATGCCCCGAGGGCTTCGAGCCTCCCCAAGACGAGGTGTCGCGCGCGATCCGGGCCGGGGCGAGGGTGACGATCACACACGATCCAAGGCGCGCATGCGAAGGCGCCGACGTCATCAGCACGGACGTTTGGGCGAGCATGGGGCAGGAGCACGAATCGGAGCGCCGAAAGCGTGCATTCGAAGGCTTCTGCGTGACGAGCGATCTGGTTGGGCTCGCCGACGACCGAGTCGTCGTGCTCCACTGCTTGCCGGCTCATCGTGGCGAAGAGATCGAAGCCGACGTCATCGATGGACCGCGAAGCTTCGTCTGGGATCAGGCCGAGGCGCGGTTGCACACGGGCAAGGCCGTTCTCACCTGGGCGCTGGGCAAGGCATGAAGGTTTGCCCCTCCTGCGCCAAGGACGTCGATCCCCTGCGCGCCGGGCACGTCGCGATTTTCGACGACCAGTTCTATTACTTCTGCGATCGGTCCTGCCGCGAACGCCTCGCGCCGATCGCGGCGACGTCCGCGCCGGTAGAGTCCTTGGCTCGGCGCGCGATCGACACGCTCGACCCCGCCGCCGAATCGACGGCCATAGGATCGTTTCCCGTCGAGCGCAGGACGACGTCGAACGGTCACGCAAATCACGCGACGCCGAGCCTGGCGCCGCCGTCCCCCGAGGTCGAAGTCTCACCCTCGTCGAGCTCTGCGCCGCCGTCACTCGGCACGCTCGTTCGCGAAGCGAAAAAAGCCGCGGGGCCGCGTGAGGGGGGGACGGCGCTCGCGTGGGCGAGCGTGGCGAGCGGCGTTTTGGCGATTTCGCTGGTGCTCGCCGGGCCGACCCCTTGGGCGATGGCGTTGCGTGTCGCGCTCGCGTCACTCGGGTGGATCTGTATCGTCATCCGAGCCGTGCGCGTGCCGCGCGAACCCACCGACGTCCATCCCGCGCTTCTTCTCGCGCCCGCGTTCGCCGGGTGCGCGGTCGCCGCGGTGACCTGGCTCCTTCACGATCCAGCGACTGACGAAGCAGCGACGTTCGCCGGCGTCGTCGTGACCGCTGCCGCGCTGTCCCTTCAACTCGTCGAAAGAGCGCGCCAATCGATCATGTTCGAACGGATCAGGATAGCGGAGGCGCTCGCCTCCGCGACCCGACGTTCTAATGAGCGGCCGGTCGGGCTCCCCGCCGGCGGACGTTCGAGTGAGCGGCCGGTCGGGTTCCCCGCCGGCGGACGTTCTAGTGAGCGGCCGGTCGGGTTCCCCGCCGGCGGACCGCCGAAGTCGGCGGACAGCTCGCCTTCCGAAGTTTCGAGCCTCGCGAATCCGAGCGTCACGCTCAAACCCGGCGAGGAGATCTCCGTCGAAGCCGGCGATCTGCTCCCCATCGACGGGACCATCGTGGCGGGCGAGGCGGTGGTCCTTCCGTGGCTCGGCGCGAGCGAGTCGGTCAAGCGTCGCGACGGTGATGCTCTTCTCTCGGGCGCCCGAATCATTTCCGGCAAGCTGCGCGTCAGAGCATCGTACACGGGTCTCGACCGCGCCTGGACGCGACTCACGCTCGACCCGCGCCGTCGCGCCGATGTCCACGCGCGCGTGGCACGAATTGCGCGCGCTCTCGCGGGTCGCGGCGGACTGCTCGGTTTGATTCTCGGCGCCCTTGCAGGTATCGCCAACGGCGAGTCGGCTGCAGGCGTCGCCCTCACGGCTATCGCAGCGTGGGCATCGATCACGACGGCGGCCGTCGGAACGTTGGCGGCGGTCCACGTCGGTCGCGGCATCCTCGAGGGGCTGCGCCGCGGCATCGCCTACCGATCCCCGGCCGACTGGGACAAGGCAGGGGAGGTCTCTATTGCGGCATTTTGTGCGCGGGGAACGCTCCTGCTCGGCGAACCGGAGCTCGCTGATCTCGAAGCCGTCGGCAAAGCCAGCGAAGAGCAAGTCCTCGGGCTCGCGGCCGGAGCAGAGAGCTTGAGCATGCATCCGGTGGCCATGGCGATTCAACGGGCGGCGATCGCGAGACGCATTCGTCCCGACGCGGTGCGCAGCCCGAGCGTGCAGCCCGGCCTCGGCGTCCTTTCGGTGGCCTCGACGGGCGAGGCGCTCGCCGTCGGCAACCGCGCGTTGATGCTAAAGGAGAAGATCTCGATCGCGGTTGCCGAGCAAAAGACTGCCGAGATCGAAGCGCATGGTCGCGAGGTTTTGCTCGTCGCGCTCGGCGGCAAGCTCGTCGGCGTCCTCGGACTTCAAGACGGGCTTCGTCCGGGCGCGCGCGCCGCCGTACAACATCTTCTCGACGCCCAGGTCGAGCCGGTGCTCATCTCGGGCGACAGCCGCGAAACTTGCGAGGCGATCGGTCGAGCGCTCGACATCGATCATATCCGGCCCGAGATTCCACTCGCGGAGCGCGCCGTCGAGATCGAGCGGCTGGGGCAGGGGGGGCTGACGGTTGCCGTGCTCGGCCACCCGCGCACCGACGAGGCCGCTCTATCGGCCGCTCAGGTCGCGGTCGCGATGCCCGCTCAGGGGGGCGCTTCGGGTGAGTGGGGCATCATGCTGGCGTCCGACGACGTTCGAGACGGAGCCCTTGCGATTTCCCTCGCACGGCGCACGAAGAACGAGGCTCGAATCGGGCTCATCATGGCCGTGGCGCCCGGGATCGTGCTCGCTCTGGCCGTTGCTTTCCGGCTCCTGCCGCCGGCGTACGCGCCGCTCGCGGCTCTGTTCGGGGCAGCCGCTGCGGCCCTGCACGCTCGCGCGACCGACCTCACCCGGACGGCGACGTCTCGGGCCGCGAAATCGGCCGATTTTTTCAGAGCTGCTGACGCAGGCCTCCCCGATAAAGTACACTGAACGCGGCCTCGCCGAGGGGCCTCCCAGTTTACGACGACCCTTGAGCCCCTGGGGAACACCCGAAGGGGTGGAAGTCCCCGACGGGGGACGCAGACGCGTGCGAGGTGAGATGAACACCGAAACGAGCCTCGGGCACTTGCGGGATTTGCTGAGCGCGTACATGGAGCGCAAGGGGCTGCGCTCCACCGAGCAGAGGCGGCTCATCATCGACACCTTCTTCCATGCCCCCGCGCACATCACGATCGAAGACCTGTTGGGACAGGTGCGATCGGCCGATCCGCGCGTCGGCTACGCCACGGTGTACCGCACGCTGAAGCTTCTGGCCGAGAGCGGCGTGGCGAGCGAGCGGCATTTCGGCGACGGCGTCACGCGCTACGAGCTTGCCGACGGCGACGCCCACCACGATCATCTCATTTGCATCGAGTGCCACGGCATCACAGAATTCGAGGAGCCGCGCATCGAGTCGTTGCAAGACGAGGTCGCTAAGAAGAACGGATTCGATCTTCGGACCCACAAGCACGAGCTTTATGGAGTTTGCGCGAGGTGCCAGGCAAAAAGGCACGGGTCGCAATGACCAGCGGGCCATCCATCGATTGATGTTACGCCGTTCCCACGCTGCGGCGCAGCGTCAGGCTGTCGGGACCGAGCGCGTAGAAAAGGACGTCGCGCGCGAGCGGGTGCCGGAGGAGTTTGTCCGGGACTTCGGCCCTCGAGACCTGAGATAGCTCGCGATCGGTCCGAAGCAGGTGGTTGATCGTGCTCGGCAAGTCTCCGGTCAATAGGTACGCGACGCGCATCGAGGCCCGCCGGACCGCAAACCGGAAGCTCTCCGGTTCGACGTACGCAGTCGCTCGCGCGGCTATTTCTTCGAGAAGGCGCTTGTGCTTTCGCCCCACGATCTTGGCGATGCGCGGCCGCCAGAGCTCGGCGTTGCCGTCGGCACCGGCCGCGAGCGCGCGCTTTTGCCAGCCATCCTGCCCTACTCTCATGGCCCCGAAGAGCAGCCCCTCCAGATCGCCTGCGCCCAGGTCTTCTAACCAGGAAACGTTCAGGGCAATGTAAACGAGAAGACGACCGATGCCGGCCGCTTGCTCGTTGTCGGCGAGATCGCCGTAGCCGCGCGGCAGCACGATCGCCGGAGGGTCGGACGGAACGATGCGAGGCACACCGACCGTCGCAGCGTCGACGAACAGATCGAAACGGGGGTCGCCGAACGCGCGCGCGAGCCGATCGGAGAGTGCTCTCATGGGGTGTGGGGCCCGCGCTGGCAGCCGGTCGCGCGGAGACAGACCGAGCGCGAAAGGGTCGACGCGCAAGAGCTTCGGCATGACCTCGAAAAGGGCGTTGGCGACCTCGAGCCACGGACGCGAAGCGTCGGGCGGCAAGAGCACGCCGAGCGTCGGCGGGCCGAGCGACATCGCAACGGGCGAAGAGCCGTGAATCGTTGCCGCCGGGCCGGCGCTACCCGCGCGCAAGTAGGACGCGATGGTCTCGGCCATCGCCGCCTGGGCCGTCCGGCGAGCAAGCTTGCACTCTCGCGCGAGAAGTCCAAAGACGGACAGCACGCATTCGGGCGCGACGCCTCGAGCCGTCACCTCCGGAAGGATCGCCATCAGCTCCTTCACCGATTCCTCGTGCGCCCCGAGCGCCCCGTACACCTCGGTGAGCGCCTCGTAGATGTCGAGTCGATCGGGATCGAGCAAGATCGCTTCTTTGAGCCTGGCAATACCGTCGCGCGGTTTGGAGAGGATCGTCGCCTCGAGCTTGCCGAGCTTGACGATCCATGCAGGCTCGATCGAGATGCCGAGCGCCTTGGCGCGCTCTACGATGCCCTCGATCGCACGCGCGAGCGCCGCGGCGCCGTCGAACGTCGAGGCGGCGTACGCTTGCGAGAGAAGCTCGAGAGGCCTCTTGCCGCTCCCGCCGTTTAGCACGGCCTGCGTGAGCACGCGAAGCGTCCCCTCGCGATCCTCGAGTTTCGAATACACGGTTCCGAGCCTTACCAAGAGATCGGCTCGCGCCTCGGGCGGAGTGGCCTCGGCTAGTTTTTCTGCGGCTTGTGCCTCGCGTTTCGCATTGGCCTTGCTGTCGGGGATTTCCGCGTACGCCACGGCCAAAAGGACGGTAGCCCTCATCCTTTCGGTGGCATCGCGCGTGATGCCGATCGCGCTCGACGCGATCTCCGCCGCCTCCGCCCATAGCTTGATCGATGCGCTTGCCTCCGCGAGGTTGAGCAGGTTGCGTACGTTCCCCGGCGCTTTTCGGCGAACGCGCCGCAGGGCTTCGATCGCGACGGTCGGATCGGACAGTCTCTCGAAGGCCAGCTTGGCGAGACCGGCACCGAGCCGGACGGCCTGGTCGGCCTGGGTCGTGCGCTCGAGCGCGCGACGCAGAGCGTCGGCGACGAGACCCGGATCCGAACTGTCGAAAGCAAGCGCGAGCAGACCGTGCACCGCGCGAGCGGATTCCGGATCTTCACCGAGCGCACGAGCGAACAGCGAAAGGCCTCGAACGACGTTCGATTCTCGGGCGATGAACCCCTCGGCAGCCTCGACCAGCCGCTCCGCTCGCACGATCGGGTCGGTCTCCAGATTGCCGAGCGCTGCCGAGGCTTCGACGAGGGCCTCGGCATCGCCGACCCGTTCGGCGAGGCGCCGGATGCCGCGTGCCGCCGTGAGACACTCCGGCCATCCTTCGAGCACGAGACGGTAGCGTCGCAGGGCGTCGGCGCGCATCTGGTGGTCGGCAGCTTGCGCCCTCCGTTCCAGCAAGAGCGCGGCGATGAGCTCGAGCGTCGCCGCGTGATGCGCATCCGGCGTGCTCGCCGCCAAGACGCTGAGCGAGGTCGTCACCCGGGCGACGTCCTCGCCCGTCTCGGCGGCGAGGCCAGTCCGCAGCACGGCTTCGTGCAGGAGCACGTCCTCGGGTGCGACGTTTCGTAGCAGCTCGGTGGCGGTGGGCGCGCCGGACGGAGGCGTGATGCCACGGTGCTCTTCGATGAGAACGAGCTCGCTGAGAGCGCCGAGGCGAGCTTCTTCGGTCTCGAACGTCGCCGATTGGAGCCGCAGGACGGAAGCGAGCTCCGCGAAGCGCTCGGTGCGCGCCAGCGTGTGCTCGAGCGCGCGCTGCGCGGGCACGTGCTTCGGATTCGCCGCCAAGAGCTCTGCGAAGACCCGAGACGCGCGCACCAGATCGCGATCCTCGCCGAGCAAAAGGCCGAGGGCCAGCTGGTCCTCTTGCGTCTTTTCCGGCTTGCCCTCGAGGACGGCGACCAAATCCCCGAGTTTATTCTGTCGCAGGTACACGCGCTCGAGCCTCTCGGCGACGGCGAGATCGTCCGGCGCGAGCGAGCGAGCCTGAACGAGCAAACCGATGGCCCGATCGATCTCGTCCAGCCGATCGACGTAGATTTCGGCGGCCTCGAGCAGCAGCTGACTTCGCGCTTGTGTCGAGGGGGCGACGGCGGCCATCGAGGTCAGCTCTTCGGCGAGTGCCCGAAAATCGCCGTTGGCGAGCATGATGCGCCGCATCTCCGCGCCCGGGAGCGGATGACTCGGATCGAGCCGATGCGCATCGCGGTAGGCGGCAATCGCGTCGGTGCGCCGGCGCAAACGCTGCTCGAGCACCGTGGCGATCTCGATCGCGACCGCGAATGCCGAAGCCCCTTTGCGGGCGTGGGTGAGGAGGAGGCGCATCTGCGCGAGCGCTTCCTCGTGACGACCGGTTCGTTGATGGACCAGGCACGCGGCCCTGAGGGCGAGCGGGTCGCCCGCATTCTTCGCGAGCACACGCTTCACGAGATCGAGCGCGGTGTCCGCGTCGGACAGTTGGCCGCTCGCGATCTCGGCGGCTCGCAGCAAGAGGGCGCGCTCCAGGGGAGCATTTTTCGACTGATCGGCCTCGAGCACGAGGGCGCGAAATAGCTCACGCGCGTCGCCGGCGCGCGCCGCGTTGCGCTCGAGACCGAGCACGGCGCTGCGACGCTCGGGCTCCACGCTCAGCACCTCGAGGTACACCTCGAGCGCCTTTTTCGGATCGCGCACCTCGTCCTCCCAAATCTGGGCGAGTTTCTCGAGGTAGGCGACCCGGCGGCTCGGGTCGGGCGTCTTCGCCGCCGCCTCGGAATAGAAGTCGATGCGGGCGCGGGCGCGGGCGGGATCCTCGGGGTCGTCGGGGTTCGGTGGCGATGCCGGCGTGAGCAGGCGTGCAATCGCGTCGGCGATCTCGGTGTCGTCCGGGTCGATGGCCCAGGCTGCCCTCATCTCGACGAGAGCGATGTCGGGCCGACCGAGGTCGTGCTCGGCGATCTGCGCAGCGCGTCGCAGGGCGGACGTGCGTCCCGTGGCGCTGGGCGCGCGGGATGCCTCCGCTGTCCACAATGACACCCGCTGCTCGTGACGTCCGAGCTCGGAGAGTGCCCGGTCGAGTCGCTCGCGCGTCTCGTCGTCATCGGGCACGATCGCGAGCGCGGCCCGTGCCTGCTCGGCGACTTCTGCCGGGCGTCCGAGCTCCTCGAGCGCTCGCGCCAGGCGTCTGTGGCGGTAGGTGCGCTCCGCCTCGTCGATCCAGAGTAAGAGTTGCGCTTCGGCTTCGACCGCCCCCGCGGTGTCGCCCGCTGCCTCGTACAAGCGAACGAGCTCGGAGAGCGCGGCGCGCCTCGTGCCGAGCGGCGTATTTTGCAGAGCGGTCGCGCGTCGATGAAGATCGATGGCCGCAGGGGCCTGATCCAGACGCTCGGAGGCGAGCCGAGCCGCGGCGTAAAGTAGTCTGCCGCCGCGGGCCGTGTCCCCCTCGATCGCCGCTTCGGCCACCCACGCTTCGATGAGGCGCTGCGTTTCGTCGTGGGCGATCAGATGGCGCGTGTAGGCGTCGCGGACCGGACCGATACTGGAGTCGAGCTCGAGGGCCGCTTCGAGCGCCGCGCGCGCGGCATCGGGCTTGCGCAGCTTCTCGAGAATGGCGGCGCGCTCGACGCCGAGCCACGCCGAGAGCACCCGGTCGCCGCTCCACGCCGACGCCATCGTCTCGAGGTGCGAGGCGAGCGCCTCGAGCGTCGCTGCCTGATCGAGAGCTCGAGGCAGGGCTCGGAGCGCGCGCTCGACGCCACGAAGCCCACCCGGGTGCTCGGGGCTCGCGGCGAGGACTTCGCGAAAAGCTTGCACCGCCTTTTCGGGAGCCGCGCCTCCGGCCAAGAGCAGCCTGCCGAGCTCGAGCAGGCGAATCGCGCGGGTGGGGCCGTCGGACGTCGCCCTCAGCTCGGCCTCGAGAATCGAGAGCGCCGGGGGCACCGGACGGAGCGGCGTCAACCTGCGCGCGGCCGCGATCGGCGCGAGGATGGACGGTGCGATCGCGTGCGCCGCCCGATACTCCGCGAGCGCTCCTGTGACATCTCCCTTCAAAACCTCGAGGATAACGGCCAACTCGACGCGAGCACGCGCGAGCGCGACGCGGTCGGTGATCCTACCTGCCGCGTCCGCCCTGCGTCGAGCTTCGGCGACCATCGTGTCGACGTCCGGGAAACCCGCAGGCGGCGAGGCTTTGCGCGGAACCGGAGGGGGGACCGAGATCTTGACCTGGGGGGCTGCCGCCATGGCCACACCCTTGGTCGCCGCCGAACGAGCGCGCGTCTTCGGTTTCGACTCGCGCTTGAGGGTCGTCGTCTCCGAGCTCTCGTCGATCTCCTCGACGAGATCGGCGGGATCGAGCTCCGTGGGTTCTTTCGGGACCCGTGCCATGCTCCGATCGAATGTATCAGGAGACGGATGCTAGTGCGTGATTTGCCAAGTCCGCAGATCGGTGACGACCATGTCGACCCGCCGGTCGTGCTCGGTTGCGGGCACCTCGGGCACCACCTCGAAGTCGTAGGAGACGGCGATGGCGAACGCCGGCGGACAGATGAGGGCCAAGAGCCGATCGTAAAAGCCCCTTCCGTACCCGATACGCTGGCCCGTCGGATCGACCGCGAGCGCCGGCACGATGACCACCACCCCTTCGGTTGCCGCCAACTCCGGAGCGTTCTCGGGCGGTTCGGCAAAGCCGTGGCCCCGCTCCACGAGTGACGAGGCATCGCAGCAGAGCAGAGCCATCTCTGCGTCGTTCCTCAGAAATGGGTAAGCGACGCTCAACCCCTTCTTGCGCGCGGCAACGTCGATCCCACGCACGTCGACCTCGCCGCGCTCGAGCATCGGCCAGAACGAAGCGACCCCGCGCGCCTGCTCGAACGGCTCGCTCGTCACCACACGTTCGACGATTTTCTCGGACCGCTCCGCGCGCGCCCGGTCCGGAATCGAGTTTCGCAGCGCGCGTGCTCGTTTGCGCAGCGCTGCCTTGGCCTGCCGCCGTAAGAGGAACTCGACGTTGGGATCAAAAACCACCTGGCTCCCGTGGGCCGACGCAGCGCGCCAGCTCGATGCTCGATCCGTAGCATGACGTCGGCGGAAGACAGGTGCTAAAGACCATGGCCATGCGCCCGGCCGTCCTCATTCCCGCCCTCGACGCGGCCGAAACCGTCGGGGGGGTCGTGCAAGGGGTGCGCGCGGAGCTCGGCGACGCGATCCCGATCTTCGTCATCGACGACGGTTCGCGCGATGCGACGGCTCGTGCCGCAGAAGACGCCGGTGCGACCGTCCTCCGGCACCCGAAAAACCTCGGCAAAGGGGCGGCGATCCGGACAGGGTTACGCGCGGCCGGAGCCTTTGGGTGCGACGTCGCGCTGACGGTGGACGCCGATGGCCAACACCCTCCGAGGGAGGCTGCGCGGCTCGTCGACGGCTGCGCCGACCCCGGTGCGCTCGTGCTCGGCACGCGGGACCTCCTTCGTTCGGGCGCGCCTCGCGGCAACCTGGTCGGCAATCTCGTCGCCAACTTCTTCGTCTCGGTCTTCACCCTCCGAAAGTTTCGCGACACACAATGCGGCCTCCGTCGCTATCCCATCGAGCGAACCCTTGCCCTGCGCGCAAAAGACCAGCGTTTCGGTTTCGAAGCCGAGATCATCTTCGCCGCGCTGCGCGGCGGCTTGCCGGTCGTCGAGGTCCCCGTCACCGCGATCTACCCGCCAAAAAATCGCCACACCACGCGCTATCGGGCCATCAAGGACACGATCCATATCGTC
>Ga0075425_100003810_pt1 | contig 15407 bp, 13 predicted proteins | sample SoiMethybrSBSTD4_FD_75300 | JGI IMG/M metagenome (GOLD analysis project Ga0075425, IMG submission 75300) | Bulk soil microbial communities from a Populus tree surrounding site in Tennessee, USA - Soil MetaG P. TD hybrid SBSTD4 | ecosystem: Environmental > Terrestrial > Soil > Tree plantation...
GACGTCGGGCCAGGGCACTTCTACGCGCCCACGGTGCTGATGGACGTGCGGCCGAACAACACGGTGGTGTGCGAGGAAGTCTTCGGGCCGATTGCGTCGATCATGCCGGTGAAGGACGCCGACGAAGCGATCGCGCGGGCCGCAGACTCGGAGTACGGGCTGGGCGCCAACATCTACACCCGCAACCTCACCTACGCGTTGCGTGCGATGCAGGAGATCAAGGCCGGGACGTTCTGGATCAACGATCCGCTGACTGACAACGACGCGGCGCCGTTCGGCGGGATGCGCAAGAGCGGCATGGGCCGCGAGCTCGGCGAGGAGGGCCTCGACGCCTTCCGCGAGACCAAGCACGTGCATCTCGACTTCATCCCGGAGCGCAAAGGCTTCTGGTTCCCATACCGGCAGCGACGCGCCGAAATTCCCGATTAACCGCACCCGTCATGGAAGCAACAATGGCGCGGTCCCGACACCCGAGGCCGTTTATCGTTCCTCGGAGTCCAATTGAACGTGCGCTGCCACGGGCGGCTCGTTGCGGGCCGCGCGGTTTCGGGGTCAATCTTCGACGGGCGTCCCGGGATCTGGTTGGACAGCAACCGACTGTACTTTCTGCGACGAATCGGTCAGGACTACGAGTTCGTCAGCCCGTACCATCCGTCGCTGCGCGCGATGCCCGGGTTGTTCTCACGGCATCGGCGCCGCTCGGCCGCGTGATCGAAGAGGTCGCGGCTGTCATGTCGTCGGCCCCAATCGACGACGCAGGAAATCGTCGAAGCGATTTACGATCTGAGGAATATCCACGATGCTGGCGTCATTCCGCCGCTGCGCGCCGCCTTCGCCGGTTCTGATTCGCGCGTGAAATTGACCGCGGCCGTCGCTCTGCTTATGGAAGACGACGTGACGGCCTTGCCGTTCGCCGTCGATATGCTGCTCAATCCCGCGGGATCCGATGACCTGTCGAACCTAAACGTCGCAATCCGAGACGGCGTCAAGCAGGAGGCGGCAATTCCATTTCTGCGTCGGTTGGTTGAGCCTGGTAGTGGTCTAGATATTAGACGCGCGGCGATTTCTGCGCTCGGCCACACGCGTTCGCCGTTGGCGTTCGCGGCGCTTGTTGCGACACTGGATGATCTTGATCCGTCGATTCAGTACGCAGCGGCCCAGAGCCTCGCCCGTGCGACCAAGCGATCAGATCTGATTACGAGCGAAGAGAGCTTTCGAGCCAGTCGCGATCGCTATCGGGCATTCTGGAATGTCGATAATGGTAAACGCCGATCTGTTGATGGATCGACACGAATACGTGCTGGCGCCGTCAGGAGTTGCAAGCGGGCGGTGACTGCCACGGCGCGATTCGAATGACCGGGCCTGTACTATCAGGCAGCTCGAACAGGGTGGCAGCAGGCTCCTCTCGTCGCACGTTCGCGACCTCGTCATCGACGGAGACGATCGCATCCGAACGGCGGCTGGCGATGACTATCCGCACATCCGGCGCCATTCGCGCGCCGACGAGACGAAGCCGCTCGTTGTCCGCTACGTCTTCGCACCGCTCGCAACTTCGCCAGCTCGGTATGTGATCAGCGGTCGACTACTCGTAAGTCAACGCTCCGCATACACAGTCACTGAGCCGTTCGGCGTGTTACACGACGGTGCGGCGTCCCGACAGGAGGTGCACCAGGAACAAGACAATGGCAATCACGAACAACACGTAGGCAATTTGTGTGGCAACGGCAGCCACGCCAGATACGCCGAGCAGACCGGCAACCAGCCCGACGATGAGAAAGACCAACGCGTAATACAACATCTCACCCCTCCTTGAAGGCCCAGCACTGCTGAGCTGGGCCACAATGTCAAAAGCAGAGCAGGAACTGTGCCGTTCGCGACGATCGCGGCTCGGTATTCGGTGCCGTCCCACATGGACGAGCCCTACAGCTCGCGCATTGCAGAGCACCGCCTCGGCGCACTTGATTGAAAAGTCAGTCGGCGGAATGAGATTACCTGCGTCGCGAACTATTCTCGTTCTCGGCGGTTTGAAACTTTCGGTCCCGTAGTCGCGCCGGAATGAGAACACCGTGTTCACCGCTGCACGTGTGCGACGCCGCGGCGGGGTGCGAGGGTTGCGATAAACGCCGATCTGCTTACGTTCGCGCTCGAAGTCTATTTATCGAGGTAGCGCAGCAGATCGGCGCGCCAGGTCTCGTTCTGCACAGCCAGCGAGCGGCCGTCAGGCGCGATGAGCAGCTTGAACGGGTAGTACGGCACTTCGAAGGCACGCTCGACGACTTCTGTTCCGATTACCACCGGAAATGCGAATCCCCGCTGCTGCATATACCTCGCGACGGTGGCCGCGGTGTCGTGCATGGCAACTGTCAATACGTGTCCCGGATGCGCGCGCGCAAGCGCGTCGACATCAGGCATTTCCGCCTGGCACGGCGAACACCATGTCCCCCAGAAATCGAGCAGGACCCAGCGACCGCGAAACGATGCGAGCGAGATGGTCGCTCCTGATGGCGTTGGCAGGGAGAAATCTCGCGCCGCCGGTCGGCCAGCGAGCTGCGTTTCGAGCCAGTACTTGTCAAATGACTCCGACGGTCGTAGCCGCGTGAACAACTGTTGCAGCGGTCCGACCTTCGCCGGGTCGAGTTGCGCGGCGGCCGTGCGTTGCGCCAGTGCCTCGTCGAGCCGGCCGGTCCGCTCGAGCGCCTCGGCGAACGCGGATCGATATTCGGACGCGCCGCCGAGCGTTGCCTTCTCGTAGGCATAGCGGTACTGGAAGCGACGATCATCGGCGTCCGGGCTGAACCGTGCCGCTTCGCGAAGCGCCGTGAGCTCGGCATCGGTTTTCCCTGCTGCGCGCGCGGTGGACGCCTCCGCCGCGTACGCATACGCCAGCCAGTAGCGTTCCCGCGGCTGCTTTTCGTCCTGCCGTGGCAGCGATTCCAAATCCTTGTGCACCGCCACAATGACGGCTGCCCGCAACGCGCGTGCGTCGTCGCCGAGCGATGCCTCCCGCTCAAAGCGATCGGCGAGGAGCAGCAGATATCGCGGTGCGTAGGCGTCCGACTGATCGAGTGGCTGCGCTGCCAGCGTCCGCAAGGCCGCACGGTCGGTAGTTCGTTGCGCGGTGCGCCACATCCGCAACGCGACGGTAATCGACGCGGCGGGTTCGGTTTCGGCGAGCGCGCGCAAAAAGGCATCGTGCTGCGGGGTGTCAACGCTCGGCTTGATCGTCGGTGCGAACTGCTGCGCCAGCGATTCGTGCACCCAGCGGACGAACACCGGCACAGATGTCGACGCTAGCTTCCTTGCAAGCGGAAGGGCCGCCGCTGGATCGTGACCGAGTCTTTGACGCAATCGATTTGCCAGGTCAGTAGGCGACGTCAAAGCGTCGTCCGGCACTCGATCGAAGGTGTCAAACGCGCGGTCATCCTCGCCGATGTCAAATAGCAGGTGGACCTTCGCGAGCAGATAGCGAGGCTCCGACGCCAACTCCTGGTCGTGCGCGGCGAGGAACTCAAGAATCGCTGCTTTGTCCGAAGAGGCCTGGCCACGCTCGAGATACGTCTTCGACAACGCCTCCGCCTGCGTCAGGACGTTGGGTAGGTCCGTCTGACCGGCCAAGATCGCGAGGCCGAGCACGATCGCTACGGTCATAGCCATGATGGTTCATGGTGACACGGAAGCGTGTTTACAGGGCGAGCGCAGCGCCCATGTTCACGCGAAACTCGTCAAGGCGTCGAAGCCTTAGAGGGACGCCGATTAGATCGCCGGCGATCGGCAAATATTCGTTGCCTTGATCAGCGCAGACGCGGACCAACGCCTCTTCCCCCCGGTGTTCAACCGCTCCGACGAGACCCCGTCAGCAATGCAAAACGCCGATCTGTCTACTGGCCTGCGCAAAGGTTGGCCGATCGGACGATGAACCCGCGGCACAGCAATTCATCAAAGAACGCGCGTCGGAATGAACGCACGACGCTGCCGAGTCCGATAAACTGTGGCGATCGCGTACATGGCCTTGACTGTCTGCCGTGACATCCTCCCGGTGTTGGCGATCGCTCTTCCGGCCGCCGCGCTGCCGGTCGCCCAACCGGCTGGTCGTGATGCGACGTCGTTTGCGAAGATCATCGAGAAGGCCGGACAATACGTTCAACAGTTTGAACGTGCGTTCTCCGTGGTGATCGCCGACGAGAGCTATACGCAGGATGTCCACGTTCAAGGCGATCGGTCAGCAGTTCGAAGGATGCAGTCCGAGGTGCTCTTCATGTGGCTACCTGAGGACCGAGGGTGGCTCTCTGTCCGCAGTGTCCTCATCGTCGACGGAAGGCGCGTGCCCGACAGCGCGGCCCGACTTGAGAGGATACTGCACGACCCGTTGCCGGACCGTGAATCGCAGCTCCATCGTCTGGCAGAGGAGAGCGCGCGGTTGAATCTAGGAACAATCCGAAGGAACTTCAACAACCCTACGCTTGCCCTACAATTTCTCGATTCCAGTTACCAGTCGCGTTTCACGTTCACGATTCGAGCGCAAGACCGCGAGCAACGGGTGAATGGCGTTTTGGTACAGAAGGTCACGTTCGCGGAAGTGCAGCGGCCAACCGTCATTCGTGATGGAGATGCGGATCTCCTTTCATCGGGTGCGCTCTGGGTACGCGTTTCAGATGGGACGATTGTTCGGACGACTCTGACGCTCACGGACCGCAGGACAAACACGCAGGCCTCTATCGCCGTCGATTATCGTCCTGACGCAAAACTCGATATGTGGGTGCCCTCCCGTATGGAGGAGCGCTACAGTTCGCGCGTTGTGGAGGACCACCTCGGCGCACTCGACGGGAAGGTCGGTCGGCTGCACGAGATTACCTGCATCGCGAACTATTCTCGGTTCCGGCGATTTGAAACTTCCGGTCGCATAGTCGCTCCGAAATGAAAACGCCTGGGTGTACGCCTCGACGTGAACGTCCTAACAACCCAAGATCGTCGCCTGGGTTAGGCTACTTCGCAAACGCACATGACGGGAGTTACGAGAAGTGCCGCTCCTCCTGCTGGCTGCCGCCAGGTCTGCACGAGAGTGAGCTCTTCCGAGGATTTCAGCGGCCCAGGAACCGAAACGAGGCGAGCATCTGATCGCCCTGCTCGCCGAGCGGCGTGAGCGCGTAGATGAACTCGCCCCGGGCGAAGTAGACGAAGTCGTTCGGCGCGAGCTGCTGACGCAGCTGAACCCGCATGCCCTCGTCCGCACCCGCCAGGCGCACCGGCGTCACGACCGCGCCCTGGGGCAGGCGTCCCTCCGACTGCAGCCACTCGCGCAGACCCTGCCGGCCGACCCGTTCGAACACTTCGACGGTGAACTTTGCCGGCTCGCGATCCGCGAACTGCCCCGCGGCAATATCCCGCTGCTGGAAGCGAACGCGGCGAAGCGGCAGCCGGCGCGCCGCCGGCGGCTGGGCCGGTTCTGTCTGGATCACGTATTCCGGCGGGAAATCGACCGCGAACGCGTAATCAGCATCGCTATAAGTCTGCCACCCGCTCGGCGCAGCCGGCGGCGGGCCAATCGAATCGGTCGGCTGCTGCGCGCTGTTCGCACAACCCGTCGCGATCAACAGCACGGCCGCTGCGCACGTTATCGCTTTCATCTGGTTAACTCCTGTCCACCACCCGCCGCGCAAACATGAAACCGCGAACGGGTGCGGCCCGCGCGGCCGCACCCGTCTCAACGCATGCTTTTCTGGCCTTCGATCAGATTGCGTGCTTCTCGCCACCCACGCGAAGGCTACACCGTTTCGAGAGCCGTCCGAGCTACGGCGTGCAGTTGCCGACGCGGTGTCCGCAGACGATGTTCCAGAGCTGCACCCAGCGGCTGTCCGGAACCGAAGCGCCCTGCACCTTGGGATCGAACGACACGTAGCCGTAGGACGTGACCGCGACGACGCGGTTCAGCCCGGGGTTGTTGCCGCCGCTCTGGCCGACCGACGCCGTGCCGAAGTTCTGGATCCACGGACCGCCGCTCGATCCGCCGCGCGCGTCGGATCCGTACTCGACGTTGTTCGGGCTCGTATTGCGGAACGCGCCCGCCGACACCTGGTGCATCTGCTGGCAGCTGTCGAAGTTGCACGGGTAGCCGAGCATCGTCGTGTGGTTCGGATTGAGGCTGAGCGTTCTCCAGCCGAGGAAGCCGGTCACGCTGCCGATCCGGTTCGGCAGGGTGGCGCGATCGCCGAACTCGAACATCGCGTAGTCGGCGGCGTTGGGCACGATGCCGCCGCCGGACGCCCAGGTGCCGGTCACCGTGACGAACGCCCAGTTCCACGTGCCGAACGGCGCGGTGCCGTTGATCAGCGCCGGCACGAACAGGAAGTTGCGGTAGAAGCCCGCCGAGCCGCCGCTCCCACGGTGCACGCAGTGACCGGCGGTGACCACAACGCGGTAGCTGATCACGGATGCCGAGCAGACGAAATTGCTGACGCCGTCGCTGAAGAACAGTTTGCCGACGGTGCGATACGGGTAGGCGGTGTTCGCGCTGGTCGGAACCAGCCGCGTGCTGCTGAAGTGCGCGTTGAAGGTGCCGGCGTTGTCCGGGGCGATGCCTTCCTCGGCGTCGATCTTGACGTTGGCGGGATCGAACAGCTGCCGGGTCTCGGGCTTGACGCCGGACGCGGGCCGGCCGAACGGCGAGTAACGCGGCGTGCCCGCGGCGGCCGGCTCGGCGAACGACTCGGCGGCGAAGTTGGTGTTGACGCGCATCGGCTGCGCGCTGGCCAGGCGGTCGGCGGTCCAGTATTCCGCCGTCGTCAGCGTCATCGTCTGCGAGTTCTCGAGTCGGACCGGCGCGGAGTCGTCCTGCGCATGAACCACCTGCGTTTGCATCGAGAAGGCGGCCATCGCGCCGATTGCGCCAGTGACCGCGAGCGTCTTGAGCGTCCAGTTCATATTCTCTCTCCTGAAAAAATCTCACGATGCCGGCGCGCGAGCGAGCACGTCGGCGTGGCGGCCGGTACGTCATGTCCGGGCCTTGTGGTGTTCTGCGGCGAAGCGGCGGCGGACCGCCGTAATGCTCGCGTTTGCCGCTACGCGGTTACGTGATATCCACCTCCTGTTCTCGCGCCTCGCGAGTCCGTGTTTGTCGGCTGCGTTGTTTCTGTCACTGGTGATGTAACGCGGCGAGCGCGCGAACTGTACGCGACCGGATCCGCGCATTGTGGTGATAACAGACGAGCTGTGCGCGTCGCGCCAGCGTGATGCCACGCTGCAGATCACTCGACGCGATACCGCTACTGCGCGCGCGCGAGGCTTTCAGTCGGGACCAAATTCGAGTGCGGTGGCGGCTGGGACGGAGCGGGAACGTAGAGAGTGGGAACGAGATGTCAACCGACAATTCAGACTACGATTGCGCGCGGGTATTCACGATGGAACTGCCGGTCGGGTGCCTCGCGTTCGCCCTCTTGCGCCAAGCCTCGCCGATAGCTGCGCAGACCGGTCGAATCGCGGGCGTGGCGATCGATCAGGGCTTGAGGGTGGAAGTCAACGATCCCAGGCCGCTCGCAACCGCTCTGAACCAGATTGAAAAGCGCTTCGCGTGGGCGATCACCTATCGATCTGAACCACGCAATCGACAAAGATCCGGGCGGCATCTGGCCCCACGTCTCCGAGGCCCGCTCGATCAACGACGCCGGGCAGATCGCCGCAACCTGCGATCTCGATAGTCAGGCGGCGTCACGATCCACGCCTGTCTGCTCTCGCCTGTGGCGTCGATGCCGTAGAGTAGTGCCTGGCCGCGAGATGTTTGACGGGCGGACAGCCTCGACCAGATCACTCGAGTCGAAGCGCTACCCAGATCTCGGCAGCAGTTGTACGTCACGATAAACGCCGATCTGTAGAGCGTCAGCCGGGCCAGGCCCCTGTCACCGAGCAGTGTGCTTCGACATTTACCCTGCTAACGCGCCTCGAACCGCGTCCACGCAGCCGGCGCACAGGAATCCACGCTCGGGAACTCCCAGGGCTTCGGCTAGGAGCACGGGCATCCGACACAGCGCGCAGGTCGTTTGGCCTTGCGGCACGTCCGACGTGCGGCTCTCCTCGTCGCTGGTCGGGCCCTCCAACTCACGCGCCGCATCGTCTGCGAGGATGTCGTTGCAGACTTCGACACATTCGTTGCAGATGAACATGGTCGGGCCGGCAATCAGCTTCGCGACATCGGCTTGGCTCTTGTTGCAGAACGAGCAACGTAGCTCAGATTCGCGAACAGAAGCGGTCAGCTTGTGCTGCATTGGACTCATATTCTGACAACACTCTGACCCGGGACATCACGGGGCGGCGCCTGCTACGCATATTCCAGCAAAACGCCAAAGTATTTACTTCCGTTTCTTTCCAAACGATCGCGAGTACGCTCGGCCCGCGCGAGCAGCGCGATCACGCCGGCACGCGTGCGATGACGGCCGTTCGGCTCGCGCAGCCGACGCCAGCCGCGCGGGCGCGGAGATGCTCGCGCAGCAGCAGCGCGGTCGTCGGATCCCGACGGCAACGATCTGTGGCTCTCGTCTTATACTGTTGCCGAAGGTGTTGTGGCGAAGACCCGGATCGCGATGATTGCGGCGATGTGCCTGTGTGCAAGCGACCTGGCGGCCTTCATGTTTCAGCCTCGCTTGACGGCGCTGCCTGACAATCCCTGCGAGCTGCTCACACAGCAAGAAATGGCGACGATCACAGAGGTCGAGATCACGTCTGTCCAACGAGTCCCGAGCATTGGTGAACTGGCCGAGGCGCAGGGGCAGCATCGACAGCCGGACGCCGGCATAGTATGCGTGTATTCTACGAGCAGCCCGATGCAGTCCATCGCCGTTGTCGTGCCGCGCCGCGAGCAACGGACTGCCGAGGCGTACTGGTCCGATCGACAAGAGTATTTTCAGACGTTTGGTCGGTCAGCCCGTGCGATCACGGACGTCGGTCGAGATGCGTGGATCGGTGGCGGCGCGACACTGCACGTCTTGCTGCCCAACAACGAGCCATTCACGATTTCGACTCAGCATCCGCAGTTTTCGACTTCGGCCGCGCTTCTGTCGATGATTGGCGAAGCGATCGCAGCCCGCTTCTGACCGGCCAACCGCGGAATCCGCACGACCGTATGCATTTTCGGCGTTGAAACCATTGTTGAAGCCGTTTCAGCGAACTCCGAGGCAACGCGACACGCCGATCCGTTTACTACCTACGAGTCGAAAACGGCTGCCCGAGCGGTCGAAGGAGCCGCAAATCACATAGAACCAGGCGCAAGCGAATAGTCAATTGCGCTCCCGATGTTCGGTCCGAAACGCATATACTCGTGCACTGGCAAGGGGACCGATCATGTCGAACGAACAGCTAGTTGCGCTCGCCACAATCGCACTTCTCCAGTCAGTCCCACGATCTGTCGTGGTGCCTTTCGACGTGTGCCGTGAATCTGCCGCCTGGACACGACCCTCGCCTGATATCCAGTCGAAGATCTGGAACGATCCACGGTATCGAGATGTGGCGCCGCATGCTTACGAATGGACCCACAGCTTCTTATCCGTGGAACCAGACAGTGCGAGTCTGGCGTACCACAGCGAGAATCTATCCGGCCTGTGGACGCAGGTGACGGAAACTCACTGTCCTCGCCGAGACGAGGAGAAGCAAACGTGGACCGAGATATGGGCCTTGAACTACCACGTCACGGGAATCGTCCTGAACGGATTGTCCTATGCGGTTACTGTGACACCGCGCCAGCGTGGGTACGAGGTCATCCAATTCCATCGGGCTACTCAGTTATCCGACAGTTTAGCGTCGCTTGAATTTGTGACGCCTGACGGGCGCATTGTCGACACATGGCGAGAATCTCGCCCAAGTGTTTTCGTCGCCCTCAACAGGTGACGTATCGATATTCGAAAACGCCGATCTGTTCACTTTGCCGGATTCGACCTACGTTGCTGTCCAAGCGAATTCCGAACAGTGTGCTGGGCGTAGCGTGAACACAATCGCCGCGAGCCATACCGCTCCGGTTGATCGGGGGAAGAAGCGTCGCGAGATGCACCTTGACCGGCGGCCGAGTCAGGTCGACGTCCTCGAGCACGTCATGAGCGGCGTGTGCTCCGACGACGTCCGCGCGACCGCCGATAACCGTGCGCCACGGAGCAAGGCGTCGTTGCACCCGCTGAGCGAGGAGATGCTGCTGGCCCTAGCCTGCTAGTCGATCGCGAGGACCGCCCTTGTCAGGGCTTTCCCACTGGACCGTCAACTCAACGGCCGCGCGAATACGGCGCAAATCGGGATGGCCACGCCACCGTGCTGAGACGCCCTCGGTGCGCCGCTTGACGGTGGCGGGTGTACGTCGCGGCAAAGGAAACAATGATAGGCGGGCGATCGCGTTCGGCGAACGGTGCGACGTCCCACAGGCGCAGATATCACATCAGCCAAGTCTGCGCTGCTACATGCCGGTCGTTCAAGCTTTTGCCGCGCGTACGCGTGACGGCGTTCCCTCGTTGGCCGACGTAGCGTCGTGAACCCCGCAACGGCTAACATGAAGCGATTTGGGAGAACTATATGAAACGCATCCTGAGCTGCACTGCGATGATGTTCCTGACGGCCGCGGTGGCAGCGGCGCAGCCGCCTTCGAACACGGTCGATACGGGCTATACGGCCACGCTTCGCGCGAGCTGGAATTCGGTCAAGCGCTACATCGCGTCGTCGGCCGAGAAGATGCCCGACGCGAGCTACGGATTCAAGCCGGCACCCGACGTCCGGAGCTTCGGCGAACTGGTCGGGCATCTCGCCAACGAGCACTATCTCCTGTGCAGCCCGTTGAAAGGCGAGAAGAACCCGATGGCCGACGTGGACTTCGAGAAGAAGACCGCAAAGGCCGACCTCGTGAAAGCCATCAGCGAGTCAATCGCCTACTGCGATTCCGCATACGCCGCCATGAAAGACGATCCCTGGATGGTTGCCGCGTTCTCCGAAACCCGCAAGGACACGCCGTTCCGCGTGATGCTGCTCAACGTCACGCACGACAACGAGCACTACGGGAACATGGTCACGTACCTGCGGATGAAAGGGATCGTGCCGCCCTCGTCTGCGCCGACGCGATGATGCCAAGTTGCGCGAGGCACGGCGAATCCTCTGATGGCCCTTTTACCGAGCACCAGCCCACACGATTCTTCGGCGGCAACGCGGCGCGGGCAGCTTGCGGCTGCAGCCGTGGGGGCGCGTGGTCTCGAGAACCCCTCCGGCGTGAGCTCGGCGAATACGCGGCAGAACTCGGGACGGCGAGCTCCGCTTAGGCTCTCCCAGCTCGCCAAACACGCCGATCTGTGTATGGTTTCTCGCGGCGACGGAGCGCAACCGTCCACTAGCGCCTCTGAGTTACTGTCCACAGAGTTTCGCCGATGACGATGGCGCCTTTGCGGTCGGATCCCGACGGGTTGGGCTGTACCGCAAAATTGACTTCGCCGGACAGGTAGCTGGGGACTCCGGCGAGGAACATCCAGTCGACTTCGCTGTAATCGTGTGAGCGGCAGCCAGACACGCCGAAGCGGACCACGAGGCGTCCGACGCCGCCGATGGCGGGAAATACGGTCGGCGTTTTCGCGTCCGGCTCGGCCGTCGCCTGGCAATCGACCATTTGAGTTATCCAGATATTCTGCCCTTCGACTTCGCTGCAACGAATCTCGATCGCACCGTTGCGAATGTCGAGCGCGCCGATCGGATTCGGATCCACTTGAAACTGCAGCATCGCCGATCCAGCCGCGCTCGCGTTCGGCACGACGCGGAGCCACGGCACAGTTGGCTTCGCAGTCCAGCTGCGGAGACCGTTCGCTTCAACGTTCACGCTGCCACTACCGCCTGCTGCAGGGATGGGATCGAACTTGACCGGCGCAACAGCGGTCAAACACGAACCGTAGGCCCACTTCAACGTGATTCCGTCGACGTACGTGTCGGTCATCGCGTGGACGTCGCGATCGACGGAGTCATAACCGGGCTTGCTCGCACGGATTGTGAAATCGCCCGGCAGCAGGGGCGGTAGTTGGAAGCTGCCGTCGACGGGTCCGCTCGACGTGGTCTGTACACCCGCGTTGGGTCCGGACACGACCGTGATCGTTACCCCGTTCAGCGGCCCCACGTGCGCCTCCAGCGTCTTGCCGTTGACCATGACGCCCGGGCGCAGTGTGAAGTCCTTCACGCTGCCTTCCTGGATGTCGACGTCCTCCAGGATCCTCAGGTAGCCCGGCTTGGACACACCGACGGGCTGTTTTCCTGCCACCAGGCCTGTCACAACGTAGCGGCCGTGCGCATCAGTTTCCCCTTCGCCGACCGGCCCCCGCCGCGGGTCGTAGCCGACGTAGACATCCGCACCTTGCACCGGCGCACCGGCGTCGTCGCGTACGGTTCCGGAAAGGGTGTAGGCGCCGCGCGGGAGTGACGATGGCGAACCGCTGTTCGCGCCGGGCGCCGTCGTATTGCGAGCCATGTCACAACCGCCGCCGACGGCAACAAGCAACAGAGCCGCAGCGCCGAACCTGCGCCTCGCAAGTGAATGGAGGCTGCCGCGCTGTCGGCGTGCAGCGGGCCGATGACGACCGACGCGCCGTCGACGCGGCTCAGTAGTCGAATGGTGATCGTCACTGGGCTGACACTGCCTCGCCGGCGCGGCGCCGTTGTTGATCACCGTCGATACCGATCACGCATCGCGCGCACGCAGTCGATCATCACAGACGCAATACAGTCAACTACTGCAAGCAGGAGGCCGCGTGGGACACCATTCGCGGGCCACCGATGATGTCAAATGTTGCCGCGCCTCGGCTGCTCTCCCAGCGGTACCTCCCGTCTCCCTTCGCGAAATAGAATCGTTCGACATTGATCGCGGGCTGATTCGGAGCGTGCGGTGCGTACTCGAGTACCAGCACGTCTCGAACGCCTAATGCCCCCGCTTGTCGAGCGGGCTCGGTCCACGCGTGCAGGTAGTACGGGAAGAGTCCAGTGGCCCGCATGCCAGCACGTTCGCCATGTTCCGTCGCGACGCAGGCCCGATCGAACCATCGAATGTGATTGTCGGTCACGTCGAGCGACCACTCGCCGTCGAATGTTCTGGGAAGCCAGCGACCGTCGGAGAATGTGTACGACTCGCCGATAGCGCCGTCAATGGCGTGATCGACGGTGTGATAACAACCACTGGTCGTCCCACCGCCAGCACTCGAACATATCGGGCCGGCCGTACTTTACCCAGCACACGGATCGCGCTGAGACGTCCACAATCTGTGCCTGCAGTTGGGTGCCAATGCGAGGCCACCTGGACGTCTCGCCGACCACGTAGGCGAGGACATCGACCGTCGATGTCTGAGGTCGCGGGCTTGGTTCAAAACCCGTTGCCGGAGTGCATCCAACGATGACCGCTACAACGGGTAAGGCAGTGAGCAGCCACAATCTGGATCGGCGTTGCTGCAGTTGAGGCGGACCGGCGCGCATAACGTTTACACAGTCGCCAGTCGGCACGAAGCATACCAATGATCTCGGCCGGCAAAGATTGCCGCAGTTGAACCGCAGTACGCGCCGAAGCCACACTTTGTTGCTGACTAGCCACACTGAGGCGCAAGTCTCGCCGACTGCCGACACATATCTGAATCGCATCGGCCTTGCGGCGGTCTACGAGCCAACGAACTCAGCCACGTCTTGATCAATGCGTGGGTGCAACGTGTGGTTCCCAGCTGGACGTCGCCGAAAACGCCGATTCGTTTACTTGGTCGGCATCACCCCGAGACGAACAGTTTCGCGCTCGGCGACTATTTCATCGTGAGGACGACACGAAAGCGCGCCCTGTTGCTCATCATGCGCTCGTACGCGTCCTGGGCACGCGCCAAGGGAAAGGCCTCAGTCATCGGACGAACGCCGGCCATCGCCGAGAACCGCATCGTATCTTCGGAATCGATCGAGGCACCGGACGGCCAGCCGTAGATGCCGGCGCGCTTGCCGATCAAACCGGCCGTGTTGAGTGACATTGGCGTGAAATCGGCGCCAAGCACGATCAGTCGTCCGTCAATCGACAGGCCGCCGACGACGGCGGCCATCGCCTCGGCATTCGTTGCGGTCGCCACGATGATCCTCGCGCCACCGAGCCGCTGCAATTCGGCTGCGGGATCGGTCGTCGTGCTGTCGATGTAGTGGTGCGCGCCGAGGCGTCTCGCCAGGGACTCCTTGTCGTGGCCCCGCGCAATCGCGATCGTGTGAAACCCCATCTTCGACGCGAACTGCACGGCGAGGTGCCCGAGACCGCCGACGCCGAGGACCGCGACGCGGTCTCCTGCACGAGCGCCGCTGTTGCGCAACGAGTTGAACGTGGTAATGCCGGCGCACATCAGTGGACCGGCATCGACAGGGCTGATTTCGTCAGGAATGGATGCGAGCCCCGTGAAGGAGATGACCATGTACTCCTGATATCCGCCGTCAATCGAAATGCCCGTGACCTGCTGGTTAACGCATGTGATGAAGCGTCCGCGACGGCAGGAGTCGCAGTGTCCGCAATATCCTCCGAGCCATCCGACGCCAACGCGCTGCCCGACTTTCCAGTCCGGCACGTCCGCTCCGACAGCATCGATCACGCCGGCCACTTCGTGGCCCGGCACGCGCGGATACACGATGCCAGGCCAGTGACCTTCTCGTGTCAGCGAATCGCTGTGACACAGCCCGCACGCCTGCACTTGCACACGGACCTGCCGGGCACCTGGTTGGGGGATTTCTCGCTCGACGAGTTCAAACGGCCCGCCGGGTCTGCTCACCTGCATTGCTCGCATGACGGTGTCCCTCACGGGCGATCATCGCATGGTCTACGAACTGAAGGCGGGGGCAAGCCCGTGAACGTCAACGCGCGGCAATCCTCTGGTTCCGGGCCTCGTTGAGCGTCTGGCGGCGAGGCGCTGGCTCCAGGGCGTTCCACGAATGGGGTCGACGCGCGTCTCGATCGTCGGAACAGCGCGAGCAGCTACGGCGGCTCGGCATGTCACGAACGTCACGGCAACTGCCCTCAGCTTGGGCTAGTAAGTCTCGCTTATCATAAGGCGCAGCGCTCAAAAACTGCCTTCCAAGGCAGTGTCCGCGACGTCGTTCAGGATCGTGCGCCGTGGTGATGCGCATTCATCTCGGCGCACATCATCAGTTGCCGGCAGAGACATCGGAGTAGAGACGATGTATCGATCCGCACTCGCGATCGTCGCAGCGCTTGCGACGACTCACGTCGCAGAAGCGCGACCTGTCGGTCGTGCGCCGACAAGCCAGGCACCCACCGCGACGACAACCGCTCCCACGCGCCCGCAGCGGCCGGCGCGGGATGATCATGCGCCGCAAGGAGGCACAGCCGCCCTGCGCGGCCGCGTCGTCGCCGCCGAGACGGGACGGCCATTACGCCGCGCGCGCGTGACGGTGAA
>Ga0075425_100003811_pt1 | contig 15407 bp, 15 predicted proteins | sample SoiMethybrSBSTD4_FD_75300 | JGI IMG/M metagenome (GOLD analysis project Ga0075425, IMG submission 75300) | Bulk soil microbial communities from a Populus tree surrounding site in Tennessee, USA - Soil MetaG P. TD hybrid SBSTD4 | ecosystem: Environmental > Terrestrial > Soil > Tree plantation...
CGACCGACATGGCGAAGTGGCTGCGGTTCTTGCTCGACAGCGGTCGCGTAGCGGGGAAGCGACTCGTCAGCGCACAGAACTTCGCGCAGCTGTTTCGTCCGCAGCAGGTCTTGTCGGGGCAGTATCCCGCGACCGAGCTGACGCATCCGCATTTCCAGGCCTACGGCCTCGGCTGGTTCCTGCGGGAGTATCGCGGCGAGTTCGTCGCCTATCACACCGGCTCGATCGAAGGCCGCTCGGCCATCGTCGGCTTGATGCCGGACCGGCGGCTCGGCGTCGCGATCTTCACCAACCTCGATCACTCCGAGCTGCGTCACGCCCTGATGTACACGGTGTTCGATCGGTATCTCGGCCCCACGACGCCCGCGCACGACTGGAGCGTCGAGATGCGCGCGCTCTATAAAGGACTGGCCGACAGCGCAGCGGCGCGAGAGCGGGCGCGCGAGAGCAAGCGGGTGCCCAATACGAAGCCGACGCTCGCGCTGGATCGCTACGCGGGCAACTACGCCGATAGCCTCTACGGCACCGCGTCCGTCCGACTCACGAATGGCAAACTGTCGCTCCAGCTCGGTACGGCGAGCGGCGAGCTCGAGCACTGGCAGTATGACGTCTTTCGCGTCACTTGGCCCGACCCGTTCTGGGATCCGCTGTACGTGTCATTCGCGCTCGATGCGGACGGCACGGTCGGCCGGCTCCAGATCGTCGGAAGCGATCAGGTGTACCGCCGAGTCAAATAGCGGAGCAGCGATGAACATCACCGGTGCACACGCCATCATTTACAGCACCGACGCGGATGCCGACCGCGCGCTGCTGCGCGACGTGTTCAAGTTCAAGCATGTGGATGTCGGCAGCGGGTGGTTGATCTTTGCGCTACCGCCGGCCGAGGTGGCCGTGCATCCCGCCGAGGAGAACGACCGTCACGAGCTGTATCTAATGACGGATGACATCGAAGGCTTTGTCGCGGAGATGAAGCGCCGCAAGATCCCCTGTGCTCCTGTAGAGGATCAGGGCTGGGGAGTACTCACCAGCATCACGCTCCCCGGAGGCGGGAAACTCGGCGTCTATCAGCCCCGTCATGCTCGTCCATGAGTCTCACGACCGCCTACCTCAAGCAGTTCCGGCAACCGAGCGGCTGGTTCGGCCGGTTCAATCTCTGGTCGATGAATCGCAGGCATTCGCGGCTGACCGACTGGGGCCTATCCCATGTGAAGGTCGCGCGCGATGCCACCATTCTCGACGTCGGCTGTGGCGGGGGGCGCACGATCCAGAAGCTGGCCGCACTCGCGCCGCAGGGCCGGGTCTATGGTGTCGATTTCGCGCCCACCAGCGTCGCGATGTCCCGGAATTTCAATCGCGCGCTGGTCGACGCGGGCCGGGTTGTGGTGGAGACGGCCTCCGTGACGCGGCTGCCGTTCGCCGACGGGATGTTCGATCTGGTCACGGCAGTCGAAACCCACTTCTACTGGCCCGACCTACCGAACGACCTGCGCGAGATCCGCCGCGTGCTGAAACCCGGTGGAGCTGTGGCGCTGATCGTGGAAGCGTACAAGGGTGGCAAGCACGCGCGGGTGATACAGCTGTTTGCAGACGCGATGAGCCCGCTCGGCTACTCGCACCTCGATGTGACGGAACACCGCGACCTGCTTGTACGAGCCGGCTTTGCCGGGACGCAGGTTGTCGAGGACTATGACAAAGGCTGGCTCTGCGCGGTGGGCACGCTCGGACTATAGCGCCGAGACGTGCCCGACCGCGAGCCTAGCGACAGGACGCCAGAGTTGGGTTCTGCCCCAGGTTGAGCATAATCGGTCCGACCGCAACGGTAGAATCCGGCAGCTTCACACGCAGCGTGATGGTCTTCTCGCCCACGGCGCCGATGAATCGCGCCTCGGTCGAGGTCCCGCCCGCGTTGTACGAGCCCAACAGATCAAACTTGCCGTGCTTGTCCTGCATGATCGGCTCATTGGTATGTCCCGATCCGCAGGAGCCGGTGAACACCGTATTCACTTCGGTCGCCGTCAGCCTGCCGTCAGCGCTGCCCCACTGGCCGGTCAACAGAATCCCGCCCGGCGCTGCCGGCGTCTTGCACGCGCCCCAAAAGCCAGCGACGCCCACTGCGAGCGCGATCGCCAATCCAAAGCCTTGTAGTCTGGTCATACGTAAGTCCTCCCCTTCGCGGGGAGGAAACGCAGGAAGTGTGCCTTTGGAGCGACTTAGATCAGCGGTGCCAGTGCGGGACTTTGCCCCACATTTGAGCGACGAAGAAGTCGTCGGGTAGCTCGACGTCGCCACGCCAGTCGGCGTAATCCTCCCTTTGGATGACCTCGCCGCCGCGCATGATCGCGACATGCACGGCGAGCCATCCTCCGCCGACCTTGCGATAGTCGTCGAGCCGGATGTCGGCCACGTCGGTGGGAGCATTGGGATTCAGCGCGACGAGCATCCGCACCACCACAAGCTTTTCCCCATCGACCCAGAACTGCGGCGAGAGCGTATCGCGCTCCGACGTGCTCCCCACTACGTACGCCGGGTGTCCTTGGTAGGTTGTCTTGTAGCTCTTGGTGAGGTCGAACTTGTAGACGCCGATCTGCTTGAGGGTCGTGTCGAGCGGCTGGGCGTACACCCCCGCCACGAACGGCAGGAACGGATTCCCCGAGGCCACCGTGCGCGCGATGGTGTCGCTGCGAATGACGTAGAGCGAATCCGCCGTGTAGATCACGCCGTTGCCGTTCTTCGGATCGCCGAAATCGATCCGCAGCCGATCGGGAGACTTCAGCGCCTCATACCACGTGGAGGTGTCGACGACGCCGGTGGGCCGTTTCTGGATGGTCTGCTGCGAGAACGTGACGGTCTTGAACCATTTGCCGACGTACTTCGACCGCATCCGGTCGAGCAGCGCGACGCCGGGTGGCGTGGGAGCGGCGGTTCCAGCGCGATTGCCGGCACAGCCAGCCCAGACTCCTAACGCCAGAATCCAGACTCCTACTTTGGCTGCCACCGCGCCTCTTTCAGCAGTTCCTCGATGATATCGGGCGCCGTCCGTCCCGCCGCTTCCGCCGCGAAATTAATCACGATACGGTGCGTCAACACGGTGGGCGCGACCTGGCGCAGGTCGTCTTCGTCCGCCATCGGTCGGCCGTCCAACGCTGCGCGCGCCTTGGCGCCGAGGATGAGGTACTGCGAGGCGCGCGGCCCGGCGCCCCAGGAGATGAACTCTTTAATGAAGGGCGGCGACGCTTCTTCGGGCGGGCGCGTCAAACGTACGAGCGTCACCGCCGCCTTCACCAGCGCCTCCGAGACCGGAATGCGTCGCACGAGGTGTTGCATCGCGACGACGTCGTCGGACGTCAGAACCGAGCTGATGTCGGCGAGCGCGTCGCCCGTCGTCGTCGAGACGATCGCCTCCTCCTCTTCCTGCGACGGATAGTTCACGCGCAGCTCGAACATGAACCGATCGAGCTGAGCTTCGGGCAGGGGATAGGTGCCTTCCTGCTCGATCGGATTTTGGGTCGCAAGAACGAAGAATGGCGACGGAAGCGGGTGAGTCTGTCCGGCGGCCGTGACTTGATGCTCCTGCATCGCCTGCAACAGCGCGGCCTGCGTCTTGGGCGGCGTGCGGTTGACCTCGTCGGCGAGCACGATGTTGGCGAACACCGGTCCGCGCACAAAGCGGAAGCCGCGTTTGCCGGTCGCGAGATCCTCCTCGATGATTTCGGTGCCCGTGATGTCGGACGGCATCAAGTCCGGCGTGAACTGGATCCGGTTGAACGCGAGGTCGAGCGACTCGGCCACCGTCTGGATCATCAGCGTCTTGGCGAGCCCCGGCACGCCGACGAGCAGCGCATGTCCGCCCGAGAAAATCGCGGTGAGGATGCCGTCCAACACGTCGCGCTGCCCGACAATGCGGTGACCGACTTGCGTGAGCAGGTCTCTCCGCGCGTCGGCGAGACGCTCGAGTAGTTCGACGTCGCCGGACGGAGCCGGGAGCGGGGAGCGGGGAGCCGTGGTCATTGGGCGAAGGACAATTTAAATGGTTGCGGCTCGGATATTTATACCCCTGACGATTTGCTTGCGAAAAATTTCACAAGCGTCTAGGTTTCCGGGCGCAACACATGACTCCCGTGCAAAAAAACGAAGATCCCAGCGCCCGTGGGTACGGGCAGGGCTACGAGTACTTTGCGATGGCGCTGACGTTCGTGATCGCCATTCTGCTATTCGGGGCGGCCGGCTGGTTCGTGGACGGATGGGTGCATACGCGTCCACTCTTTGCGATCATCGGGGCGTTTGTCGGGGGCTTCGCAGGGTTCATGAGGATCTACTATCAGGTGAAAAGAGATACGGGCGGTAAGGGGCGGTAAAGGACGGTAACTCAGTGCTCGCTGTCCTGTTCGGTGGTGGGGCTGCTGTAATCGCGCAGGTGGGGGCGGTGCTGTTGCTCCGGCCGAAGATGCGCGCGCCGAATCCGGAATTCATGGCGCGGTGGCTCGGTGGCATGGCGATCCGCTTCCTGGCGCTGCTGGCGGTGGCGGTCTGGACGATCACCCACCCGGCCGCGATTCCGCCGGTGCCGGCGCTGCTGGGGTTCATCGGGGTGTTGTTGCCGCTCTTGTTCCTGGAGACGAGGTTTCTCAGGTGATTCAGCAAGCACCCGATATCGGCAAGATGATCCTCGAGCACACGGCCGACAGCCATCTGATCGAGCTGCCGTTCGGGATCGAGTGGCATCTTCCCGGCCCGTGGTACATCCCCGGAACCCAGATCGACATCTCGCCGACGAAGCACGTCGTGTACATGCTGTTGGCCGCGTTTCTCGTGTGGCTCACGCTGTGGCGCGCGGGCAAGGCGGTCGAGCGGCGGCATCGCGAGGGCAAGGCGCCGCACGGGTTCGGCGCGGCCGTCGAAGCGATGGTGCTCTTCGTGCGCGACGACGTCGCGATCGCCAGCATCGGCCACGGCGGCGAGAAGTTCGTGCCGCTGATCGAGACACTGTTCTTCTTTATTCTCTACTGCAACTTGCTCGGCCTCTTCCCGTGGGGCGCCACGCCCACCGGCAATCTCGCCGTCACCGGCGGGCTCGCCCTGATCGCGTTTCTCGTGATCGAGATCTCGGGATTCTTTGCGCTCGGGCCAAAGGGTTATATCAAGACGATCGTCATGGTCCCGGCCGGGATGACGGGCGTGGGCGCGGTCGTCATGGCGTTCATCATGACGCCGGTCGAAATCATCGGAAAGATCGTGAAGCCGTTCGCACTGTGCCTCCGGCTCTTCGCCAATATGACGGCCGGCCATTTCGTGATCCTGTCGCTGCTCGGTCTCATCTTCCTGTTCGGAAGCTGGCTCATCGCCGGCGGCACGGTGGCGTTCGTGCTGTTCATGATGTGTCTCGAGCTGCTGGTGGCGTTCCTGCAGGCCTACATCTTCGCGCTTCTCACGTCCGTGTTCATCGGACTCATGCAACACGAACATTAGAGGAAAGAAACGACATGCACACGCTTCTTCTGCTGCTCCAGGAGCCCGCGGCTGACGCCGTCAAGACGGCGCTCAACAACAACGCCCTGCTCGGCGCCGGCATCGGCATGGGACTCGCGCTAATCGGCGCCGGGATCGGCATCGGCCGCATCGGCGGCCAGGCGGTCGAGGCGATCGCGCGCCAGCCCGAAGCGTCGGCCGACATCCGCGGCGCGATGATTCTGACGGCGGCGCTGATCGAAGGCGCCACGCTCGCGGCGCTCGTGTTCGCGCTGCTGTTCAAGCTGATCAAGTGATCCTGCTCGCGCTGCTGCAGGCAGCCGCCGAGGAGCACGTCCCCTCGCCGTTCGACATCAACGGCGGGGTGATCATCTGGACCGTCATCATCTTCCTCATCCTGCTCGGGATCCTGTACAAGATGGGCTATCCCGCGCTGCTCAAGATGGTCGAGGAGCGCGAGCGCCGGATCCAGAAGCAGCTCGACGAGGCCGAGAAGGCGAACGCCGAGGCGCAGCGGCTGCTCGATGAGCACAAGAAGCAGATCGCGGCGGCGCGCACCGAGGCGCAGGAGATCCTGGCGAAGGCGAAGACGGTTTCGCAGAAAGAGCGCGAGACGCTGCTCGCGAAGGCGCGCGAGGAGTATGACGCGCTGCTCGCGCGCGCGCGCAAGGACATCGACGCCGAGAAGGACAAGGCGATCCTGGCGCTCCGGCGTGAGGCGGTTGAGCTGTCGATCGCGGCGGCGTCGCGCGTGATCGAAGCCAATCTCGACACCGACGCGAACCGCAAGCTCGTCACCGACTTCCTCGAGACGCTGGGCAAGGCGGAGAAGAAGTGAAGAGCATCACGATCGCGCGCAATTACGCGGAAGCCCTGTTCGCCGCCGGCGCCAAGTTCGGCGAGGTGCTCGATGCGGTGGCCGGCGCGACCCAGGCGGACCCACGCATCGCGGCGGTGCTGGAATCGCCGCGGGTGTCCAAGGCCGCGAAGAGCCAGATTCTCGAGCGCGCGCTGCAGGGCGAGGCGCCGCGAGAGTTCGTCCGGTTCCTGCAAGCCGTCGTCCGGCGCGGGCGCCAGGGATTGCTCGCCGAGATCGCGCAGGAGTATCAAGTGCTTCTGGACGAGAAGTTCAACCGCGTCCACGCCGGCGTGACACTCGCGGACGAGGCGGACGCGCGGATGCAGAAGCAGGTGATCGATCGGCTCACCAAGGCGCTGGGGCGTGAAGTGCGGGCTTACTTCCGGTCCGATCCGAAGATTCTCGGTGGGGTAGTAGTTCGCGTCGGAGACCGCATCTTTGATGGATCAGTACGCAGGCGTCTCACCGCGTTGCAACGGAGAATGCTTACAGGGGAGTGACTTATGAAAAGCCTCGCGCTGCTGGGTTTGCTCACCGTTGCTGTTCCACTCGCAGATAAGCCTCCCGTCATCAAAGAATGGCCCGTACCATGGGCGGACACCCGCCCACGCGATCCGTTCGTCGATCCGACGACCAATCGTATCTGGTTTTGCGGCCAGGCCGGCAACTACATCGCGTACTTCGTGCCGACGACGGGCGAGTTCAAGAAGTACGACCTGCCCCCCGGCAGTGGCCCGCACAATCTCATCGTCGACAAGACGGGCTTCGTGTGGTTCTCCGGCAATCTGGCGGGTTACATCGGCCGGCTCGACCCGAAAGACGGGAGCGTTAAGCAGTATCCGATGCCCGACAAGCTGGTCCGCGATCCACACACGATGGTCTTCGATAAAAGCGGCGACATCTGGTTCACGGCGCAGAGCGGCAACGTGGTCGGGAAGCTGACCGTGAGCACGGGCCGAATTCAGCTGCTGAAGGTCCCGACGGAAGGAGCGCATCCCTACGGGATCAAGATGGACTCGCACTACCATCCGTGGTTCATGGAATTCGGCACGAACAAGATCGGCACGGTCGATCCCGCCACGATGCAGCTCCGTGAGATCACGCTGCCGCGCGCCGAGGCGCGCCCGCGGCGGATGGAGATCACGTCGGACGACAAGATCTTCTATGGTGACTACGCCGGCGGGTTCCTCGGTCGCTATGACCCGGCCACGAACAAGTTCGACGAGTGGCAGCTGCCGGGAGGTGCGAACGCGCGGCCCTACGCGATGGTGCGAGACGACGACGATCGTATCTGGGTCGTCGAGACGTCGCAGCCCAACCGCTTCGTATCGTTCGACTCGAAAACGCTGCAGTTCTCCGAAGAAACGCCGGTGCCGAGTGGTGGAGGCGTGGTGCGAAACATGTTCTACGATCCCGCAACGAAGGCCATCTGGTTCGGGACGGACAACAACACGATCGGCCAGGCCATCGTGCCGCCGCGGACTCCGACGCCGCAAACACCGTAAACAAAGGCGGCAAAGGGCGGCAAAGGGCGGCAACGCGTCTTACCGCGCGACGGCGGCGGGATATAATAGCGGCTCACTTGAATTGAGAGCCGCCATCATGTCCCGCCGTTTCCTCGTTGCATGGTCCCTTCTCACGCTCGCAGTTCCCGTCGCTGCCCAGCGCCGCCCGGCTTCCGGCTCCCGGCTCCCGGCTCCCGCCGTTGATACCTCGCTCTACAACGCGCTCGAATGGCGGGAAGTCGGACCGTTCCGCGGCGGCCGCGTCACCGCGGTCGCGGGACACGCCGACCAGCCGCTGACGTTCTACTTCGGCGGCACGGGGGGCGGCGTATTCAAGACGACGGATGGCGGGCTCACCTGGGCGGCGATCTCCGACAAGGACTTCAAGGCCGGCTCGATCGGCGCGATCGAAGTCGCACCGAGTGATCCGAACGTCATCTACGTCGGCACCGGTGAGTCGCCGATTCGCGGCAACGTGTCGCCCGGCAACGGCGTCTACAAGTCCACCGACGCCGGCAAGACGTGGACCCATATCGGGCTCGCGAACGCCGGACAGATCGGCGCGATCCGTGTCCATCCCACCAATGCCGACCTCGTCTACATCGCCGTCCTCGGCCACGCCTTTGGCCCAAATCCCGACCGCGGCGTGTTCCGCTCGAAAGACGGCGGCAAGACGTGGGAAAAGATCCTGTTCCGGTCTGACTCGGCCGGCGCGATCGATCTCGCCATGGATCCCGCGAACCCGCGCATTCTCTACGCGGCGATCTGGCAGGCGCGCCGCGGGCCCTGGTACATGTCGAGCGGCGGACCGGGCTCGGGCCTGTTCAAGTCCACCGACGGCGGCGACACGTGGAAGGAAATCACGCGCAACGACGGGCTGCCCAAGACCACGATCGGCAAGATCGGCGTCACGGTCTCCGCCAATCACGACCGGATCTACGCCATCGTCGAGGCGGATTCGGGCGGCGTGTTCCGCTCCGACGACGGCGGCGAGACGTGGCGGCGCACCAACGACGAGCGCAATCTGCGCCAGCGCGCCTGGTACTACTCGCACATCCACGCCGATCCGAAGAATCCCGATGTCGTCTATGTGTTGAACACGTCCCTGTATCGCTCGGTGGACGCCGGCCGGACGTTCACGGCGCTCCGCGCGCCCCACGGAGACCATCACGGCCTCTGGATCGCGCCGAACGATCCGCAGCGCATGATCAACAGCAACGACGGCGGCGCGACAATCAGCTACAACGGCGGCGTCACGTGGTCCACGCAGGAGAACCAGCCGACGGCGCAGTTCTATCACGTGATCGCGACGACGCACGTTCCCTACAAAATCTGCGGCTCGCAGCAGGACAACAGCACGGTGTGCATCGCGAGCCGCACCGACGGCGGCTCGATCGGTGAGAAGGATTGGTACGAAGTCGGCGGCGGCGAGAGCGGCTGGATTGCGGCGCGCGCCGACGACCCCGACATCGTCTACGCCGGCAGCTACAGCTATCTCTCGCGACTCGACGTCCGCACGGGCCAGGAGCGCAACATCTTCCCGTGGCCCGACAATCCGATGGGGTGGGGCGCGGCGGACCTGAAGTACCGCTTCCAGTGGACCTTCCCGCTCGTGCTGTCGCCTTTTAATCCGAACGTGCTGTACGTCGGCGCGAATGTCGTTTTCAAAAGCACGAACGAGGGGCAGAGCTGGGAAGCTATCTCCGGCGATCTCACGAGGAACGACAAGGCCAAGCAGGCATCTTCCGGTGGGCCAATCACGAAAGACAACACGAGCGTCGAGTACTACAACACCGTCTTTGTCATTGCGCCGAGTGCCAAGGATTCCGGTGTGATCTGGACGGGGAGCGATGACGGCCTGGTGCAGGTGACGCGCGACGGCGGGAAGACGTGGACCAACGTGACGCCGCCAGCCGCGAGTCTGCCCGAGTGGTCGCTGATTTCCTCGATCGAACCGTCCACATTCGATCCGGCGACCGCGTACGTCGCCGCGACGCGTTACAAGCTCGACGACTTCAAGCCCTACATTTTCAAGACGACAGACTACGGAAAGACCTGGCGCGCGCTCACGGGGGGAATACCGGACGGTCAGTTCATTCGGGTGGTGCGTGAGGATCCCGCGCGGCGCGGCCTTCTATACGCCGGCGGCGAGTTCGGCGTATACGTGTCGTTCGACGATGGCGCCAACTGGCAATCGTTGCAGCGCAATCTGCCCGTCGTGCCGATCCATGATCTGGTGGTGAAAGACAACGACCTCGTCGCGGCGACGCACGGACGCTCGTTCTGGATTCTCGACGACCTGACCCCGCTCGAGCAGCTCGCCGATACGGTCGCGCGTAGCACCCGTTTCCTCTATACGCCGCGCACCGTGGTTCGCAGGGGCTTGGGAGGCGGATTTGGCGGCGGTGGCGGCGGTGGCGGCGGTCCCGTAGGAGTGGGCCGCAACCCGCCCGGCGGAGCGGCCGTCTACTTCTTCCTCAAGACCGCGCCTGACTCGGCGACCGACGTGCGCCTGGAGTTTCTGGACAGCCGCGATTCACTCGTGCGACGGTTCACCCCAAAGCCGCGATCACCGACTGACTCGCTCAAAGTGAAGGCGGGCATGAACCGGTTTGTCTGGAACCTGCGCTACGCGGACGCGAGCCGGTTCCAGGGGATGATCTTCTGGGCCGGGGGCACCGCGGGGCCGGTCGCGGTTCCAGGCACGTACAAGCTGCGGCTGACGGTCGGCGATTGGTCGCAGACGCGCACGTTCGAGGTCCGCCCCGATCCGAGAGTCAAGGCGACGGCGGCCGATTATCAGGCGCAGTTCGACTTGCTCATGAAGATTCGCGACCGCGTGAGCGCGGCGAATGATGCGGTGCGCCGGATCCGCGAGGTGCGCGACCAGCTCGACGGCGCATCGACCCGCGCGCGGGGCTTACCGGGTGATGCTGGCAAGCGCATCGCGCAGCAGGCCGACTCGATCAAGGGGCGGCTCGCCACAGTCGAGCAGGCGATCTATCAGGTGCAGAACCGCGCGAGTCAGGATCCGCTCAACTATCCGATTCGCCTGAACAACAAGATCGCGGCGCTGGCCGGCGTGGTGGCGAGCGCCGACGCCGCGCCGACGGCGCAGTCCGAGCAGGTGTTCGCGCAGCTCTCGGCGGACTTGCAGGTACAGCTCGACCGTCTGAAAGCGGTCCTCGATGCCGACGTGCCCGCGTTCAACCAGCTCGTGAAGCAGAGCGAGGTGCCGGCGATTATTCTCCGCTAGAGCCGGTAGCGCAGGCCGAGTCCCACGCCGTAGCGCCAGGTGACTTGCCGCTCCAATTCAGACGGCAAGTCACCTGGGTCGAACCAGGATTCTGAAACGATCCCTTCGAGTCGGATCGCGCCCGAGAAGCGATGTGCCACAGGCCATTCGTACGCCACTGCGGCCACGCCGCCGAGGCGGGTTCGGCTCTCATCTTCTGCTTTCCAGTGGTGGAGGGAGGGTCCCAATTCCATCCTCACCGCTCCGCTCGACCCTATCCCCACCACCTGGAAGTTGAGCATCAGTTGACCTTCGTAGACCTCACCCGTCGAATTGTCGGTCAGCGTCAGACCGGGGGCCGCTGCTGTAATCCCGACAGTTGCATGGGATATCTGTAGTCCCAGGCGCGCCCGGCCGATCACGCGATCGACACGGACGCCCAGGGTCGTCGCGTTGGAGGGCCGAAGCCTCGTCGGACCGCTACTGTCGTTCGCAGCCTGGGACGATCCCCGATAGTGAGTCGTACTGACCTCGAGTCCAACGTTCCACTGCGCAGCGGCGGGGGCTGAGGGTGCGGCGATCACCGCCACGAACACCAATGATGCTGCTCCAACACGCATAGTCAGAAGTCCTCAATGCATGACGAGGTTGATCCATCCGTTTGTGATGTTGTTGTCGCCTTTGACGAACCAGTTGTAGCCGGGATAGGTGGCGCCGACGATATCGTCTTCCACGGCGGTGCCGACCACGTCGTCATTGGTCTTGATGAGCGACGTAATGCCCTGCCACAGATTCTTGCCTGCTTTGGCGTATTTGTAAGCTTTCACGATTGCCGTGCTCGAGTCGTTGCCCGCGGTGAAACTGTTATAGAGACTGTCGACGACCTTGAAGAGTCGTTCCGCTCGTCCCGCATCAGTCTTGATCTGACATGCCGTGTCGTCATCCTCGACCACGAACACTCGAAGATTCTGATTGGGATGCGCGGCGTTGTACTGATCCAGCTGCGTCTTGGAAAACAGCAGCACGTTGCCCGACCAGTCGAGATCATTTTGATCAAACGTGTAGGGCCCGCCGGCGTGCTCGCCCGCGCATTGATAGTCGTACAAGGAATCCGTCGTCCCCTTCTGTCCGAGGATGTGGACCTCAAATTCGGGGGACCCTTTCAACCAGCCTTCAAAGTCTTGTACGAAATGGCTTTTGGTCATGTACAGACCGGGAGGCGGCGGAGGGGGAGGGGTCACGTCTCCGACCCCACCGCCGCAGTCCGTCGTGCATTCGATGACGCGAGCTGGAATCCGCGAGAAATCGGTTTCGACCGGTACGACGGCCAGAACGGGAATGGCAGGCGGCGTCTTGGGGTCGAGCACCTGCCGTCGGCCCTGCGGATCGAACGCGACAGGTGGGTCATCATCCCTGAGTGCGGTGGCGACCAGCACCTGCTCGTCACCCTGCCATGCCGCACGGTGAGCCGGGACCGGAAAATAGACCTCCAGCGCGATGGACCCTTTGACTTGCGCTTCGAGGGCATCTTTGGTCGTGCCGTTCTCGGTCGCGATTTCGCGCAGGGCGCGGGCGGAGTTGGCCGCGAGGAACGTCTCGAATTGCAGCTTGTGCTCGCGGTAGGGCGAGGCGTCGAGCTGCGCCTTCAGGTAGGCCCGGAACGCCGGGTTCTTCAGTCCCTTCGCCACCATCTTGGCGAGCGCTTCAGGACGCGTGGCGCCTTCAGGGACCGCCGCCGCCGAGGTCTCGGCCGGGCCACCGGGTGGCGTGATCGTCCGTTCGCTGCACGCGGCAAGCAGCATGATCGCCAGGGCAGCGCAACTGCGGTTCAACATATGTCCTCCAGGTTAGAGTGGAGGCCCATAGTGGCGGGGGGCGCGTCAGGACCCGCGTCCTTTCCTTGCGAGCCGCACCGAAAAGACGCGAGATTCCCCGGCCATGCTCCCTGTCGCAGTCGATTCCACCTATTGGCAGCAGCGCGTTGCGTATGAGATCACCGCGTCCCTCGATGAGCCGAGTGGCGTGCTCAGCGGCAACGTGCGGATCACCTACATCAATCAGTCGCCGGATACGCTGCGCGATTTTTACGTGCATCAGTACCTGAACGCGTTTCGACCTGGCTCGCGTTGGTCTGCGGTGGATTCGACGGAGGGGCGGATCCGATTCCAGCACATGAAGGATCCGGACTACGCGTTCGAGCGCATCAGCGAGTCGCGGCTCATGGGCCAGGCAAATCCGCCCGAGTATCCGTATGCGCCGGACTCGACGATTGCGCACTGGCGACTGCCGCGGCCGCTCGCCCCGGGCGATTCGATGCAAGTCGAGATCGCCTGGAAGGCTCGGCCCTCGACGTTACCGCGGCGGCAGGGCAGGCGCGGCCGGCGATTCGATTTCGCGCAGTGGTATCCGAAGGTGGTGGTGTACGACAAGTACGGCTGGGAAGATCATCCGCTGTATCCCGCGGGCGAGTTTTATGGTGAGTTTGCCTCGTATGACGTGATGCTCGACCTGGCTGCGGACCAGGTCGTTGGGGCGACGGGGGTGCCGGTTGAAGGTGACCCTGGTTGGGAAAAAGCGGCGGTCGGGGCGGTCGGGGCGGTCGGGGCGGTCGCATCCGGTGGTATCGACTATCAACGCAACTATTACGGGCGGTCGGGCGGTCAACGCCGCTGCGGTCAAGTCGCAGCCGGGCGTAAATGTGTCCGTTTCTATGCCGACTCGGTTCATCACTTCGCGATGTCGCTCAATCCCGACTACCGCTACGAACAAGGCCGCTACAGGGACGTCGTCGTGCACGTCCTCTACCAGCCCGGCGACAGCGCGACGTGGGGCAAGGGCAAGGCTGTTCAGAACACCGAAGTCGCTCTGATGTGGCTCGATTCGCTCTACGGGAAGTTCGCGTGGCCGCAGATCACGAACGTGCACCGCATCGAGGGCGGCGGCACCGAATTCCCCATGATGATCATGGACGGCGGCCCTGGCCTCGGTCTCATCATCCACGAGCTCGGCCACAATTACACGATGGGCATCCTCGCAAACAACGAATGGCGCGAGGGATATCTCGACGAAGGATTCACGAGCTTTCAGACGGATTGGTTCTTTGAGGCCCACGGACAGGCGTCGGGATACGCTGACGTGGAAACCTACCTGCTGTACTCGGATCTCGACCGCTGGAGCGAGCCGGTCTCGATGATCAGCGAGCGCTATCGCGACTTTGCGACCTACAACGACATGATCTACGAGAAAGGCGCGCTGTTCTACGAGCAGCTACGCTACATCGTGGGCGACGAGGTCATGCGCGACATCCTGCGCACCTACTACGCGCGCTGGCACCTCAAGCACGTGGACGAGCAGGCCTTTCGCAGCGTCGCGGAAGAAGTGTCACACCGGGACTTGAAATGGCTCTTCGGGCAGTGGCTGCACGGCACGCCACTGATTGACTACGAGCTCAAGAGCGTGGACCGGACTCGGCTTGCTGACGGCAGATGGCTGACGGCAGTGACCATCGATCGTAAGGGCGACGGCTGGATGCCCATGGAGATCGCCGACGCCGACACCATCTACGCACGGTCCAGCGGACAGCCGGAAGAAGAGCGCGTAACGTTCGTGACGAGCCGCAAGCCGAAGCGCCTGGTGCTCGATCCGCGGCTGCGGAGTCACGATTGGAACGCGCTGAACAACCATGAGCCGCGGGGCCTCTGGCCGCTCAAATCTCGACGTGGTTCCGGCACGACACGGTTCGACAATCCGACCAAGAATCCCACACGCCGCGACGGCATCGTCACCAGCCTTCTCCCGCTCGTGTGGTTCAACGACTACGGGGGCGTAACGGGGGCAGTGCAGGGTCGCTCCAACTATCTGGGACGATTTGACAAGAATCTTTCCCAATTGTCCTACGGGTTTGATCCGGATGCGACGCATCGGTGGGGCATCTACGCGCGATTCGGCAACCCAGTGTCACACGCGATGCCTCGGACCGACGCGAGCGTCGCCGGCTGGTATGTGGAAGGCCGCGCCGGCATCGCGTTGCACGGCGATCGCTCGCTGCGCCAGCATCAGGACTTTGGCCCCGACCCCCACGCCGGCTTCGATGCCATCTGGATGGCCGTCAGTGACCTCGGCTACGTGGACCGGCGTCTCTGGGACGACGCGGGCACGATCGAAGCGGGACCGTGGTTCGGGACAACCCACACAAGCCGCAATGGGCGAGAGATCTGGAAGACGCACGCGAGCCTCAACTTCGGTGTCGTGTATCGCAATCCCGGCGCGGGTGTGCAGTCCTCCACGCGCTACGACATCGAAGGATTTTTCCGTCCGACGATAGAAGCAAGCATGCGCAAGC
>Ga0075425_100003812_pt1 | contig 15406 bp, 13 predicted proteins | sample SoiMethybrSBSTD4_FD_75300 | JGI IMG/M metagenome (GOLD analysis project Ga0075425, IMG submission 75300) | Bulk soil microbial communities from a Populus tree surrounding site in Tennessee, USA - Soil MetaG P. TD hybrid SBSTD4 | ecosystem: Environmental > Terrestrial > Soil > Tree plantation...
CCGAGGCGCGCCTCGCTCGTTCCGTAGGCGGGCGCGGTATCGATCAGGTTGACGCCGAGATCGAGCGCCGTTTGCAGCAGACGTTCGACTTGTGCGTCCGACGGCAACTCGAACGCCGCGGGGTACTTCACGTCCGCGTTGCGCCCGAGCTTGACCGTGCCGAGGCCGATGCGGCTTACGTTCAAGCCCGTGCGTCCTAGCGCGCGGGAAACCATTGGGTGTCCTCCCACGGGTAGCGCGCGACCGGCGGCGCCGGCCAGGGCGGCAACGGATGGTGCGGATAGCCGGCCGGCTGCTTCAAGCTGGTTGCGGCGAGAGCGAAGACTTCGTCCGCCAGCACCGGCGCCATCGAGAGTTTCGTCGGCCAGGCGGCGATGACGCCCGGAGCCAATTCGCCCGCGTGCACGCCGCTCGGGCGGCGTTGATCGGCCGTCCGCGCCTCGGCCCGGACGGCGCGGTAGAGCGCGATTTCCATATGGCTCAAGTCGAGCGCCGGCAGGCGTGCGCGTATCTCCCGCAATGCAGAGCGGCGCGCCGTCTTGTCGTCTGTTTCGCGCGCCAATTTCTCGGCGAGCTCGCCGCCCACCTGCCATAAACGCTTTTCCGGCGCCGTGATCGTCAGCCGTGTCTTGCCGCCGACGATGCAATGGCCGAAAAGCGGCGGCAGGTCGCCGCGCAGCAGCACCATGCCGAGCGGGCGCCGCTGCATCGACTCGCCGTCGACGCCGAGACGCGCGAGCAGGTCGGCGTTGCCTTCCCCCGCCGTCATCACGATCGTGCGCGGTTCGAACGATACATCGCCGACGCGGGCGTTTCGCCCGTCGAAGCGGAGCGCGGCGATATCGTAGCGATGGATATATTTCTCGTGGCGCGCCGCCAGAGCTTTAAGCAACGATCCGGTCGAGATCACCGGCTCGGCGAGCGCGTAGACCGCGACGGCCGAGCCGCGGAGCGCTTCGGGCCATTGCGATTTCCGCAGCGGCTCGGGCCGCGTGGAGAGAAGCCCCGCCTTGGCGACTACAGACATGAAGCCCCAGGATTGGACGCGCGCGAGCGCCGACCGCTTTGGCAGCCAGAGGTAGCAGCGTTCCGAGAGGACGCGCACGTCGCGAAGATCGGGGTCTTGTTTTCCGGCGAGGCTCGCGCGCCAGCGCGCCGGCATTTCTTTCGTAGCCTTCACGGCGGCGAAGTCGCGCACGCCGCGGAGCGCGTATTTGCCGCCGCCGTGAATAATCCCCTGGGCGGCGATCGTCTGGCCTGCGCCCAGCGCGGCCGATTCAAGCAGCAACGCGTGATACCCGGCGCTGCGAAAGCGCTCGAGGCACCACAGGCCGGCCGCGCCACCGCCGAAAATGAGGACGTCCAATCGCATGATTCGATCGGGATTGTAGCACGGAAAAGCGCCGGCGGGCGACTCGACTCGGGCCTAAGAGTTTATTGAGTTAGTTGGGTTCATTGGGTTCAACTTAAGCAACCCAAGCAACCCTTACTATTTAGGCCGCGAAAAGGCGGACGTCGACCATCTCGCAGATGACGTGGCCGACGAGGATGTGCGTTTCCTGAATACGCGCGGTGTTTTTGCCTTCCGACGCGGAAAGGAGAAAATCGACCTTGCGCGCCATCTTGCCGCCGTCGCCGCCGGTAAGTCCGATGACGGCGATCTTGAGCCTCTTGCAGACGTCGATCGCGGCCAGCACGTTGGCTGCGTTGCCGCTGGTCGAGATCGCGAGCGCGATGTCGCCCTCTTTTCCCAGCGCTTTTATCTGCTTGGAAAAAATTTCCCTGTAGTCGAAGTCGTTCGCGATGCTGGTGATGGCGGACGTATCGGTCGTGAGCGCAAGCGCGGGCAGCGGCGGCCGGTCCATCCGAAAGCGGTTGACGAACTCCGCGGCGATGTGCTGCGCGTCGGCGGCGCTGCCGCCGTTGCCGAAGATCATGAGCTTGTTGCCGTGGATAAACGCGTCGGCGATCGCGTCGATCGCCGCGATGAGAGTGTCGAGGTTCTGCTTGAGAAACGCTTTCTTGGTCTGGACGCTCTCTTCGAAGGCTTTGACGATCGCCTGCTTCATGCGGATTTCTTGTAGTGGTCCGCCATCTGGCTCTGAAGACCGTTTTTCGCCAGGGCCTCCTCGAACATCCGCCGCACCGTCGGATCCTCGTCCTCGTATTCGATTTGATCGCCGCCTTGCCGGCGATCGACCGTCCCCTTATATTTCGCCGAAACGCCGCGGAACTTTTTGCTGCCGAAGGCGCGGAGCGCGAGGTAGCGCGCCGGCTTCGCGCCGGTGTTGAAATGCTGGTGCCACCAGCGGTCGGGCGGCACGACCATGCTGCCCTCTTTCCAGTCGTAGCGCTTGATCGGCGAGCCGTCGGGCCAGATGAGCGAAAAACCCTCGCCGCCGAGAATGATCACGTGCGCGCCGGGCCCGTGGCGGTGGCCTTTCTTATAGGTGCCGACCGGGAACTCCGAGATGTGGCACGCGGTCGTGTTCTCCGACAGCTCGAACTTGATGTTCCTGCCGCCGGCGCCGCGCACGTTGTACTCCATCAGCTTGAAGCTGCGCACGTCGGGGACGAAATTCGTCTCCCAGACGTTGCCCGCGAACTTGAAGCCGTCGTATTCGCCGGCGTAGTGCGTCCCCTTGCCGCTGAAGTATTCGTCGCGCGCGTCGAAGCGGTCGGTGAAGGCGAAGTCGTTATGGAAAATGAAATCGAGATTGTGCAGCAAGTTGATCATCGTCGGCGCGGTCGTCACCGCGAGATAGCGCGCCGGCTCGCTGCCGCTGCCGTTGAATAGCTGGTAGTTGGCGTTGATCGGCGGCGAGAACATCGACCCGGTCTGCCACTCGAACGTCTGCTTTTTCCTCGGGTCGTTCCACACCGTAGCGGCCCCCTGGCCGCTCACGACGTAGATCGTCTCCTCAAATAGGTGGCGCTGGGGCTTGAGGCTCTTTCCCGGCGCGATCTCCGAGATGTAGCAGTTATTGACCTGCCCGGCGCCCTCCATCATGAGGAACGCGCCGATCCCGCCGGTGCGCTCCCAGGGCTCGAGCTTCACCTTGCGGATGTCTTCGACGAAGAAGGTCTTGATGATCGGAATGCCCTCGCTCTCGACCCATTTTTCGTAGCTGGTTTTGCCCTCTCCGTCGAGGGCGGCAGACGCTTGCTCCTGTGGCTTTGCCATGGCTGCTCCTGTTCAAGTGTAATCTAGTTTTCTACCATAGAGAAAAAATGCCGTAAAGCAGCTAGGCGCGGTAAAACGCGGCGATGCTTTCGACGACGGTCGCTTGCTGGGCTTCGGTCAGCTCCGGGTAGAGCGGCAGCGCGAGGACCTCTTCGGCGGCCTTTTCAGCGACGGGAAAATCGCCGCGGCGATAGCCGAGATGGGAGAAGCAGGGCTGGAGATGGAGCGGCGTCGGGTAGTAAATCTCGGCCTGAATGCCGGCGGCGGCGAGATGGTTTTTCAACGCATCGCGCCGCTCGGCGCGGACGACGTAATAGTTGAAGGCGTGCGCCGGGTCGCGCGCATCGGGAATGGATTTCACACCGCGGCCGAGCAACTTTCGTTCCTGAAAGAGCTTGCCGTATTGTTCGGCGCGCTCGCGCCGCGCCCGGCACCAGCTATCGACGCGGCGCAGCTTGACGCTGAGCGCGGCCGCTTGAATCGCGTCGAGGCGCGAATTGACGCCGATCACGTCGTGGCGGTACTTCGCCCCCTCGCCGTGCGCGCGGAGCGCTCTAATTTTCTCGGCGAGCGCGGCGTCGTCGCTGGCGACGAGGCCGCCGTCGCCGATGCCGCCCAGGTTTTTCGTCGGAAAAAACGAATAGCAGCCGAGGTCGCTTATCGTGCCCGCGGCCTTGCCGCCGCCGCGCGCGCCGAACGCCTGCGCGGCATCCTCGACGACGCTGACGCCGTCTTTCCTGGCGAGCGCGGCTATCTCCGTCATGGCGCACATGCGGCCGAAGAGATGAACCGGGATGATCGCCTTCACGCGCGCGGCGGTTTTTTTGTCGGCGAGCAGCATTGCGATTTGTTTTTGGGAGATGAGGAAGCTCTCGGGCTCGATATCGGCGAACACCGGCGTCGCGCCGAGGCGCGCGGCCGCTGTCGCGGTCGCGACGAAGGTGAACGTCGGCACGATGACGCTGTCGCGCGCGCCGACGCCCAGCGCCATCAACGAGAGCAGCAGCGCATCGCTGCCGGACGCGACGCCGATCGCATGCTTGGCGCCGAGGTAAGCCGCGGTTTCGGCTTCGAATTTTTCGACGGCGTCGCCGAGAACGAAGTGCTGCGACTCCAGGACTTCGTCGATAGCCTGCTGCAGTTCTTTGCGGATCGTCTTATATTGAGCTTTGAGGTCGATGATCGGGATTTTCGTCACTGCTTCGTCTATAACACAGGCGGGCAGAAAAGGCCTACGGAACGAGGCGGACGAAAGATTCCTCTCCGGGCCGATGCGATACGGGGCGCTACGCTTGCCGCAAGGCTACGCTCGATGGCTTTTAGTCCTACGCATCGGCCCTTCGAGAAACCTTCCGTCCGTCCGCGGGCGCAATTTTGCACTGGAGACCATGTATGGAAAGAATAAAGGTGGGCGTGATGGGCGCTTCCGGCGTCGAGCTCGCGCCGGACGAAAAAGCGCGCCTCGAGGCGCTGGCGGAGCGCTTGGGCGCTGCGATCGCGGCGCGCGACTGCATCCTTGTCACCGGCGCGACTACCGGCCTGCCCGATCTCGTCGCGCGCGCGGCGCGGAAAAACGGCGCATTAGCGCTCGGCGTTTCGCCGGCGCAGGACCGCGACGAGCACCGACGGCTGGGGCTGCCGCTCGACGGCGCCGACGCGATCATCTACACCGGCTTCGGCTTCAAGGGGCGCAACGTTGTCAACGTGCGCTCCTCCGATGTCGTGCTCATCTTCGGCGGCGCGACCGGCACGCTGAACGAGTTCACGATCGCCTATGACGAAGGGAAGGTCATCGGCGTCGTCGAAGGCAGCGGCGGCATCGCCGATCACATCAGGGAGATTCTTTCTTACTGCAAGCGCGAGACGCGCGCGCGGCTATTCTACGGAGGCGATCCGGAGAAGCTGCTGGACGAATGCCTGGCGGAACTCAACAAGCGCTGAGGCGCCTTATACGCTCGTCTTTACCTCGGGCGCGACGCCCCTGAGCGCCGCCTCGGCGACTTCGGCGAGGAGCCGGTCGTTCTCGTGGTCGAGGGCGAAGACGCGGTACTGGACGATCTTCGAGGGGATGAATTCGAATAACTCCGAGAGCGATTCCTTGGCGATCTCGCCCGTCGACGGATCGAAGATGTAAATCTGCTTCTTTCCCATCGCGAACGGGCTTTCCGGCCGCGGGTCCTGGATCGCCGCGTCGACGCGGAAGACAAGATCGCTGGCCGCCGCAGGCAGCCCCGCGCGGATGCGCTTTTCCCAGTCGGTATCCTGAATCAGCGACATGCCGTAGCGCAGCTCGTTCAGCGAGAGCGTGCGGTCGTAGGCCATCTTCCACTTGATGTCGCGGTCGATGATCCGCCCCCACTCGCGCGCGAGTTCCCCGTGCTCCTTCGCGCGGCGCCAGCGCGCGACCTCTTCGAGCAGCGACCAGTCGGTCAGGCGGAGATAATCTTCCATGTGCTCGAGCGGATTGCCGCGAAAGAGCAGCTTCATCGTCTCGGGGAAGATTTCTCTCAGATGCAAATCGATCGCGCGCGTCGTGCGGTGATAGTAAACGTTCGTGTAGAGATAGAGCCGCGTGTTCAAAAACATCGTGAGCGCGGCGTTGCCCGATTTGTGCAGCGTGAGCCCCTGCGGCGAGAAGAAAGTGTAGTGCATCAGGCGCTCGCGGTCGATCGGCCCGACCGCGACGCCGCACATGTAAGAGTCCCGCGAGACGTAATCGAGGTTGTCGAAAGTGAAGATGCCGTTGGTGAGCGGCTGGAGCATCCGCACCCAGCGCGGCTTTTCGTGATCTTCCTTGCCGGTTTTCTTGATCGGGAACGCGATCTCCTCGGGCTTGAGCTCCTCGCCGGGCGCGAACGGGCCGCTCGGGCTCCGTCGGATCTGCCGCAAGAGATCGCCGAGATGCGACTGAATGATCCTCTGGCCGATGTCCTCGTGCGTGATGTCGAAGTCGGCGAGAAAATTATCGTCGAAAAAGTGGCCGAACGGCCCATGCCCCACGTCATGAAGCAGGCCGGTCATGCGCATATACTCCTCGACGAGCGGCGCCGACGGGCACTCGTCGCCGAGCACGCGCTTAAGCGACGGGTAGAGACGCTTGCCGAACTCGCCGGCGAGGTGCATCGCGCCGAGCGAGTGCTGGAAGCGGCTGTGCTCGGCCGTGGGATAAACCCAGCGCGCGCTTTGCAGCTGGTAAATGTAGCGGAGCCGCTGCACCCACGGCGAGTCGATGATCGCCTTTTCGGTGACTTCGCCCTTGGCGAGTGGAACGGTGAACTGGATGTAGTGGTGGATCGGATCTGCGAGCAGCGCGGCGCCTTCGTACTCGCTGTCCGGGGGGCGGAACATGCTCAAAGCTCCAGGATCACCTGCGCCGTCCACTGATTGCCGGTCTTTTCCATGCGCCCCTGCTGCGGGCTGACGGCGCGGATCTCGCGCTGCATCTCGTGACGGTCGGGATCGAATTTCTCCCCCCGCACTTCGCCGCGGATATAGGTATCCTTCGCTTCCTGGACCACGACCTCTTTCAGGAGAAAGCTGCTGCCCTGGTACAGGTACAACAGCTCGCGCATCCAGTTGACCATCAGGTCGTCGCGGTCTGCGCCTTCGACTTCGAGCGTAAGACGCTCGTTGTCCTCGACCTTGTCCATCTGCGTCATGATATCGAAGAGCGCGAAGCCGGAATTGGCGAACAGCTCGGCCTGGCTCGAGCCGGAGATCTTGACGGCGAGCTCGGAGGAGCGGTTGAAGGTTTTATACTTTTTCGGATCGGCCATGGTCGAGAAAGCGCTACAGACCCTTTATACCCGATTGATGAGGCTCGCTGCAAAGCCTGCGCCGAAGCCGTTGTCGATGTTAACGACAGTGACGCCGGCGGCGCAGGAGTTGAGCATGCCGAGCAGCGCCGCCAAGCCGTGGAAGCTTGCCCCGTAGCCGATGCTCGTCGGCACGGCGATCACCGGCTTATCGACGAGGCCCGCGACCACGCTCGGCAGGGCTCCTTCCATGCCGGCGACCACGATGAGCACGGCGGCGGAGAAGAGTTTGGCGCGACTGTCCAATAGCCGGTGCAGTCCGGCGACGCCGACATCGTAAAGCCGCTCGACGCGGTTCGCCATCATTTCCGCCGTGAGCGCGGCTTCCTCGGCGACGGGAATGTCCGACGTGCCGGCGCAGACGACCAGCACCGTGCCGCGTCCGGCGATGCGGATCGGCCGGTCGAGCCACGTCGCCGCGCGCGCCTTCTCGTGCGCGCGAATGCCTTTCAGCCGGCGTTTCAGCCACGCGAGTTTCTCCGGCGACAGCCGGGTGATGAGCACGTTCGCATGTCGATTGTGGATCGTGCGGGCGATCGCGGCGATCTCGGCGGCGGTCTTGCCTTCGCCGAGGATCACCTCGGGAAATCCCTGGCGCAGCGAACGGTGATGATCGACTTTGGCGAAGCCCAAGTCTTCGAAAGGAAGGTGGCGCAGGCGCTGAAGCGCCTGCGCGACGGAGACCTTGCCCCGCCGCACGCTTTCCAAAAGCTCCGCCAGGCGATCCGTATCCATGAGAATGAGACGAGCGAGATCAGGATTTGCTTTCGAAGTGATCGAATCCGCCGAGCGGAGCCGACCGCGACCGGCCGCCGTCGAGAAACCGGATGCCGCTTCCGCGTACGCAACGGCCGATGCGCGTGAGCCGGACGCCGAGCCGCGGCTTGAGCTTTTCTATTCTCCCGCGGTCACGCGCCCGCGCGGCGAAAAGCAACTCGTAGTCCTCGCCGCCGCCCAGCGCAGCGGCCGTGTCGCCGCCCGCGAGCGAACGGTAGGCTTTCGACAGCGGCAAAGCCGGCGCGTCGATCTCCGCGCCGACGCCGCTGGCCTTACAAATATGTCCGAGATCCTGGACGAGGCCGTCGCTCACGTCGATCATCGCCTTCGCCATGGCCGTGCGGCCCAGAACCGCGCCGGCCGTCAGGCGCGCCGTCGGATAATGATGCCGGCGGAGCGCATATGCCGCGGCGGCTTTATGCGCGCGGCTCGCTCGGAGTTTTTTCTTGAGCAGCGTGAGTCCCAGCGCCGAGTCCCCCAAGGTTCCCGTGACGTAAAGATCGTCGCCCGGGCGGGCGCCGTTCCGCAGCACCGGCCGGCCGGCGCAGTGGCCCACGAGCGCCGGGCTGATGAAAAGGCGATCGGCGGCGCTTGTGTCGCCGCCCACGACGGAGACGCCGCTCCGGCGCGCGAGCCCGTTCAAGCCGCGATAAAATTCTTCGATATCTCCGGCGCGATAATTTCCGGGAAGAGCCAGCGACAGCGTCAAATAATCGGGGACGCCGCCCATCGCGGCGATGTCGCTCAGGTTCACGGCGAGCGTCTTATAACCCAGCGCGTAAAAGGAAGTCCACCGGAGGTCGAAATGGATGCCCTCGATGAGGAGATCGGCCGTGACCAGCAGCGCGCGGCCGCGGCATTCGAGCCAAGCGGCGTCGTCGCCGATGCCGGCGCGCACGCCGCGTCCCTGCGGGGCGGCCTTGCGGATTTGCTCGATGAGGCCGAATTCCCCGAAGCTTCGAACTTTCATCCGGCGCGGAGCGGGACGATGCGGTCGCGGCGGACTTTCTCCAGCGGCTTTTCCTTCCGCTTGATCGGCTTGCGCGCCGGCGGCTTCGCCGGGCTCTCCGCCGCAGCGGCGCGCTTCTCGGATTTGTCGAGCAGCGCGGCTTTAAGCACTTCGGACATGTTCTTCGCCTTGATCAGCGTGAGTTTGCGCCGCACCGGCTTCGGGATCTCGTCGAGGTCCTTGTCGTTGCGGTCCGGGACGATGATCGTCTTGATCCCTGCGTGAAGCGCCGCGAGGCACTTCTCCTTCAGCCCGCCGATCGGAAGGATCCTTCCGCGCAGCGTGATCTCACCCGTCATCGCGACGTAGTGGCTCACCGGACGGCGCGTGAGCGCCGAGATCAGCGCCGTCGCCATCGTGATGCCGGCCGAAGGGCCGTCTTTGGGTATCGCGCCGGCGGGCACGTGGATGTGCACGTCGAGCTTCTGGTAAAAGTCTTCTTCGATGCCGAGCTTCTTCGCCTGCGAGCGCGCGTAGCTCACCGCCGCGTGCGCGGATTCCTTCATCACCTCGCCGAGCTGGCCTGTGAGCGTCAGATTCCCGCGGCCTTTCGAGAGCGACGCCTCGACATAGAGCACCTCGCCGCCGACGCTCGTCCAGGCGAGCCCGGTCGCGACGCCTATCTCGCTCTGCTCCTGCTCCGCCTCGGGGATGAATTTCGGCGGGCCCAAGTACAGGTGCAGGTTGGCGCGCGTGACCCGCGTGAGATCTTTCTTCCCTTCCGCGGCCTTGCGCGCGACCTTGCGGCAGATCGAGGCGATCTCGCGCTCGAAGTTTCTGAGCCCGGCCTCCTTCGTGTACTGCGCGATGATGCGGAGAAGCGCGTCGTCGGAAAGCTCCAGCTGCCCGGGCGAGATGCCGTTGTCCTCGAGCTGCCGCGGGACGAGGAACTTGCGCGCGATCTCGAGCTTCTCCTCGTTGGTGTAGCCCGAGAGGCGGATTACCTCCATGCGGTCGGCGAGCGCCGCCGGTATCGGATCGAGGAGATTCGCCGTGCAGATAAAAAGCACGTTCGAGAGGTCGAACGGCAGATTGAGGTAGTGGTCGCTGAAGGCGTGGTTCTGCTCGGGGTCGAGGACTTCGAGGAGCGCCGCCGACGGGTCGCCGCGAAAATCGGTGCCAACCTTGTCGATCTCGTCGAGCATGAAAACCGGATTGTTCGAGCCGGCCTGCTTGATGCCCTGGACGATTCGGCCGGGCAGCGCGCCGACGTAGGTGCGGCGGTGGCCGCGGATCTCGGCCTCGTCGCGGATGCCGCCGAGCGAGATGCGCACGAAGTTCCGCCCGAGGGCGCGCGCGATCGATTTGCCGAGAGAGGTTTTGCCGACGCCCGGCGGGCCGACGAAGCAGAGGATCGGGCCTTTAATCTTTTTGCGCAGCTTGTTGACCGCGAGGTATTCGAGGATTCGCTCTTTCACTTTCTCGAGGTCGTAGTGATCCTCGTCGAGGACCTGCTGAGCCTTCTTGATATTGAGATTGTCCTTGGTTTTCTTGCTCCAGGGGATGTCGATCAGCCAGTCGAGATACGTGCGCACGAGCGACGCCTCAGACGACTCGGGATGCATCTGCTCGAGGCGCTTCAGCTGCTTGTCGGCCTCGCGCTTGGCCTCGACCGGCATTTTCGCCTTATCGATCTGCTTGCGGAGATCTTTCATCTCCTCGGCGCGCTCATCCCCTTCTCCGAGCTCCTGCTGAATTTGCTTCAGCTGCTCGCGGAGGAAATAGTCGCGCTGCGTCTTGCTCATCTCCTCCTTCGCCTGATTCTGGATGCGCGCCTGCACGGTCGAGAGCTCGAGCTCGCGGCTGAGGAGATCGTTGACTTTTTTGAGCCGCGCGACCGGATCGAAGATTTCCAGAATGCCCTGGCTTTCCTCGATCTTGAGCCGCAGGTTGGAGGCGACGAGATCGGCGAGCACGCCCGCGTCGCTGATGTTGTCGGTCACCATGACGATCTCGGGCGGGAGGTTCTTCAGGTTAAGGATCTGCTCGATCTTCTCCTTGACGTTGCGCATCAAGGCCTCGACCTCGATCGAGACCTCGGCGAGCGCCGGCTCGACGACTTTGCGGATCTTCGTTTCGAAAAACGGCTGCTCCTTGAGAAAGCTTTCGATCTCGCCTTTCGCGAGTCCCTGCACGAGGATCTTCACGCGGCCGTCGGCGAGCTTCAGCATGCGCATGATCGACGCCACGGTCCCGACTTTGTAGATTTCCTCGGGCGTCGGATTGTCTTCCGCGGAATTTTTCTGCGCGACGAGAAAGATCAACCGCTGGCGCGCGAGCGCCTCCTCGACGGCGCGGATCGACATCTCGCGCCCGACGAAGAGCGGCAGCATCATGTAAGGATAGATGACGATATCCCGGATCGGCAGCAGCGGCAGGATCTCGGGAATCTCGACCTGGGCCTCTTTGTTTTCTTGCCCCTCAAGGTTCCATTGAGCTTCGCTCATTGTTTGCCTCTGCGCCTAATTAATCACACCGGAGCCCTGGGTCAATACAAATCTGGGGGAAATTTGAGCGGCTATCCGAAGAGCTCTTTCACTTTGTCGAAGAAACCCTTCGAGAGCGGATGGATTTCCTCGCCGCCGAGAGCGGCGAACTCTTTCAACAGCTCTTTCTGTTTGGCGGTGAGATGCGCGGGCGTTTCGATCGTTGCGCGCACGAGCTGGTCGCCCTGGCGCTGGTAGCCGTGGACGTCGCGCACGCCTTTGCCTTTCAGGCGGAAAACTTTTCCCGACTGCGTGCCGGCGGGAATTTTCATCTTGACCTTGCCTTCGAGCGTGGGCACGTCGATCTCGGAGCCGAGCGCGGCCTGCACGAAGCTGATCGGGACGTCGCAGACGATGTCGAGTCCTTCGCGGACGAAAAGCGGATGCTGCGCGACCTGGATGACGACGTAGAGGTCGCCGGGCTGGCCGCCATTGGCGCCGCTTTCGCCCTCGTTCCTGAGCTTCAATCGCGAGCCGGTATCGACGCCGGGTGGAATCTTGATGCTGAGCGTGTGGAGCTTGCGCGTTCTGCCCGCGCCGCCGCAGTCGCCGCACGGCTCGGCGATGAACGTGCCCTGCCCGCCGCACTGGCTGCAGGTGCGCGAGACGGTGAAGAAGCCCTGCTGAAAGCTCACCTGCCCGCGGCCGCGGCAGGTCGGGCATGTCTTCGCCGATGTGCCGGCTTTCGCGCCGCTGCCGTGGCAGGCCTCGCACGCGCCGTGGCGCGGGACTTTGATCTTTTTTTCGACGCCGTAGACGGCTTCCTCGAAAGTGATATCGAGGTTGTAGCGCAGATCGTCGCCGCGGCTCCGGCGTCGCCGCGTGCCGCCGCCACCGCCGAAGAATTCGCCGAAGATATCGCCGAAGATGTCCTCAAAGCCCGAGGCGCGGAAATCGAAACCGCCGGGAAACGGCCCGCCGTTGCCGAACGCGGCGTGGCCGAACTGGTTATACTGCGCGCGCTTCTCCGGATCGCAGAGGACGGTATAGGCCTCCGAGACTTCCTTGAAGCGCTCCTCCGCTTGTTTGTCTCCGGGGTTGCGGTCGGGATGATACTGGAGCGCCAGCTTGCGGTAGGCTTTTTTGATCTCTTCTTCGCCGGCGTTACGGGACACGCCGAGGATTTCGTAATAATCGCGCTTGCCGTTCAATTTGATCCTCTTCGAAAACGGAAAAATTAGTATCTTTATATAACGGAAAAGCCCCTCTCCTCAATCTTGAAGGAGTAGGGGCTCTCCGGCAAACGGGAATATTCTCCTCCGAGACCTATTCCTTGACCTCCTCGAAATCCGCGTCGACGACGTCGTCTTTTTTCTTCGCGCCGCCGTCGCCGCCCGCGGCCTGGCCGTCGCCCGGGCCTTGCTGCTGGCCGCCGGCCGCCTGCTGCTTCGAGGCTTTGGCGTAGACCGCTTCGGCGAGCTTGTGCGCGGAGCGGTTGAGCTCCTCGGCCGCCGAGCGCAGCGTCTGCGGATCCTGGCTTTCGGCCGCTTTCTTTGCTTTCTGAAGCGCCTCTTCGATCTGCGTCTTCACGCCGGGCTCCAGCTCGCCGCCGTATTCATTGAGCGACTTCTCGGTCTGATAGATCAGCGAGTCGAGCTGGTTGCGCGCCTCGGCCGTCTCTTTTCGTTTCTTGTCCTCTTCCGCGTGCGCCTCGGCCTCTTTCACCATCTTCTTGATCTCTTCCTCGTTGAGGCCGCTCGATGCGGTGATCTTGATCGACTGCTCTTTGCCGGTGCCGAGGTCCTTCGCATTGACGTGCACGATGCCGTTCGCGTCGATGTCGAAGGTGACTTCGACCTGGGGCACGCCGCGCGGCGCGGGCGGAATGCCGACGAGGTCGAACTGGCCGAGCAGCTTGTTGTCGGTGGCCATCTCGCGCTCGCCCTGGAAGACGCGGATCGACACGGCGGTCTGGTTGTCCGCCGCGGTCGAGAAGACCTGGCCCTTGCGCGTCGGAATCGTCGTGTTGCGCTCGATCAGCTTGGTGAACACTCCGCCCAGCGTCTCGATGCCGAGCGACAGCGGCGTGACGTCGAGGAGCAGAACGTCCTTCACCTCGCCCTTGAGCACGGCGGCCTGGATCGCGGCGCCGACCGCGACGACCTCGTCGGGATTGACGCCCCTGTGCGGTTCCTTGCCGAAGATCTTCTTAACGCGCTCCTGCACCGCCGGCATGCGGGTCTGGCCGCCGACGAGGATCACTTCGTTGATATCGGCCGCGCTGAGACCGGCGTCTTTGAGCGCCTGGCGGCACGGACCTTCGGTGCGGTCGATGAGATCGCCGCAGAGCGCTTCGAGCTTCGAGCGCGTGAGCTTGATGTTCAAGTGCTTGGGGCCGTTCTGATCGGCCGTGATGAACGGCAGATTGATGTCGGTCTCCATCGAGGACGACAGCTCGATCTTCGCCTTCTCCGCCGCCTCTTTGAGGCGCTGGAGCGCCATGCGATCCTTGCGCAGGTCGATGCCCTGATCCTTCTTGAATTCGTCGGCGAGATAGTCGATCACGCGCTGGTCGAAGTCCTCGCCGCCGAGGAAGGTGTCGCCGTTGGTCGATTTGACCTCGAAGACGCCTTCGCCGAGCTCGAGGATCGAGATATCGAACGTGCCGCCGCCCAAGTCGAAGACGGCGATCTTCTCGTCCTTCTTTTTGTCCAGACCGTAGGCGAGGGACGCGGCGGTCGGCTCGTTGATGATGCGGAGCACGTTCAAACCCGCGATGCGTCCGGCGTCTTTGGTGGCCTGTCGCTGACTGTCGTTGAAATAAGCCGGGACGGTGATGACCGCCTCGGTGACCTTCTCGCCGAGGTAATCCTCGGCGGTCTGCTTCATTTTCTGCAGAATAAAAGCGGAGATCTCCGCAGGGCTGTAGCGTTTGCCGCGGATCTCCACCCAGGCGTCGCCGTTGTCGGCCTTGACGATCTTATAGGGCAGGACCTTCATCGCCTTCTGCACCAGCGGATCGTCGAAGCGCCGGCCGATCAGACGCTTGACGGCGGAGATCGTGTTCTCGGGGTTGGTGATCGCCTGCCGGCGGGCGATTTGCCCGACCAGGCGCTCGCCGCTCTCGGTAAAGGCCACGACCGAAGGCGTGGTTCGGGCGCCTTCGGAGTTCGCGATGACCACGGGATCGCCCGCCTCCATAATAGCGACACAGGAGTTCGTCGTTCCCAAATCAATTCCGATTACTTTTGCCATATTTATCGCTCCTCAAAAGGATTGCAGACGAAAATTTAATGACGAATCCGCGACTTGCAAGCCGTCCGCGGTCTTTTTTTACCCCTTTGTTTCCGGCACCTTAGCAACGCGAACCTGGGCCGGGCGCAGCAGGCGGTCGAGCAGGTAATAGCCCTTGCGATACTCGTCGACGACCTCGTTCGGATCGTGGTCGCGGCTCTCGACCTGAGCGACGGCCTCATGCTTCGCGGGGTCGAAGCGCTCGCCGACCGCCGAGACCTGGCTTACGCCGTGGCGTCCGAGGACATCGAGAAAACTCTTCAGTACCATCTCGATGCCCTCCAGCAGAGGCTTGCCGTTGCCGCCACCTTGCGCGTGACTAAGGGCGCGCTCGAGGTTGTCGAGCACAGGTAAGAGATCCTTCACCAGGCTCTCGTTCGCGTAGCGGATCGAGTCCGCTTTATCGCGCGCCGAGCGTTTCTTATAATTCTCCAGGTCCGCGGCCTGGCGCAAAAGGCGATCTTGGATTTGCTTTACTTCGGCTTCCTTCGCCTCGAGCTGCTGGCGCAGATTATCGAGGTCGTCGGACGCTTCCCCGACGCCTTCGCGGTTGAATTCCTTATCCTTTTCGTCATCCATTGTCATAGTCCGCTATTTTGGTTTTGTCGCCTGACCCGCGAAATTTAACCATGGGGTATCGACTGTCAAGCCGAAAAGACGAGAAAACCCCGATTTTTAAAAAGAATTGCGTGGTCGGGCGAAAAGTGTTACAAAACTTTCTAGTATCGATGCCCGCTCCCCTGACGACTCCGGCTATCGTTCTTCGTTCCTGGTCGTTCGGCGAATCCGATAAGATCGTTTCCTTCCTTACGGAATCGCACGGCAAGCTCACCGGTATCGCTAAAGGCGCCAAGCGCTCCCGCAAGCGCTTCGCCAACTCGCTCGAGCCCTTCTCGCTTGT
>Ga0075425_100003813_pt1 | contig 15405 bp, 13 predicted proteins | sample SoiMethybrSBSTD4_FD_75300 | JGI IMG/M metagenome (GOLD analysis project Ga0075425, IMG submission 75300) | Bulk soil microbial communities from a Populus tree surrounding site in Tennessee, USA - Soil MetaG P. TD hybrid SBSTD4 | ecosystem: Environmental > Terrestrial > Soil > Tree plantation...
ACTTCACCGTTTCGCTGTCGCAGCCGAGCCCGGAAACGGTGTCGATGAACTACGCGACCGCGGACGGCACCGCGACCGTCGCCGGCTTCGACTACGCGACCGCCTCGGGTCTGCTGACGTTCACGCCGGGACAGACGTCCCGAACGATTACCGTCAACGTCATCGGCGATACCAAACCGGAGTTCAACGAAACGTTCGTCGTGAACCTGTCGAACGTGACGAACGCGCTCGCGTCGACACTGCAGGCGACTGGCACGATCGTCAATGACGATGCGGGCACGGTCGTCGATGCGGCGGCGGTCGTGCAATCGATCACGAACGGCGCGAACCGTCTGAAGCAGATTCAGAACCCCGACGGCGGCTGGCCGTACATCGTCGGCACGTTCGTCTGCGGCGGAACCTTCGGAACGTGCCCGAATACGATCGGGACGACGGCACTCGGCCTCCTGGCCACCTACCAGCGGACGGGAGACACCGCGAGCCGCGCCGGCGCGCAGGCTGCCGGCAATCTGCTCGTCAGTCGCTACAACGACGCCGTCGCGCAGAATCCGGCGGGACTGCCCTTCAGCCAGGACGTCGAGTTCCTGATGTGGCTCGCGCAGGTGACGGGCAATCCGATGTACTCCTCGACCGCGGTGGGCTGGTTCCAGATCGAAGTCAACCGGTTCCCGAACGCGGGCGATCGCGTCGCAGACCTTCTGACGAAACGCAACGCGCAGCATCTGCGATCGAATGCGGCGTGGGACGTTGCCTCGGTGATTCGCGCGGCGAAAGCCGTCGGCAACGCGCAGTACGCGCTCGACGCCGCGAACGCGATCGTCGCGGCCGAGGGGCAATGGAAAGACACGAACCCGGCGCACCGGTTCGACCGGTGCGGCAATCCGTCGCAGGGCTGCGGAGCTGCCGATAACCCCTTCGCGTTCGATCTCACCCTGCTCGGCGAAGGATCGCTGCTCTGGGCCATCCACGACCTGCCCGGCTTCGCGTCGAAGGTGGCCGAGTACAGCGCGTTCCTGTTCGCGCAGCAGGATCCGGGCGGTTCGTGGGACGCCGGCGACACGGAGATCACGGCGTACGTCGTGATGGGCCTCGCCGCCATCGGCGGCCAGCAGAGCGACAACGCGATGACGCTCGCGGGCGGCTTCTTCATCGATCGCCAGTTCGCCAACGGCGGATGGCCCGCTTCGGTCGGCGCGTTCGCAAACCCCGACGAAATCGGCGAGATCGACGGCGAGGCGGTCCGCGCGATGAACGCACTCTTCAACACGCCAGCCGGAAACGGCATGTCGATCACGCCGGCGCAGCTGGCTCGCATCACGTTCGCCGACGTCACGACGCCCGGCCAGACGACCGTCGTCGCCCTCGACCCGTCGAGCGTGCCGGCCCCGGGCCCGGGATACGAAATCGTCCGGAACATCGCGTATCGCGTGTCGACGACCGCGACGACAACCGGTGACGTCGTCGTCTGCTTCAGCGTTCCGTGGGTGACGGATCCGGGGGAGATCGCGGCGCTGCGACTGCTGCATCTCGAGGGCGACGCGCTCGTGGATCGGACGATTCTGCCCGCGGGCTCGCCGCTGTGCGCCCGCGCTGCGGCGCTCGGTCCGTTCGTCGTCGCGCGGCTCCAGCCCGACAGGACGCCGCCCGATGCGACGGTCACGCTGACGCCGGCGGTCCTGTGGCCACCGAACGGCCGGATGGTTACAATCACCGCCACGATTGCGGCCGTGGACGACGTCGATCCGTCGCCGGCGGTCGCGCTGCTCTCGGTGACGAGCAGCGAGCCGGACGATGACGCCATCGCCGGCGCGGCAATCGGGACCGACGATCGATCGTTCGCGCTGCGAGCGGATCGCCGGGGCGACGGTATCGGAAGGATTTATACGGTCGTGTATCGGGTCACCGATGCGGCGGGCAACAGTCGAGATATCGCGGCGCACGTCGTCGTGCCCCACGATCAGTCGCCAGCCCCCGCGAGCGAGAAGCCGGGTATGGGGCGGAGCCCCATATAAATAAGGAGGGTGGTTGTGAAGTCATACGCAGCAGGTGCGGTCGTCCTGATGAGCGCGGCGTTGTTCGCGCAGGGCGACGCCAAGCCGACCAACGATCTGCCGAATCCGTACCAGAGCATCGAGAACTACTTCAAGCTGCCGGAGGGGCGGAAGTGGGGATCGACGAGCGCCGTCGAGATCGACAAGGACGGCAAGTCGATCTGGATCGCCGAGCGCTGCGGTGAGAACAGCTGCCTGGATCGCGCGAACGGCGAGATGTCGAAGCTCGATCCGATTCTGCACTTCGACGCCAGCGGCAAGCTGATCAAGAGCTTCGGCGCGGGAATGATCATCTTCCCGCACGGCATCTTCGTGGATCGCGACGGCAACGTCTGGGTGACTGACGGCCAGGACAACGCGCCGACGCCGGGACGCGGCGGCGCGGGCCGAGGGCGCGGCGCGGCCGGAAGCGCGGAAGCGGGCGCTGCCGGGGGCGGCGCGGCGGCGGGCGGCGGCGCAGCGGCGGGCGGCCAGCCGCCGGCGCGCGGTCAGGCGCAGGGGCGCAGCGCTCCCTTGCCCGGTGCGACCAAGGGCCATCAGGTCTTCAAGTTCAGCCCCGACGGCAAGCTGCTCCTGGCGCTCGGCAAGCCGGGCGGCGGCGGCGGCGAGGAATTCTTCTATCAGCCGAACGACATCCTCGTGGCGCCGAACGGCGAGATCTACGTCAGCGAAGGACACGCCTCCGCTCCCGGCTCGAACGGCCGCATCCTGAAGTTCGACAAAGCCGGCAAACTGATCAAGACGTACGGCAAGTTCGGCAGCGGGCCCGGCGAGTTCGATCAGCCGCACGCGCTGGCGATGGACTCGAAGGGCCGCCTGTTCGTCGGCGACCGCAACAACAACCGCGTTCAGATCTTCGACAAGGACATGAACTTCGTCGCCGAGTGGAAGCAGTTCAGCCGGCCGAGCGGCATCTTCATCGACAAGAACGACAATCTCTACTCGGCCGATTCGGAATCCGGATCGGTGTCGCGCAACCACGACGGCTGGAAGCGCGGCATGCGCGTCGGCAGCGCGAAGGACGGCAGCGTCAAGTACTTCATCCCGGATCCCGAGACGCGGACCAACAAGGACACGCCGCCGTTCAACGGGACGAGCGCGGCCGAAGGCGTCGCGGTGGACAAGGACGGCAATATCTACGGCGCCGAAGTCGGGCCGCGGCGCGCGATGAAGTACACGATGAAAAAGGCGGGAACGCAGTAATCGCATATCTGGTGATCGAGTGATCTGGTGATGTGGTGATTGGGCACCACATCACCCCATCACCAGATCACCGGATCACCAGATCACCCGACTGAGATGTTCGAAGACGCCGAACTCGGCCACACGCTCTCGAAGGAAAAGTTCGACAAGCGCATCACCGCCGTCCGCAACGCGCTGCTCGAGGTCCAGTACGCGCTGAAAGATTCGGGGGGCTTCTCCGTCATCGTGCTGATGACGGGCGTCGAAGGCGGCGGCCGCAGCGAGACGGCGAACGCCGTGATGTCGTGGCTCGATCCGCGGCACGTCGAGGTCAACGGCCTCGGCGATCGCTCCGACGAGGAGCGGGAACGTCCGCGGTACTGGCGCTTCTGGCGCGCGCTGCCGCCGCGCGGCAAGATCGGCATCTTCTTCGGCAGCTGGTACAACTTCCCCATCATGCGATCGGCGCTCGGCCGCAAGCGCCAGTGGGGCAAGCTCGATCGCCGCATCTCCGAAATCAACCGCTTCGAGCAGATGCTCGCCAACGAGCGCACGCTCATCCTGAAATTCTGGTTCCACCTGTCCCGCAAGGCGGTGCGCAAGCGGCAGCGCGAGCTGAAGAAGAGCAGGCTCACGCGCTGGCGGGTCACCGCGCGCGACCGCCGATTCCTCAAACATTACGACGCCTTCCGCGAGGTCGCCGAGCATACGCTGCGCGAGACATCGCAGGCGCACGCGCCGTGGCTCATCGTCGAAGGATCGGATCGGCGCTACCGCGAGATGTTCGTCGCCGAGGAAATGCTCGAGGCGCTGAAGGCGCGTCTCGCGACTCCCGAAGTGAGGGCCTCGCTGCCCGCGACGCCGACGCCCTCCTCGTCCGTCGACCGGAAGCGCACCGTTCTGTCGGCGCTGGATCTGACGAAGGCGCTGGCGAAGGACGAATACGACGAAGAGATCGAGCGCGCGCAGGGCGCGCTCGCGATGCTGTCGCGCCACAGGCGCTTCAAGGATCATTCCGTCGTCCTGGTGTTCGAGGGGAATGACGCCGCGGGGAAGGGCGGGACGATCCGTCGCGTCACCGGCGCGTTCGATTCGCGGATCGTGCGCGTCGTCCCGATCGCCGCGCCGACCGACGAGGAGAAGCTGCATCCGTATCTGTGGCGCTTCTGGCGCCACCTTCCCCGCCACAACCACATCGTGATCTTCGATCGATCGTGGTACGGCCGCGTGCTCGTCGAACGCGTCGAGCACTTCTGTTCGCCCGTCGACTGGCAGCGCGCCTACGCGGAGATCAACGACTTCGAGGAAGAGATGACCGGGCACGGCATCGTCCTCGCGAAGTTCTGGCTCGCCACCAGCAAGGAGGAGCAGCTGAAGCGCTTCAAAGAGCGCGAGCGCGTCTCCTTCAAGCACTACAAAATCACGCCCGAGGACTGGCGCAACAGGAAGAAATGGGACGCCTACGCGCAGGCGGTGTGCGACATGGTCGCGCGCACGTCCACCAAAGAGGCGCCGTGGACGCTCGTCGAGGCGAACGACAAGTACTACGCGCGGATCAAAGTGCTGAAGACGCTTCGAAAACGGATCGAGGAGACGCTTGGATGAATCCGGTGATGGGGTGATGTCGTGATCATCCCATCACCGGAATCTTCTATTTCTTGATCGAAGGATGCACGTACCCCGCCGTCAGCACGCGCTGCGACGGACGGAAGCTCAGATAGTCCACGTGATCGGTGATGTCGATCCATCCGTGCGGGACGCCCGCCGGGATGATGATGATGTCGCCCGTCTTCACCGGTTTCTTGACGATGTCCGCGCCGACCGCCGTGCCGCTGCACGACGGGCCGTTGAGCTCGGTCGTCACCTGGTTGTCGGGACCCGACTTCGCTCCGTTGACGATCTTGCCGCCGGTGACGAGCGTGCCGGCGCCCGAGATGACCAGGTAGCCTTCCGTCTGGGAATCGTGCGCGATCATGCCGGGCGTGCCTCCCGCCGGTACCGCGTCCATCTTCTCGCCGCAGGGAACCGGAGCCGCCGCGTTCGCGCGTCCCGTCCCGCCGGCCGCGCCCGCCGCCCGTCCTCCGCCGCCCGCCGCTCCGCCGCCCGCCGCCCGGCCGGCCCCGCCGCCCGCGCCCGCCGCGGGAGCCGCGCCGCGCCCGGCGCGATGGATCACGCCGACCGCGAAGTTCTCGTTGCCGATGTCGACAACGCGGATCGTGCGATCGATGCCGGGGGTCGCATTGACGGTCTTCACTTCCTCGTCGGTGATGTAGGTCGCTGCTGTCGGCTTGCTCTGAGCCGTCATGACGGCCGGCGCGATCGCGCACGCCGCAACGAATCCGCAGGTCAGAATCCTTCGCATAACCCTCCTCATCAGCCGGGGCGCTGCCCCGGGCCCCGGCTCGGTCGCTTGCGGGGGCCCCTTCGCCCCGCGCCGCTCCCTCGCGGGCGCGCTGTGCGCGCCGTTAAGAACGTCGCGTATTATGCATTGTTGATCCTGAACCGGCGAAAGTTCCTCACGGCGACCGCCGCCGTCGGCGCGATCGGGTGGACGCAGCCGCCGCCTCAGCCTCCGACGCCTCAGCCGACGCAGACGCCGGGCCCGCCCGGCGAAGCGACGCCGGGTCGCGTGCGGCGACTCGGCCTCGGCGACGGCGATCGCGACGGGCTCCTGTACGCCCCGGCCGGCTACACGCCCGGCAAGGCGCTCCCGCTGCTAGTCGCGCTGCACGGCGCCGGCGGAACGGCGCTCTCGGCGCAGTACGCCATCCAGCGCGCCGACGCGCTCAACTTCATCGTCCTGGCGCCGGATTCCCGCGACGAGCGCACGTGGGACCAGATCCTCGGCATGTGGGGACCGGATCTCGAATTCATCGGCGCCGCGATCAAATACGCAAAGAGCCGATGCGCGATCGACGAATCGCATATCGGACTCGCTGGATTCTCGGACGGCGCGACGTACGCCCTCTCGATGGGCATCGGCAACGGCGACGTCTTCTCGCGCGTGCTCGCGATGTCGCCGGGATTGATGCAGCCGGCCGCAGTCCGCGGCAAGCCGAAGATCTTCATTTCGCACGGGACGGCCGATCCGGTGATGCCGATCGACGCCACCAGCCGCAAGTTCGTGCCGCGGCTGAAGAGCCTCGGCTACGACGTCACCTACCGCGAGTACGAAGGGCGCCACATGCTGCCGCCGGCGGTCGCGCAGGAGGCGATGGAATGGTTCGCGCGCTGACGCCCGCTCTGGCGGCGCTGTTGCTCGCGGTTGGCGCCACGGCCGCCGCGCAGACGCTGACGATCGATCCCGCGTCGAGCACTGCGACGATCGAGGTCGGAAAGGCGGGAGTCTTCAGCTTCGCCGCCGGCCACACCCACGAAGTCCGCGGCCCCATCGAGAGCGGCACGGTCGATTTCGACGCGCAGGACGCGGCGCGCAACCGTGTCGACCTCGTGATTGCGTCCGGCGCGCTGCAGGTCTCGGCGAAGGGCGAGCCGCCGGCCGACGTGCCGAAAGTCCAGACGGCGATGCAGGGCGAGAAGGTGCTCGACTCGGCGCGCTTTCCGAAGATCACGTTCAAGAGCACGACGGTGGCCGGCGTCCGCGACGCGGCGTCGTTCGACGCGACCGTCACGGGCACGTTGACGATTCGCGATCGATCGCAGCCGGTCACGACGACCGTCCACGTGCAGCGGACCGGCTCGTCGTTGACGGCAACCGGACGCTTCGCGATCCGACAGACGGCGTTCGGCATTCAGCCGATCAGCATCGCCGGCGTGGTGAAGGTGGAGGACGAGCTGAAGATCGCCTTCAGCATCGCCGCGAAGCGGTAATCGCGCGAGCGCCGGTCACGGATGCTCGCGGATGAACTTCTGCAGCAGCGCGAACGCCGGACGGTTCGACCAGTCCTCGCGCGTGATCGCGGAGCCGCAGTCGTTTCCCCTCGGCGGCTCCCAGAGATTGAAGAACAGCACGCCGGTCCACCAGTCGCGGCGCGCCTGGAAGAACCCGAGCACGCGCTGGTAGAAGAGCGCCTGGCTGCCTTCGCCGAACGCCGAGGCGCACGGACGCATGCCGACCTCCGAAAGCCACACCGGCTTCCCGAGCGCGTACGGCCGGACGAGCGAGTCCATCATGTAGTCGAGCGGCGGACCGTCGACGTAGTAGTGGACCGTCACGATGTCAAAAAGATCGCCTGAGGCCGCCATCGCGCCGGCGAACCAGCCGTTCCGCATCGCGTGCCAGCTGACGTCGGGGCCGGTGACGATGGCGAGGGGATTCGCCGCGCGGATCGCCGCGAACGCGTTGACGGCCAGGGCGTGATACACGCGAAGGTCCGTCCCCTGCAGAAAGCTGTCGAGATCCGGCTCGTTCCAGATCCCGAAGATGAAGATGTCGTTGCGATAGCGCGAGACGACCGCGAAGACGAAGTCGTACCAATCCTGATAATTGAGCGGCGGATACCAGTACGGGTTGCCGCCGTTGGCCCACTTCGGCGCGTACGCCAGCGCCGCGACGAGCGTGCGGTGCGTGCGGCGCGCTTCGTCGCGCCACGCGTCGGTCACGGTCCAGTCGAAGCAGCCCTTGCAGCGCCCTTCGATCACGTCCCAGCCGAACGCCAGACGTACGGTTCCCGCGCCGAGCTCACTCATCTTGTCGGCCATGCGCGGCGTCAGCGTGACGGTGTTCATGCCGTAGTGCAGGTCCTGCGCGCGCGCGGACGAAGCGACGCAGGCGAGCGCGAACGCCAGAACCGGCGCGAACGCCAAACCGGGAATACGGCGCATACGGTCGTGCAATGATAGCGGGATGCGCTCGTCGAGATGCGCCCTCGCAGTGTTCGTCATCATCAGCTCAGTGCCAGTCCGCGCGCTGGCGCAGACAACGCGCGCGTGGGAAATCGCCGGCGGCTACCAGTCGGTCGACAACCCGCAGGACAGAGTGACGCTCCTCGGCTGGACCGCCGACGCCGCCGTGCGCCTGATGCCGTGGCTCTCCGCGGTCGGCGAAACGGGCGCGGCGCGCCGGACGGTCTTCGAAATCGAGCTGCGCCAGTTCGCGCTGCTCGGCGGCGCGCGGGCCGCCGCGCGCATCGGCCCGTTCACCGAATTCGTCCAACTCGTCGCCGGCGTGTCGCGATCGGGCAGCACCGTCCTCGGCGAGAGCCGCAACGAAGGCAACGCGTTTGCGCTGCAGCCCGGCGCCGGCGTCGACGTTCCGCTCGGCGGAGCGTTCGCCGCTCGCTTCCAGATCGATCGCCGCTCGCTTTTCGGCGGCGAATTCGTCTCCGACGATCGCCACGAAGTCCGGCTCGCGGCCGCTCTCGTGTTTCATCCCCGCCACTGACTCGTGCGGATCGGCTTCGTCGTGGGCGGCGGCTTCGATCGGTCCGGTCGTGATCGCGTCACGCCGGCTCTTCTCGGGCTCGTCGAACGGCTGGCGCGCGGCCATGACGTCCACGTTTTCGTGCTCGACTACTACCCCGAGTCCTGCACGTACCCGCTGGCCGGCGCGACTGTTCACGACGTCGGCCGCGTGACCGGAACGCCCGGACTTCGGCGTTATCGCCTGCGCCGACGCCTCGGCCGGGCGATCGATCGCGTCGGCCCGCTCGACGTACTCCACGCGTACATGGGCGTTCCCTCCGGCATCGCGGCCGTGTTCGCCGGGCGGGCGCGCGGCATTCCGGTCGTGGCGACGTTCGACAGCGGCGAACTGGTCGCGATCGACGAGCTGTCGTACGGCCTGCAGCGACGATGGATCGATCGACGCGCGGTCGGCGCCGTCGCGCGGATCGCGTCGCGCGTGACGGTCTGCACCGAATACATGTGGAAGCAGCGGACCCTGGGCGCGGCGGCGGCGGACATCATTCCCGACATCGCCCCCATAGGGGTCGATCCGCGCCTGTTCACGTCTCCGCCCCGCATCGATGGCCCGCCATGGCGGCTGCTGCGCGTGGCCAGCATCAATCGCGTGAAGGATTACCCCGCGCTGCTCCACGCCTTCCGCATCGTCGTCGACACGCTCGGCGCCGACGCAGGACCGGTGCAGCTCGACGTCGTGGGCGAAGATACGCTGGGCGGTTCGGTCCAGGCGCTGTCGCAAACGCTCGGCCTCGATGGCCGCGTCGCCTTTCACGGCGTGCTGCCCATCGATCGCGTCGCGGCCTTCTACGCGCACGCACATCTCCATGTCAGCGCGTCACGGCACGAGGCGGCGGGCGTCACGACGCTGGAGGCCGCCTGCTCCGGCCTGGCGACGGTCGGAACCGCGGTCGGATACGTCGCCGACTGGACGGCAAACGGCGCCGTCGGCTCGGAACGCGCCGTGGGCGTGCCGATCGGCAATCCGGCGGCGCTCGCCGACGCCATCGTCGCGCTCATCCGCGATCCGGCGCGGCGCTCGCGGATTGCGGCCAGCGCTCGGGCGTGGGCGATGCGGCACGATGTGGACTGGACGGCCCGGCGCTTCGAGACGATTTATCGCGAGGTCGCGCGGCCCGCCACAGCGGAATCCAGATGACCGCCTCTCCGAGCGCGAGAGCAGCGGCGGCGCCGACCGCACCCGACGCCGGGACCAGGGCGGCGACGGCGACCGCCTGCACGGCGAGCGCAAGGGCGCTCCACGCGACGACGGTCGATTCCGCGTTGACCGCGTAGAGCGCGATTTTGCGCGCTGAATTGGTCAGCGTCGGCACGAGCGCAACGCCGATCCAAATCAGCACGGGGGCCGCGGCGGCGAACGACGCGCCGTAGATGATTCGAACCAGCGGCGCGGCCGCCAGGATCAGCGGGACGCCGGCGGCAACGGCGAACACCGTCATCGCCCTGTTGAATGCCGCCTGGGTGCGCGCGCCGGCCGCGCGGTCGTTCGAGAATTCGCGCGACAGCACGGGCAGCGCGCCGGCGAATATCGCGCCAGGCGCCATCCGCGCGAACGTTCCGAATCGCGCCGCGGCGGCGAATGCACCGAGCTCCGCCTCGGTCGAGAGATAACCCAGCAGCAGCGGTCCGATGCGCGTCTGCAGGTTGGCGACGAGACCGGCGGCGGCGAACGGCAGCGCACGCCGTATCACGGCTGCAACCTCGGACGGCCCCGGCCACGCGAACGATTCACCGGCGAAAGCCGCGCGCCACATCGCAGCTGCGGTCGCAATCTGAGCGAGCTGCACGACAGTCATCAGGATGAGCAGCGCGGGAATGCCGGAGCCGGCGCGTACGACCAGCCACGCCGCTCCAAGCTGCAGCGCCGCCCACGTGCTTTCGGCTGCGAGAATCCGAGGCACCCATCGCGGCTGCGATCGAAACAGGGCGGCGAAGCATCCGTACACCGCGCCGGCGACGCCGGCCACTGCCGCGAGCCGGAGTCCCGCGGACGACTCGGGATCGTGCGCGAAGAACGCGGCCGATCCGACAAGCGCGGCCGCAAGCGGAATCGCGAGCGCCAGCCGTGCAATCAGCGCGGCGCCCATCAGCCGACCGTGCGACGCGCCGTCGCGCGCCCCGTCGCGCGTGAGGAGCACACCGAATCCCAGATCGACGACCACGGTCAACGTCGACGCCCAGGTCGTGCACAGAATCCAACGGCCGAAGCGCTCGACGCCGAGCGCCCGCCCTACGACCAGCGACAGGCCAAAACCGATCGCGCCGCGGACCAGATTCGACGTCAGGAAAGCCGCGCTCAGGCCGGCGATGCGGATCAGCGGGTCCTGTGTGCCCTGTGTTCGCCTGTGTGCCCTTGTCACGTGCCTACTCGACGATCACGCCCGGCTCGGCAATCGGGCACGCCGCGATCCGGGCCGCAAGCGCGGGATCCATTCGTTTGCGATGCGAATCGACATAGGCCACGCGGGCCGTCGCGCGTCGGGTTCCGAATACCGGCGCGAGCGGTTCGTCCGCGACGAGCGGACGGCCGCCGACGACGACCATCCGCACCTGATGCCGCATCGTGCCGAGCAGCGCGTCGCCCGGGGCATCCGCGAGCGGCGGGATGACGACGAGGTCGGCCGGACCTCCCGTCAAGATGCGGCCGGCGCGCGGCTGGCGAAGCAGATCGGCGGCCTGCACCGTCACCATCGCCAGCAGTTCCGCCGACGAAGCCGGCGACGCCCGGCGCGCGGCGCGCAGCTCGTCGAGCAGATCCGCCGAACCCGTCAGCCGCGAGTCGGTGCCGATCGCCGTTTTCGGCATCGACCACGCGCCGGCGCGCCGCGCCGAATCGATCGTCTGGCCGAACAGGAATTCGTTCGACGCCGGACACCAGACGACGCCGGCGCCCGCGCGCGCGACACGCCGCCAGCCGTCGCGATCGATCGCGATGCCATGCACCAGCACCGTCGTCGACTGCAGGCAGCCGATCGCCTCGAGCCGCGGCAGCTCGGCCCAGGCGTCGGCGTCGACACCTTCGCCGAGATGGACGAAGAACGGCACGCCGGCCGGCGTCGAGCGGAAGCGCTCCTGGATGTCGCCGCCCGTTTCGCCGCTCGCGCCCGCCGGACGCTGCGCCAGGAAGAATGAATGCGCCCACCCGTACTTCCGCAGCACGTGGATCGGCATGTCGCGGCGGAGCTCCCGGTAAAACGGGTTGTGATGCGCGACGGTCGTCACGCCGCTCAGCGCGTTCTTGAGCGCGCCGATGAAGAGCCGGTCCGCGAGCGGACGGCTGCGGGCGACCTGGATGCCGGGATCGGCGGCGAGGCGCGGTCGCATGTCCTCGATCCATTCGGACGCGTTGCAGTAGCGATCGCGAAACTTGAGGCGGCCGTAGTGGTTCAGCTCCAGATGATCGTGCGCGTTCACCAGACCCGGCAACACCCACGAGCCTTCCGCGTCGAGGACGACGTCGCCGGGCCTCGGCCGTTCGCCGACGCCGAGAATCCGCGTCGTGAACCGGACCGAATCGGCCACGCCGCCGCCGTCGGTCCCTGAGACGCCGCCGGAGACGCCGGCGACAACGACGCGCGCGTTCACGATCGAAACGGCCTGCTGCCAGATCACGGCTGCTTCACCGCGTGAAACACGACGACGACCGGCGGATCGCCCCATTGCTTCTGAAAGGCGCGGACGGCCGGATCAGCGGCGCCGCCTTCGCCCCGCTCCGCTCCTGCCGAGATTCGGGGTTCGCGAATCGCAAGCGCCGCCAGACCGGCGCCTTCCATCGCCTCGAGGTGATCGGCGATCGTGTGCGGCTCGATCGCGATTTCGTGCTCGTCGCCGCCGGCCGTCCGGAACGTGCGTCGCCAGCCGTGCTCCGTCCACGTCGGATGGAAATCGGAGTACACGACCTGACCGCCGCGCGCGAGCACGCGCGCGGCCTCCAGCGCCCATGCGCGCAGGTCGGCGACATCACCGACCATGAGCGAGGCGTTGATCAGGTCGAATGCGCCACGCCGGAACGGGAGGCGCATGGCATCGCCGCAGATCCGCGCGCCCGCGGCGGCCGCGCGGCCGCCGGCAATCATCGCCATCGAGAAGTCGACGCCGACGACGACCCGCGCGCCCGTCGATCGGAGGATCGGCAGATAACGTCCCGACCCGGTGCCGACATCGAGCGCGCGCGCCGCTCGCGATCGCGCCAGCAGCGGCTCGACGACGGATTGCTCGGCCCGCATCACCGGGTTGTGCGCGACCGGCGGATAGGTTCCGGCCCACAGGTCATACGCGGCACGCGCGGCGAGGCCCGTCGACATGGTCGTCAAAACCCCGTCGTCTCGGGCCGCTGATAGTGCATGAGTCGATGCATGGCGCGCAGCTCGTACGGCGCCTCGTACCACTGCAGCGAGTACCGCCACGCGCTGACGGCGCGCAGCGCGAGCCGCCGCCAGGCGGTCAGCCGCGGATCGGTGACCGTCGGGTAGTACGCGTTGATCACGCGCTCGAAATTCCGGATGCGGCGCCTGACGTCATTCGGCAGCCACGGAATGTTGTCGCCCCGCCGCATCGACAGCTGCTGCCAGTCGGGCGTCGCCCACTCCTCGAGCGTCTGCGGAAACCGGAAGCCAAGCTGCTGCGCCGCGTCGTAGAGTCGCGCTTCGTTTCCTCCGGGGGCCCCTTCCCCCCGGACCATCGGCACCGGCGTGTAGGTGTACAGGACGATTTCCGTCGACGGATTGATCCGCTTGAGCCGGCGGATGAACGCAAACGCCGCGTCGACGTCGCGTTCGGGGTTCGGCGGACATCCGAGCACGAACGAGAACTCCGGGATGATGCCGTAGGCGCGCATCCGCGCGGCGAGATCGAGCGTCTGCCGCGCAGCGGCCTTGCCGCCTTTGTTCATTGTCGCGAGCGTTTCATCGCTCGCCGATTCAGCGCCCGAGAACACCATCGCGAGCCCGGACCGCTTCATCGCGCGCCACGTCGCGTCGGAGTACTGCATCAGCGTGTCGACGCGGCCGAGCGCCCACCAGCGGAGACCGAGATCGGCGATGCGTCCGCAGATTTCCGCGGTGCGCGCTTCGTTGATGAAAAAGTCCATGTCGTGCATCTGCACGGCGTCGACGCCGTACGCCGCGACGAGATGCCGCAGCGCGCGCTCCACCCGCGCCGGCGACTGCGCCAGCCACCGGCGGTTCGACATCGCGACCACCGCGCAAAAGCTGCACGCGAACGGACAGCCGAACGACGAGTTGTACGCGACGGTCCGCCGGCCCAGATAGTTCGCGTGGAGGTACTGCGACATGTCGACGCGGTGGTACGGCAGATCCGGCAGCTCGTCGAGGGGTGTCATAGGTCCGATCGGGTTGTCGACGATCTCGCTTCCGGCCTTCCACGACAGGCCGTTGACGCGATCGAACGACGGCAGGCCCCCGAGCGCCGCGACGAGCTGGAGCAGACCCTGTTCGCCCTGCGATCGGATGACGAAGTCGACGTCCGGCGAGCGCAGGACCGTCGGCGCGTGCTGCGTCGGAAAATACCCGCCCCACACGATCGGCAGGTTCGGCAGCGCCGCTTTCACCCGGCGACAGACGTCAACCGCCTGGGTGAGCTGCGGCCCGGGCATCACCGTGACGGCGAGCAGCGAATCGATCCGCCGCGGTCCCCTGGAGAACTGCGCGACGATGGCCGCGGCCGGGTCGGGTACCACGTTGCCGTCGACGAGCGACCACGGAATGCCGTCGCGCTCGAGCACGGCCGCGAGCGACATGAGCGAGAGCGGCAGCGGCTGCTTCCCGGGCGTCGTCGACAGCGGGTTGTAGAGAACAATCATGTGGCGATCCAGACGCCGAAGGCGGCGGGCGACCGTCCCAGGCGCAGGCCGCCGATGCGCCGGCGGAGCCGCCACCCGATCGGTCCCCGCGATCCAATGAACTCGGCGCGAAGACCGAGCGATTGCGCGCTCGCCTCGATCGCGCCGAACGTCAAGTAACCCCTCCCCGTCTGGATGAAGCCGGCGGCGCCGTCCGCCCCGCGAGGCAGCGGCTCGCGAAGCAGAGACTCGAAACGCGACGCCATGTCGGCGGTCATCGCGCGGCCGTCGGCGTCCCGCAGAAACATCGGCGAGTCCATTACGGCCATCGCTCCACCCGGAGCGAGCATGCGATGCGCGGCCGCAAGCGTCGCCGCGGGATCCGGCGCGTAGTGCAGCGATCCGTTGAAGACGACGAGATCGAACTGCTCCGGCGCGAGCGGAAGCGCGTCGTAGTCGGCCTGAATTGCGGGAAAGCGGACACCGTAGTGCTTCGATGCCCTCAGACCGTCCGCATCGTCGTCCAGCACGTCCACGGCGACGACGTGGTGGCCCAGCGCCGCGAGGCGATGCGACAGCCAGGCATTGCCAGCGCCGAGATCGAGAATCCGAATCGCCTGCGGCGCCGCTGAGAGCGCGCGGCGCAGCAGATGGCCGTACGATTCGCGCCGGATCTGCCACTCGGCGGCGTGCGGATCGTCGGATGGCACCCACGGCAGCGCGCTGTAGTACTCGCTGGCGGCGCGGCGGCGCCCGTCGCGCTCGCGAATCGCGCGGTACTGCCGGAGGAACGGTTCGAGCAGCCTTCTCCGCGCGGGCGTCAGAAAGTGCCAGAGGCCGTCTTCCTGCGCGTACACGTTTCCACAACGGTCGCACGCGCACCCCCCCACGTTTCCGTCGACGAGAGCGACGGTACATTCAGGACAGGCGAAGCGGGGGATCCACATTTCAGGGTTCAAGGTTCAAGGTTCAAGGTTCAACGTTCCAGGG
>Ga0075425_100003814_pt1 | contig 15405 bp, 15 predicted proteins | sample SoiMethybrSBSTD4_FD_75300 | JGI IMG/M metagenome (GOLD analysis project Ga0075425, IMG submission 75300) | Bulk soil microbial communities from a Populus tree surrounding site in Tennessee, USA - Soil MetaG P. TD hybrid SBSTD4 | ecosystem: Environmental > Terrestrial > Soil > Tree plantation...
GTCGGCCAGTACGACTCGAGCGCCTTGATGAGCCGATCTGGCCCGCGGTAGTTCAGGCTGGCGGGGTTTGAAATGTACTCACCGCTCGCCGGCAGCAGGACCAGCACCCAGTAGACGAGCACGGCGAGCGGGATGACAAGGGCCCCGAGCCATGTCCGCATGGCCCTGCGCCGCTTCGCCGGCTGCACGCCACGCCGCTCGGCGACGCGCGCGCTGCGAATCGCGCTGGTCAATCCCACGACCAGACAGACGGGAACAGCGAGCAGCCCCGTTCCCACGTGTGACAACGCCGCAAGGGCCAGGCTCAGGGTCCCGAGGCCCCACCACGCTCGTGCCGCTGCGGTGCCCCTCCCCGCCTGCATCAGGGCTCCGACGCTGAGGAGGGTGAAGACGAGCGCACCTGCCTGCAGCAGGCCACCGAAGGCGAACAGCTCGAGGTACCTATCACTCACCAGGAAGGCGAGTGCGACAGCGAAGACCCCGGCGAGGCGTTCCTCGAAGACGGAGGTCGCGACGAAATAGATGCTGCCGATCAGTGCCAGCAGGAGCGCCACGTTGAAGGTCTGCAGCGCTGTCCCGGGGTCGGGGAGCAGGAGGCGCGTCCCGGCCAGGAGGAATGGGATCAGCGGCGGGAGCGCCGTGATCGTGCGGTAGTCGGGGACGTCCTGGCCGAGGTAGTAGCGCGAGGTCATCAACCACTGGCCGTAGTCACCGCGCCCGTCGATCGGCATCCGCCCGACGATGAACGCCACCGCGCCGGCGATGAGCAGGAGCGCGAGGAGATCCGGGCGCGCACGCGCCTGGAGTCGCCGAAGCATCACTCGCGACCACGCCGCGTCGTAGGTCAAGCCTCTTGCCGAGGCCGTTGCCGTGACGGCACCGTCCTCGACGACGTAGCGCGTGCTCATGAGTTCACCAGCACGCCGTCACCCGCCACGACACCGGCGCGCGCCCCTCGATAGACCTCCTCCATCTCGAGGGTGAGCCGGTCCCAGTCCCACTTCGCCGCCGATCGCTGCGCCTCTGCGCGCATCGCCGCGAGTCGCGCCGGGTCCCGCAACAGCCCCCCGATGCCTGCGGCGAAGGAGTCAACGCTAGGTTCGCAGACGAGCCCGTCGACCCCGTCTCGCACCAGCAGCGGGGCGCCGGTGTGCGGCGCCCGAGCCACGACCGGGACGCATCCGGAGGCCATGGCCTCGATCACCGTGATGCCGAACCCCTCCCTGATGGAAGGGAGCGCGAAGACCTTGGCCGCCTTCATGAGGGCGAAGACCTCCTCGTCGCCGACGTAGCCGGCAAATCGGACATGGGCTCCGAGCGCCAGGGACGCTGCAATGTGCTCGAGCCGCGCGCGCTCCGGACCGTCCCCCACGATCGTGCAGCGGAGTGCAGGGAACTCGGCCACGAGCGTGGGCAGCGCGCGCAGCAGGACGTCGACCTTCTTGTCGTCGATCAGACGCCCAACAAACACGATCTCTGCGGCCTCGCCCGCGGGTGGGATGCGCCCGATCGCGTCCAGGGCGACGCCGTTGCCAACCACGCGCGCGCTCACCCCGCGAGGCCCCTCGGCGAGCCGCTGCGCGGTGAAGGGCGAGACCGCGACCCGGACGTCCCCCAGAGGTCGGCAGCCAGCCTCGAGGAGGCGGGCGATGCGCGCCGTGATAGGGCGATGGGGGAGGTACGACGCCCAATGGTCGCCCCAGAACTCATGCCAGGTGGCGACCAGTGGCGTCCGCGTCAGGCGCGCCACGAGCCAGCTCGCATAGAGGGGCAGGTATGGGGTCGCCGAGCAGTCGATCACATCGAAGCGCTGCTGCCGCAGCGCCGGCACGAGGCGGAGCGCGAATTGGGCCGCTTCGCCAACGGTCCGCTTCCCATCCGCTCCGTAGAACGGCCGGGGAGCGCCGACGCCGTGGACGATGAAGCCCTCGCGGTGGGCGGACTCCGCAGCTCCCCAGTGGCGCCACGTGATGTAGTGGACCTCGTGGCGCGCGCTCAGCCGGGTGGCCAGCTCGTAGTTGCGCCGTTCGATGCCGCCCTTGAAGTACGGGTAGAGGCCGTCATGGACGAAGGCGATCTTCATCGGCTCGTCGGTCCGTCAGGCAGGGTGAAGCGAAGGTGCCCTCTCATGTGAGAACGGAATACCGCAGGGGGCAACGGCCCGCTATGGGAAGAATGGCTCCGCAGAGGGGCTAGGCGCCCTGCGCCAGGCGGCGAATGCCCAATGTGGCGATGACCGCGGCGATGCGGAGGCCATCCCGCACGGGGTGAAGCTTCGAGACACCCGCGCGGGCCCGATACGCGATCGGGTGGTCGACGACCCGCAGGCCGAGTCGCGCGCTCTTCATCGCGATCTCCGCCTCCACGCCGAATCCGTCCGAGCGCAGGTCCATCCGCTCGAGCGCCTCTCGACGCAGCCCGTAGAAGCCGGTCAGGGGATCGGTCCAGCGAGATCCCGACGCGAGTCGGATGGCCGTCGTCAGCATCGCGTTGCCGAGACGATTGAAGAACGGGATGTTCTTGCGCCCGATGGTTCGGACGCCGACCACCATCTCGCACTCGTCGAGGCGATCGATGAGCTCGACGACTGCGTCGACCGGGTAGGTGTCGTCGGCGTCCATGATGATGACCTTGTCGCCGCACGCCGCTCCCAGGCCGGTCCGGAGGGCCACCCCCTTGCCGGCGTTGGTGGCGTGACGGATGACACGGCAGCCGAGGGACTCGGCCAGGCTCGCCGTCGAGTCGGTCGAGCCGTCATCGACGACGACCACCTCGAAGCGTCCGCGCGAGAGCTCCATCAGCGGGGGCAGCAGCACGGCAAGCCCGATCTCCTCGTTGTAGGCGGGGAGCACGACCGACGCGGCCACGGCGGCTCCGTTATCCGCCACCACCGCGCTGAGCGGCGGCACGTACATCGGCAACGGGACGAGGCCGTCGACCGCGATCCAGTCGCGCTCGGTGACCACTGGTGGCGGAACATCCAGGACGGCCGTGGTCGACCGACCGGCCTCGTAATCGAAAGCCATGGCTACCTCAGCTCGAAGGGCGACATCGAATGGGGTGTGCGGTGGCTGGGGGTGCGGAGCGCGCACCTCTGGGCGGGTGAAACGAGGCCCCGCAGCCGCGGGGCCACATTCGGTGGCCCCGGCAGGCGGGGCCCTCAGGTCAGAGGGTTACGGGCAGTCGCCGTAGTCGTCCGGCAGGACGTCGCCGTGTCGCAGGTGAGCAGGCTCGGCGTTGACGGAGACGGTGATCTGGTGGAAGGACCCGTTGCCGGTCAGGTGGCAGAGGGTCACCTTCTCGTTGTTCCCTCCGGCGATCGCGCCGGTCGCCAGGGCGACGAGCATGATCGCGGGGAACACCATCGTCAGGAGGAGTCGTCTCAATGTGGTCTGCATAAGTCTCTCCTTGGGGGCCAGGAGTAATGGCTTCGACCCTACAGGCCCCAGAGGCGCTTGCGGGCATTACCTATGTCCGGTCACGGGGGTAACTTTGTGGCCCAATTCAGGGAGCCAGGGGTGTCATGAAGTTCGGCCTCCAGATCAACAGCTTCACCTGGCCGGGCGGCGCAGCCGCCATCGGTCCAACCCTAGCGAGGGTCGTCCGGACAGCCGATGACGTCGGCTTCGACTCGATCTGGGTGATGGACCACTTCTTCCAGATCCGCGGCCTCGGCCCGCCCGAAGCGCCGATGCTCGAGGGGATGACCGCGCTCGGCTTCATGGCCGCCAACTCCGAGAAGGCACGGCTGGGGCTGATGGTGGGCGGCATCCACTACCGCCAGCCCGGACTCTGGATCAAGGCGACCACGACCCTCGACGTGCTGAGTGGCGGGCGCGCCTGGTTCGGGATCGGGGCGGCCTGGAACGAGTTTGAGTCGCGCGGGCTCGGCTTTCCGTTCCCGCCGCTGCGCGAACGCTTCGAGATGCTCGAGGAGACGCTGCAGATGGCGCACGCCATGTGGTCGGGGGGCACGGGCAGCGGCGAGTCGCTGGAGGGGAAGCACGTCAGCGCTTTGCGGCTCCTCAACTCACCGCAATCGATCTCGCGGCCGCGCGTCCCGATCATGATCGGCGGCGGTGGGGAGCGGAAGACGCTCCGACTGGTGGCCCAGTACGCCGACGCCTGCAACGTCTTCGGCGACGGGCCGCGCATCGGTCACAAGTACGCCGTGCTGCGCGAGCACTGCGAGCGGCTCGGCCGCCCCTACGGGGAGATCGAGCGCAGCACCCTGCAGAGCATCGACATCGACGATGAGGGCTCCGAGGCCGCCGTGGAACGCTTTGGCGCGCTCGGCGAGGCTGGCGCGCAGCATGTCCTCATGAGCGTGCGCGGCGTGAGCGACGTGAAGAGGCTCGAGCGGATCGGTGCCGAGGTGCTCCCCCAGCTGCGCTAGCGGTCAGCCCGCCGAGACGAGCTCTGCCTCGACGTCCGCGATCGGCCGCACCGAGCGTTCGCCGCTCGCGCGCTCGGTGACCTCGACGCCCCCGGCGGCCAGCGAGCGCGTCGAGATCGTCAGAATGCGCGGCATACCGAGCAGCTCTGCGTCGGTGAGCTTGACGCCCGGCGACTCGTCGCGGTCGTCGTACAGGACCTCCACGCCAGCATCGGTGAGGCGCTGGTAGAGGCCGTCTGCAGCCTCGCCCACGGCCGGGTCGCGCCCCACGCCGAGCGCCACCAGGTGCGCCGCGTACGGGGCGACGGCAGCGGGCCACGCGATCCCCTTCTCGTCGTGGTGCGCCTCCACGATGCAGGCCATCGCCCTTCCGAGGCCGATCCCGTAGCTGCCCATCACGACCAGCTTCCGGCTGCCGTCCTCGGCCAGGTAGGTGCCGCCGAGCTTCTCGGTGAAGTCGGTGCCAAGCTTGAAGATGTTGCCGACCTCGATCCCCTGGCGCAGGGCGACCGGGGCGCCGCACGTCGGGCAGGCGTCTCCCGCCCGTGCATTCGTGATGTCGACGACCAGGTCGGGCGTGAAGTCACGGCCCACGTTCACGTTGAGCAGGTGATAGCCATGGCGGTTCGCGCCGGCGACAAGGTTTGGTGAGCGCGCGGCCAGGTCGTCCACGACGACCGTCGTCCCTCTGGCACCGATCGGCGAGGCATAGCCAGGGACCATGCCGGCGGCGGTGATCTCCTCGGCGTGGGCGGGCCGCAGGCCCCCGACGGCCTTGACTGCGTTGGCCAGCTTCGTCTCGTTGACCTCGAAATCGCCCCGCACGATCGCCGTCAGCAGTCGCCCGTCCCCGGTGACGAAGAACGTCGCCTTGGCCGTGCGCTCGGTTCCCACGCCGAGCTGCTCGGCAAGGGCGGCGATGGTGGGCGCCTCCGGGGTCGCGACCTCCTCGGTCGGCAGCAGTTCCTCCGCGGCGGGCTCGGGCCGCGCCACCACTGCGATCTGCTGGTTCTCCGCGTACCCGCACGCGTCGCAGATGACGAGGGTGTCCTCGCCTGCCTCGTTGAGCACCATGAACTCGTGGGCCAGGCTGCCGCCCATGATCCCGACATCGGCGCCGACCACCACGGTGTCGAGCTCGAGACGCCGGAAGATCTTCGCGTAGGCGTCGTAGTGGAGCCGATAGGAGCGGTCGAGACCCTCGACATCGGCGTCGAGGGAGTACGAGTCCTTCATCACGAACTCGCGGACCCGGATCAGCCCGCCGCGCGCCCGCGGCTCGTCGCGGAACTTGGTCTGGAAGTGGTAGACGATCGCCGGCAGCTGGCGGTAGCTCTTCACCAGCTCATGCAGCAGCTCGGCGACGACCTCCTCGTGGGTCATGGCGAGCACCATGTCCCGCCCCCCGCGGTCCTTGAAGCGGACCAGCTCGGGGCCGATCTTGGCGTAGCGGCCCGACTCGCGCCACAGGTCGGCGGGATGCACGACGGGCATCTCCATCTCCTGTCCGCCGATGGCGTCGATCTCCTCGCGGATGACCTGCTCGATGCGCTGGCTGACCCGGAAGCCGAGCGGCAGCAGGGTGTAGATCCCGGCGCCGAGCTGGCGGACGTAGCCGGCGCGCACGAGGAGCTTGTGCGAGGCCATCTCGGCCTCGGCGGGGTCATCGCGGAGGGACGTGAAGAAGAGGTTGGAGACGCGCATGGAGCGCTGATTCTACCGGGGTGCGCCGCCGATCAGGCCCCCGGCGCGGGAGTGCCGACCAGGTGCTCGTTGGCCCGCAGGCCGCGAAGGGGGAGGATGGCGACCAGGAGCAGGACGAAGCTCCCGATGAGGAGGCCGTCGATGCCTCGCCACTGGGCCGTCGCCCCGCCGACCAGGGAGCCGATGATCTGGCCAACCCCCAGGAAGACCGAGTAGAGGCCCATCACCGCCCCGCGGTCGGCGGGGTGCGTCTCGGTCATGTCGGCCAGGAGCCCCAGGGCGGCCGGCGTCGCGCCGGCCAGGATGAACAGCCCGATGAGGAGGATGCCCACCAGCGCCACGGTCACGACCGGGCCGAAGCCATGCGAGTGGTTCAGCGCGAAGACGGCGGCCATCATCGCCAGGCCACCGGCGATGCCGACCCCGATGATCGTGGTCCGCCGAAACCGCTTGAACCGATTTCCCCAATAGAAGAGGCCCGCGAAGAAGACGATCAGGCCAACGCTGACGCCGATGCTCACCTGGGCGCCGCTCAGGCCGCCGTTGAGCACCTGGTCGGAGAACCGCGGATTGGGCTTGCTCACCAGCTGGAAGATCGAGACGCTGCTCCATGAGCCGATGACGGCGTTCAGGGCAATCCAGGTCGGGGCGAGCAGCATCACGTGGGATCCGGCCAGCGCCTCGCGATACCGCCGCCAGCTGAACCGGTCGTCCGCATCCCCGGCCGGCGCCGGCCGTGACCCCGGGATCTCGGCCACGCCCCAGCGGTAGATCGCGTAGGCCAGGCCATAGAGGACCGCGTTGACGAAGAACGCGTTCGGCCCCATCAGGTCGAAGAGCTCGCCAGATGCCGCCAGCCCGACCCCCAGGCCGGCGAGGGTTGCCGCCTCGAACCGCGCGACGGCCCTCCCGCGGAGCACCTCGTCACCCGAGGTGGCCAAGGCGAGGTAGCCCAGGATGGAGGGGATGCTGGAGCCGGCAGCGGCGCCCTCCAGGAAGCGCGTGATGCCGAGCCAGATGAAGATGCCGACTCCGACCATGATGCCGAGCTCGACGGCCCCAGGCGTCACGCCTCGCATGAGGACCGCTGCCACGCCGAAGATCGGCCCCCATTGCATGACCCGGTGTGCGCCGAGCCGGTCGGCGAGAACGCCGAAGATCGGGGAGAGCGAGAGCTCGGCGGCGAAGTAGCTCGCGCCGACAATGCCGGCCACGATCGGAAGCACCGTCGGTCCGCCATGCTCGGGCAGCCTCGCGAGGAAGAGGGCCAAAAGGCCGCCCGCCAGTCCGGTCGAGAAGCGCAGGGTGAACGTCCCGAACAGGACGGCCAGGATCGAGCGGTTCACGAGGCCATCATGCTGGCGGGTCGAGTGGGTGCGCCGGCGGCATCTCGAGCGGTTCGAGCTCCACCTCGGCCTGGATCGGTTCCTGGGCCGATTCGCGTGGGCTGGTGGAGACGATCCTCCGTCGGCGCCAGCGCCCTCGGAGCCGCAGCGCCACCGCACTGCCGCCCCCCAGCACTACGATGCCAGCACCGCCGATGATCGCGCGCGTCTGTCCCGCGTCCTCCGCCCCGACTCGGGTGGCGAGTGCGGTCGCCGCCTCGGCGCTTGCGTCGTCGAGCTTGTCGTGCTCGAAGTTGGTTCGCGCCTGGTCGAGGTCAGCCTGCGGATCGGCGCCGATGAGGCCGATCGTCTCGAGGAGGCTCTCCTTCTCCGCCATCCGATCTGTCGCCCTGCCGATTCCGGCCAGGACCTCGACCTCCCGATCGGCCTCCCGATTGGCGGCGTTCAGCCCCGCGCTCCCCTCGAACGCCTTCTGCAGCGCAGCGGGCGGGGTGAGGTTGAGCTGCGCTGCTTCGGTTGCGATCTGGTCGCGAGCCGTCAGCACCTTCTCGGCCACCTGCAGCTGAGCCTGCGCGTCATCGAATTGCCACGCCCCCATCTCCATGCGCAGGTCCTTTGGCAGGTTCCACGCGCCCGCCTCGTCAACGACCGTGGCATACAGCTCCCTCGCGACGGTCCGCTTGTCCATCAGCTGCCGCTGGGTGTCGTTGACGACCCACTCGGTCCAGATGTCGTCGAAGTTGGCGGCGGTGCGCTCGTCGAGGAGGTCAAGCAGCTCCTCCCAGCCCTGGACGTGGGAATCGACCCCGAGCTCGGGCGAGCTCCCGGGATGGGCGGGCTGGTAGGCCATCTCGCCGCCGTCGGCGCCGCGCCACACCGGCTGCAGGCCGGCGATATCGGTCCGTTCGAAGACCAGCTGGGCGACGTGGTAGCTGGCAGCGTAGGCGAACTCCTCCACGTTGACGTCGACCGCCCCGATGGCGCCCCAGTCATTGAGCGGGATGCGGCTTGCGAGGAGGTCATCGGTCAGGTCGAACTCCTTCCCGGTGGCGCCGATCGACTTCGCGGCCTGCACCCCGTAGAACTCGGCGTAGGCCTCGGCGATCCAGCGATCTGGAAAGAGGGACGCGTTGAACCACAGGTGCGCCGCCTCGTGCAGCCCGACGACGCCATCGGCGTCATACCGCACTCGGATGCTGCCGGTGAGACTGTTGTAAACCCCGGCGTACTCACCCAGCTTGCTCGTCGCCGCTTCCTCGATGACGAGCGTCCCATGGGCGGGGTAGGCGAGCCCGATCAGGCGCTGCAGCGCGGGGAGGCCCTCCGTCATGAGGCTCTTCATCGCTGCCCCCCATTCGGGGTCGTCCTGCCAGGCGCGAATGCGCAGCGGGGCCTGTGCTCCGCCGACGGAAACCGTCAGCAGCGTGTCGGTGAAGGCGCCCGGGCGGTCAGCGGAGAGATACGCGAAGAAGGCGAACGGGTCGGGCAGGGAGTCGGTGGAAAGGACGATCTCTCCGTTCGGTCCGGTCGAAGAGTTCAGCGTCTCGCCCTGGACCGTGGGACGGAAGCCGCTCGGCAGGACGACGGTGACGCTGCCACCGGGCTCGTTGCTCGTTCCAAAGGCCCAGACGGGGAAGGCGATGATGCTCGAGCTGATCCGCATGTTGCGGTCCGGCGCGCCGCCGGGATCGGGCAGGTCGTAGGTGACCGTGTAGGGATAGCTCTCCTCGAAGAAGACGCCCTGTTCGAACGTCACCGTGACGGTCACGAAGTCGTTGTCGGAAGTATCGAGCGCGACCTGGAGCGCGCGCCCTCCGGACGAGGCCTCGACGTGCGTCGCGCCGGTCTGTACGGCGAAGCTGACGTTGGGGTAATAGGCGAGGCCGTCAGGGGGATTCGGGGTGTAGGAGGTCGCGACTGCGTCGATCGTGACATGAATGAGGCGCTCCTCCGGGAGCGCCACATAGCGGGTCTGGGCAAGGACGACCAGCCCGCGATCTGCTGCCCGGGCGGTGCCGGAGAGCCCTGCCGGGGCGAGCCCCAGCACGAGGAGCGCGGCTGCCGCCGCCGCGATGAGAACGCGGTTCGTCGCTGGGGGCATGACCCCCGCAGGATAGGCCGAGCCGGGTCTCAGGCGCTCAGGCGCTCTTGGCGAAGGCCTCGAGCCCGAAGGCGGATTCCAGCTGTTCTGCCGGTCGGAACCCGACCGCGGCGCGTGGCGGCTGGCCCGGCGCGAAGAAAGCGACAGTGGGGATGCTCATCACCCCGTAATGCATCGCGGTGTGCGGGTTGGCGTCCACGTCGAGCTTCATCACCTCAATCGCGCCGGCGTACTTCTCCGCCAGCTTGTCGATCTCGGGGGCCACGAGCCGACACGGACCGCACCACGCGGCCCAGAAGTCGACGATGACCGGCTTCTCGCTCTGGATCACCATCTGTTCGAAGTTGTCGTCGGTCACCTCACGGGCGTTCGACATCGGTGTATCAGGGTCCTTTCTTGTCGTCCGTCAGCCGGCGACCTGTCGGAGGATTCGATAGGCCTCGAGCACCTGTGGGTGCGCGAGTCGATAGAAGACGGTGCTCCCCTCGCGGCGCGAGGCGACGATTCCCGCCGCGCGCAAGACCGAGAGATGCTGGCTCATGTTCGGCACCTGGCAGCCGATGTCGCGCGACAGGTCACTGACCGATCGCTCGCCATCAGCGAGCCGCTCGAGGACGCAGAGGCGCTTTGGGTCGGCGAGTGCGCGGGCGAGTGCCGCAGCGCGATCGCGCCGAAGGTCCTGCGTAAGCGTGGCTTCCATCGGAGGCCATTGTGTCACTATTTGCGCAAAGACGCAACAATATGGCGACCGGCATCGCGACACAAGAGGTGTCGCGGCGCGTGCTCAGCATCACGGGCATGAACATTCAACTTTCCTGCCCCTGGTGCACCGATGAGGTCACCTTCACCATCGACGCCGCCGACGAAGAGATGCAGTGCACGGCGTGTGGCACGCGCATGGACCTCGCCCCGGACACCGGCGTGACGTTCGAGCTGCTCTACGCCCCGGCGGCCTAGGCCTCGACGATCTCGATCGTCTCGATCCGGTCACCCGGCTTCGGATCGCGCATCGGGTCCCGCTCGCGGATGCTGCGCAGCACGTCCATTCCGGACGTCACGCGGCCGAAGACGGAGTGGCGCCCGTCGAGATGCGGCGTGGGGGCGAACGTGATGAAGAACTGGGAGCCGTTCGTGTTCGGTCCGGCGTTTGCCATCGACAGCACCCCCGGCCCGTCGTGCCGCCGGCTCGGGGTCAGCTCGTCGCGGAAGTTGTAGCCGGGGCCGCCGCTGCCGGTCCCCGTCGGATCGCCACCTTGCGCCATGAACCCGCCGATGACCCGATGGAAGGTGGTGCCGTCGTAGAAGCCGGCACGCGCCAGGTTGATGAAGTTTTCCACGGTCAGCGGCGCGTCCGCGGCGAACAGCTCGCAGACGATCTCACCGCGTTCCGTCTTGAACCGCGCGGAGTAGCTCTTGCTCTGGTCGAGGTCGCCCGTCGGGGGCGTCGGTTTGTCAGCCATGCCTAGCCTGCGGGTGCGGAATTGGGATGTGCCGATCCTACCGGATGCCCGGCCCCGCAGCCCGCCTTGGCCGGGTCAATGCTGGATATCGATGACCAACCGACTCGGCGCGGCGAGGGTCAGGACGCGGATGCAGCCGCCTGGATCAACGCCCAGGTACCAGGTGCTGATCGCCTCGAAGTCGCCGGCTTCCACGAGCTCGACGAGCTGGTTGAAGCCCGGCTTGAAGTCATTCGAGCCGCTGTATGTCACACCCCCGGCTGGCGAGACCTTCGTGCCGCCGTTCAGGGTGAGTTTGAGGAATGCGCTCCCGCTTACCGTCAGCTCCAGGCCGCTCGGGTCCTGGTAGAACGGCGGAAGAACCGCGTCGATCGTGGTTTGCGGGATCCCCCCATCAAATTCGAAGACGACTCGGTCGTAGCCGGTGTGCTTGCCGACGCGGACGTCGGTGATCTGCGCCCGATCAGTCGTGCCCGCGATCGAGACGCTGGGTGTGCACGCGAAGGGGAGGAGGCTCTCGGTCGGTTCAGACGGAGCCGTGCTCGCGGCGCTCGCCGAAGCGCTGGCGCTCGGCACCGGGGAGCCTGAAGGGGCGACGGTTGCGGCCGCGCCGGCGGACGGCGACCCGCTCGTGCTGGGAGTGGGGCTGGCCGCGGCGCAGCCAGCGAGGACGATCGCCGCGATGAGGCCGACCGAGCCAACGATGCGGCGCGCCGCATGGGTGCGGGTCATGCTCATGAAGCTCCTGGTGGAATGCGGACGCAGGTTGCGCCTGCCAGCCCTCCGACGCCCAAACGGAGCCGAGCGTTACGCGGGCTCAGGCGCCGTCTTGGGTAGCGAGCCGCTCCTCGAGCAGCCTCCGCTCTGCAGGGTTCTCGGTCAGCGCCAGCGCACGACGGTCGGCCGCCCTGGCCTCATCGAGGCGTCCCTGGCGCCGGAGCAGCTCCCCGCGCGCCGCATGGAAGAGGTGATAGCCATCCAGCCGAGCGGCGAGCGGCTCGATCTCACTCAGGGCCGCCACCGGCCCGGCCAGCTCGGCGAGGGCAAGGCCGCGATTGAGGGCCACGACCGGGGTCGGCTGGAGCGCGTGGAGGCGGTCATAGAGCGCGACGATCTCTGCCCAGTCGGTCTCCGCATAGGAAGGGGCAGTGGCGTGCACCGCCACGATCGCCGCCTGGAGCAGGTACGGCCCCGGCCGTCCCATGCGGAGGGCACGCTCGACGATCCTGCCTGCCTCCCCGATCGCCCCGGCGTCCCAACGTGAGCGATCCTGGTCGCGCAGCAGCACGAGCGAGCCGTCCGAGGCGAAGCGAGCCTCCACGCGGGCAAGGTGGAGGCGCATCAGGGCCAGCAGGCCGAGCGGCTCCGACTCGTCCGGCATGAGCCGCACGAGCAGCGAGGTAAGCCATTCGGCATCCGCGGCGAGGTCGCGGCGAGCGACCACTGACCCGTCACTGGCCAGGTAGCCCTCGTTGAAGACGAGATAGAGGACCGCCAGGACGCCCGCAAGGCGGGCCGGCAGCTCTGAGGCCTCGGGGACGCGGAACGGAATGCCGGCGTCACGGATCTTCCGCTTGGCTCGCACGAGCCGCTGGGCGATCGTCGCTTCGGGGACGAGGAAGGCCCGGGCGACTTGCGCCGTGTCGAGGCCGCCGACGGTACGCAGCGTGAGCGCGACCTGCGCCTCGCGCGACAGCGCAGGGTGGCAGCAGGTGAAGATCAGGCGCAGCCGGTCATCCGTGGCGAGCGGGCCACCGGTCGCGATCGGTCGGTCCATCTCGTCAGCCTCCTGTCCGAGCTGCTCCAGGCGGTCGCGGAAGCGAGCGTCACGCCGCAGGCGGTCGATGGCCCGCCGCCGAGCGGTCGTCATGAGCCACGCCGCCGGGTTGCGCGGCACGCCATCTGCCGGCCAGTGCTCGATCGCCGCGATCGCGGCCTCCTGAACGAGCTCCTCGGCCAGGTCCCAGTCGCCCAGGATGCGGACCAGCGAGGCGATCAGCCGCGTCCGCTCCTCGCGGAGGACGCGCTCGAGCGATGCGTCGACCGTCCGGCGCTCGGTCAATCGGGCTCAGGCTCCGCTACGAGGCGTCCCGCACGATGATCGGCCGGATCTCGAGGGTATCGGGGGCGGGCCAGGACGACGCGAGCCTGATGGCGGCGTCCAGGTCGGGGACGTCGATGATCCCGTATCCGCCGATCCCCTCCTTGCCCTCGACGAATGGGCCATCGGTGACCGAGACCTCCCCGTCGCGGCTGCGCCGCACGGTGGTCGCGGTCGAAGGATCCTGAAGCTGGTGGCCCTCGAGCATCTCGCCGGCGGCGGTCCGTTCGTCCCACCACTGGCCGATTCGTCGGTAGAGCGCGTCCTGCTCGTCCTTGGTCATGTGGTCCCAGCCATCGTCGGTGCCACCGATCAGGAGCATGTACTTCATCGGTCCATCAACCTCCGCGTGCGTCGGGCACGGCACATCATGGCCGACCTCTCATATTGACGACGAACGAGCGAACGCGTCCACGACGATCTCGGCAAGGACACCGCGACACCGTTCAACGCGCAATCGCCGGTTACTTCACAATGGACCGATGCACCCGACCGGTCGCCGCCCCTCGATGGTCGCGGTGGCCGTCAACCTCGGCATCGTCTACGTCATCTGGGGTTCGACCTACCTCGCCATCGCGTACATGGTCGAGAGCCTGCCACCGCTCCTGGGGGCGGGCGTGCGCTTCACGACCGCAGGGCTGGCCATGCTCGCCTTCCTCGTCGCGCGCTATCGCTGGCAGCGGGCGCGGGGCACGCCCACCGGAGACCTGCGCCGGCCGCGTCTGGTCGAGGTTCGGACCGCCGTCATCGTTGGCACGCTCCTGCTGCTCGGCGGGAACGGGATGGTCACCCTCGCTGAGCTCACGATCCCGTCCGGCATCGCGGCGGTGATGATCGCCACGACGCCGATCTGGCTCAGCCTCTTCGATGCGCTGCTCACGCGACGCAGGCCGAGTGGCCTGGCCATCGGCGGGCTGCTGGTTGGGCTGCTGGGCGTGGCGATCCTGCTGCTCCCCGCCAGCGGGCTCGATGCGCTGAACCCGCTGGGCATCGGGACGCTCCTCCTGGCCGCGATCTGCTGGTCATCGGGATCGTTGTACGCGCGGCGCGGGCCGCTACCGGCGAACAACCTGCTCGGCACCGGGATGGAGCAGCTGGCGGGCGGCCTTGTCATCCTCGTCGTCGCCGCGGCCGTGGGAGAGGTCGGGCAGTTCAATCCCGCGACCGTGACGACCGCGTCGCTGCTCGGGCTCGTGTTCCTGATCGTCTTCGGCTCGCTGGTGGCCTTCACGGCGTACACGTGGCTCCTCAAGAACGTCGCCGTTACGACCGTTGCGACCTATGCGTATGTGAACCCGGTCGTGGCCGTGGCGCTCGGCGTCGCCTTCCGCGGCGAAACGCTGTCGCTGCGTTCGATGCTCGCGGCCGCGCTCATCATCGGCGCCGTCATCGCGATGGTGAGCGGACGACCCCGCGAGCTCACCGAGCCGGAGCCATCCGCCCCCGAGGCAACCCAGCAACGCGAGGGTCAGCCGGCCCCGTAGTCGACCTCGGAGTTCTTCCAGATGCGCTCGAGGACGTAGTGGCCGTCGCCCTCCGGGTCAGTCAGGCTGGGGCGGGCGTTGAGGACCATGACGTACGGGTGGAACCTGACGTTCACCAGGGTTGCGCCGCGGAAGGACAGGTCGAGGATGACGCCCTCCTGGGTCTGCTGCCACCAGGGCTGCCCGTACATGTAGTTCCCCGGCCCCGCATCGATCAGGCTGACGCCGTTGGCGTGCTGGCGGAGGAAGAGGCCGCCCGTGACGTGCAGGCCGCCGCCAACGATCTGATCGCAGCCGGCCGCGTCCATCCAGCCCACTGCCTCCTGCTGGGACGCGCGCAGGTCCGGGTGGTACTCGTCACCGCCCCACCACTGGGGGTCGCAGATGACCAGGTTGGCGCCCGCGGCGCGTGCCCGGGTGACCGCCGCATCGACGTTCTCCTTGGTGAGCCACGCGACGCCCGGTGTGGTTGCGTCGGCGTGCACGGGGCCAATCACATCGTTCCAGGAGACGAATGCCACCTTCAGGCCAGCTACCTCGACGTAGGCGGGCTCGAGCGCCTCGTCGATATCCATGCCCAAGCCGGTGTGGGGCAGCTGGTGCTGGTCGAGGATCTCGAGCGTCGAGCGGATCCCCCTGACGCCCCGATCGCTCTGGTGGTCCGCCGCGAGATAGACGGCATCGGCGCCGAGGAAGTCCTCCCATCTCGAGACCACCGTCTCGGGAATCGAGAGGCTCGGCGGGCCGGTCTTGTTCTGCACCCAGTCCGCATCCCGCACGATCGGGCACTTCTGATCCACGAGCGCGAGGTCG
>Ga0075425_100003815_pt1 | contig 15404 bp, 14 predicted proteins | sample SoiMethybrSBSTD4_FD_75300 | JGI IMG/M metagenome (GOLD analysis project Ga0075425, IMG submission 75300) | Bulk soil microbial communities from a Populus tree surrounding site in Tennessee, USA - Soil MetaG P. TD hybrid SBSTD4 | ecosystem: Environmental > Terrestrial > Soil > Tree plantation...
GGCGTACGACCTCTCGGCCGGCTGCACCGGCTTCGTGTACGCAATCGCGCAGGCGCACGGCATGCTCGCCGCCGGTCTCGCGAAGCGCGCGCTCGTCGTCGGGGCGGACGTGCTCTCGAAGATCCTCGACTGGACCGACCGCTCCACTCTCGTCCTCTTCGGCGACGGCGCAGGCGCGGTCGTGATGGAGGAGGTCGAGACGGGAGGGTTCCTCGGCTTCGAGCTCGGCGCGGACGGCGCCGGCGGCGCGAACCTGTGGCTGCCCGGGAGCGGCTCGCGCAAGTTCGAGGACCCGGACCGCTACGTGAAGATGAACGGGCGCGAGGTCTTCAAGTTCGCGACGCGGGTGATGGTGAGCTCTGCCGACGCGATCCTCGACGAGTGCGGCAAGACCGTCGACGACGTCGACGTGTACGTGCCGCACCAGGCGAACGTCCGCATCATCGACCACGCGGCAAGGAAGTTGGGGGTTCCGCAGGAAAAGACGGTCATCAACGTCGACCGTTACGGCAACACCTCATCGGGCTCGATCCCGCTCGCGCTCGCCGACGCGGCGGACGACGGACGGCTCGAGCCGGGCAAGCTGGTGCTGTTGACGGGCATGGGCGCAGGTCTCACGTGGGGCTCTGCGTTGATCGAGTGGACACACGAGACGACAGGAGCAGCAGCATGAGCAAGATCGCGTTCATGTTCCCCGGGCAGGGCTCGTACGAGGCCGGGATGGGCCGCGACATCGCGCTCGAGGTGCCCGAGGCGATGGCGGTGTACGAGGAAGGAAGCGAGGCCTCGGGCCTCGACCTCAAGGCCCTCTGCTTCGACCGGCCCGTCGAGGACCTGATGGCGACCGAGGTGCAGCAGCCGGCGCTCGTCGCGACGAGCCTCGCCATGGATGCGGCGCTACGGGCGCGCGGCATCAGCCCGGACGTCGTCGTCGGGCACTCGGTCGGCGAGTACAGCGCGCTCGGCTCCGCTCACTCGCTGTCGGTCCGCGACGCGATCCAGCTCGTGCGCGACCGCGGCGTCGCGATGGCCGAGGCGGCGCGGGCGCATCCCGGCTCGATGGCCGCGATCCTCGGCCTCGCGGACGAGGCCGTCGAGGCGCTCTGCCGGAAGATCTCGAACGTCTGGCCCGCGAACTACAACTGTCCTGGGCAGCTCGTCATCTCGGGCGAGACGCCCTCGGTCGACGAGGCGTGCGTCGAGGCAGAGCGCGAAGGCGCGCGCCGCGCGGTCCGGCTCCGCGTCTCGGGCGCGTTCCACTCGCCCCTCGTGGGGCGCGCGGCCGAGGCGCTGCGGCCGGCGGTCGAGCGCGTCCACCTCGGGGAAGGCCGCGCGATGTTCATGTCGACGGTGACCGCGCGTGCGGAGGACGCGCAGCGCTACCGCGAGCTGCTGATCGAGCAGCTGACGGCGCCGGTGAAGTTCACGCAGGCGGCGCGCGAGCTCGTGAACCAGGGCGTGACGACGTTCGTCGAGGTCGGGCCCGGGAATGTCCTCAGCGGTTTACTGAAGAGGATCGACAAATCGGCTCGCACGTTCTCGGTCAACGACCTGAAGTCCCTGGACGCGGCCGCGGACGCCCTTGGCTAGCGCGACGGCGTTCGCGTCGCTCGACGGCAGGCGCGCCCTCGTCACGGGTGCGTCGAAGGGGATCGGCCGGGCGATCGCGCAGGAGCTCGCACGCGCGGGCGCGACCGTCGTCGTCGGCTACCGCTCGGGGAAGGACGACGCCGAGGCGCTGGCGGCCGAGATCGGTGGCACGGCAGTCCAGGCCGACGTCTCGTCCCCGGACGACGCGAAGCGGCTCGTCGACCAGGCGGGCGACGTCGACGTGCTCGTCAACAACGCCGGCGTCACGCGCGACGGCCTGCTCGCACGCATGCCGGACGACGACTGGCGCGCGGTTCTGGAGACGAACCTGAGCTCGGTCTTCTACACGTGCCGGGCCGTGACCCGGCCGATGATGAAGCGGCGGGCCGGGGCGATCGTGAACATCAGCTCCATCGTCGGGGTACACGGAAACTGGGGACAGACGAACTACGCCGCGTCGAAAGCCGGGATCATCGGCTTCACGAAGTCGCTCGCCCGCGAGCTCGGCTCACGGAACATCCGCGCCAATGTCGTCGCGCCCGGGTACGTCAAGACCCAGCTCACGAACGTGCTCCCGGAGGAGGCGACGGCCGCCATGATCCAGAACACGCCGCTCGGGCGCATCGCCGAGCCGACCGAGATCGCGGGCGCGGTACGGTTCCTGGCATCCGACGACGCCTCGTTCATCACCGGCGAGGTGTTACTGGTCGACGGCGGGCTGGGAATATGAATCACGTGGACGCAAACGGCAACGGACGCAGACGGGTCGTCATCACGGGCATGGGCCTCGTGAGCCCGCTCGGGAACGACGTCGCCACCTCCTGGTCGAACCTCGTCGCCGGGCAGTCGGGCGCGGGCGAGATCGCGTCGTTCGACCACTCGGACTACAACGTCCACTTCGCGTGCGAGCTGAAGGACTTCGACCCGACGCAGTGGATCGACCGCAAGGCGGCGCGGCGGATGGACCGCTTCGCGCAGATGATCCTGGCCGCGGCACGCCAGGCGGAGGCAGACTCCGGCGTCGAGGTGGCCAAGGCGCCGGACCGCGTCGGCGCCTCGATCGCGACGGGCATCGGCGGCCTCCAGAGCTACCAGCAGTGCTACCACGTGCTGCTCACGAAGGGCCCCGATCGCGTGAGCCCGTTCTCGATCCCGTCGATCATCCCGAACATGGGCGCCGGCTGGGTCTCGATCGAGCTCGGCACGAAGGGGCCGCTGATGAGCGAGTGCACCGCCTGTGCGGCGTCGAACATGGCGATCGGCGACGCGCTCGACGAGATCCGCCTCGGCCGCGCCGACATCATGTTTGCGGGCGGCACCGAGGCTCCGATCACGGAGGTCGGCATCGCCGGCTTCGACGCGATGCGCGCGCTCTCGCGACGCAACGACGACCCCGCGCGGGCGTCCCGGCCCTTCGACGCGCAGCGCGACGGTCTCGTCATGGGCGAGGCGGCCGCGGTGCTCGTGCTCGAGGACCTCGAGCACGCCCGAGCGCGCGGCGCGCGCATCTACGCGGAGCTCATCGGCTACGGCCTCTCCTCCGACGCGTCGCACATGACCGAGCCGGATCCGACGGGCCGCAACCCCGCGCGCGCGATCACGATGGCGATCGAGGACGCGCGCATCAACCCGACGGAGGTCGGCTACGTGAACGCGCATGCGACGTCGACCCCGCTCGGGGACACGGCGGAGACGCGCGTGATCAAGCAGGCGTTCGGGGAGGAGCACGCGAAGACGAAGCTCGCCGTCTCCTCGACGAAGGGCGCGACCGGGCACTGCTTCGGCGCGGCCGGTGCCGTCGAAGCGGTCTTCACGGTGCAGGCGGTCGTCGACCGCAAGGCGCCGCCGACGATCAACTACGACGACCCGGACCCGGACTGCGACCTCGACTACGTCCCGAACGAGGCGCGCGACCTCCCCGACCTCGACGTCGCCGTCTCCAACTCCTTCGGCTTCGGCGGCCACAACGCGTCGATCGTCGTGCGCCGCTGGAACACGTAAAGCCTGGTTCGCAGAACCAGGATCCCGCTGCATGGGACGAACTGGTGTCAGACACCGCTCGCAAGCGCGACGAAGCTCGGACCCGTCGCCGCGGTGTCTGACACCTTTTCGAATCGCGGCGCCGCCTGGTTCGCAGACCAGGATTCCGCGTTTCCTCGGGTAAGCAATCGCAGAATCCCGAGTGGATTCGAGACGCGTGTGCCGCCGTCGCGGTCGCCGGCGCGACAAGGAAAATGCGCGCCGCGGCGCGAACCACACGCACATGGAATCCCGCACAAGCGTTGTCGTCCGAGACGACTCGTACCGTGCAGCCATGCGCGTCGTGGACGTGGCGGGCCGTCCGATCGAGTTGCACATACGCCGTTCGAAGCGCGTGCGCGGCCACCGTCTCGTCGTGCGCTACGGATTCCCGCCCGAGCTCGTGGTGCGTCCGCGCGCGAGTGCCGCCGAGATCGAGTCGGCGATCGCCGCGAACCTCGAGTGGCTGCAGCGACAGCTCGAGAAGGCGGCGCAGCCGACGCTCGGGCTCGACCGTTTGCTTCTGACGGAAGCGCAGGGCAGGCGCGAGGCCCGCGCCCGGATCACGCTGATCGCGCAGTCGGAGGCGTGTGCGCTCGGCGTCGAGTACGAGCGCATCACGTTGCGAGACCAGCGCACCCGCTGGGGGTCGTGCTCGAGCACCGGCCGGCTCAGCTTCAACTGGCGGCTCGTGCTCGCGCCGCACGACGTCCTCGACTACGTCGTCGTCCACGAGGTGTGCCATCTCGTCGAGCATCACCACGGGCCGGCATTCTGGAAGCTCGTCGAGCGCCGGCGGCCGGCCTACCGCGAGTCGAAGCACTGGCTCGACGAGTACGGGTGGGAGATCCTCGCGTACCGGCCGCCGCAGGAGGTCGCCGCGTAGCATTCGCCGCGTGGAGCGGTGGGCGACCTTCGATTGCTACGGCACGCTGATCGACTGGGACGGCGGCGTCCGGACGGAGCTCGCGCGCGTCTTCGGCGACGACCGCGCGGAGGAGCTGCTGACGCGCTACCACGAGATCGAGCCGGAGTTGCAGCGCGACGGCGCCCGCAGCTACCGCGATGTGCTGACGGAGGCAATGCGCCGGCTCGGCGCGCCGGCGGGACGCGAGCACGGCCTCGCCGACTCGCTCCCATCGTGGCGCTCGTTCCCCGAGGTGCACGCCGCCCTCGAGGAGCTGCGCGCGCGCGGCTGGCGGCTCGGCATCCTCTCGAACACCGACGCCGACTTCATCGCTGCCTCGCAGGTGCAGATCGGCGTTCCGTTCGACGAGGTGGTCGTCGCACAGGAGATCGGCTCGTACAAGCCCGCGCATCGCCACTGGGAGGAGTTCTTCGACCGCACGAGGGCCGCGCGCGAGGGGCACGTGCACGTGGCCGCATCCCTCTTCCACGACATCGAGCCCGCGAACGAGCTCGGGCTGCGCAGCGTCTGGATCAACCGGCTGGGCGAGCCCGCACGCGTGCGCCCGACGCGTCAGCTCCCGGACTTGTTGGCGCTCCCGGAGACGCTCGATGAGCTCGTTTCGGCTTAGACAGCTCAGCGAGGACGACGCCGAGGACGTCGCACGCCTGTTCGTCGAGGCCTGGGGCGATGCGCGGCAGATGAACGGCGACGAGATCCGGCAGTGGCTCGCGAACGAGGCGCTGCGGCCGGAGAACCTCCTCGTCGTCGTCGACGCCGACGACCGCGTCGTCGGGTACTTCGACGTCTGGCCGGAGGGCGAGTCGGTCGACGTCGACCTCGCCGCTCCCGGGATCTGGGACGAGGCGCTCGACCACGCGGAGAACCGTGCCCGCGCGCTCGGCGCGCGACGCGTGCGCACGTCCGTCAGCGAGGGGCACGACCTCGCCGAGCGGATCTCGGAGCGCGGGTACCGGCCGATCCGCAGCTCGTGGACGATGGAGATCGAGTTCGGCGTCGAGGCGCCGGCCGAGCCGGTCGTCCCGGACGGCATCGAGCTGCGGTCGTACCGGCACCCCGACGACGAGCGGGCGGTCTACGAGGCGCTGCAGGAGGCGTTCGCCGAAAACTGGGATTTCCGTCCCGAGTCGATCGAGCAGTGGCGCGAGTTCACCGTCAAGTGGCGCAACTTCGACCCCGACGTCTGGCTCGTCGCGCTCGAAGGCGACGAGGTCGTCGGGGCATCGCTCAACTACCCGGAGCGCGCCGATGATCCGGGCCACGGGTGGATCGGCACGATCGGCGTCCGCCGCCCGTGGCGGCACCGCGGCGTCGGCGAGGCGCTCATCCGGCGGACGTTCGCGCTCCTGCATGCGCGCGGGCTCCGCAAGGTGCGCCTCTCCGTCGACTCGCAGAATCCGACGGGTGCGACGCGGCTCTACGAGCGCGTCGGCATGTCCGTGCTGCGCCAGTCCAACACGTGGGAGGGCGAGTTGTGAGCGCCCTCAGGGCAAAGTGCCCCGCCTGCCGGACGCTGACCGCGGTCGAGATCGGGCCCGACTACCAGTGCCACTCGTGCGGCCGCGAGTTCGGCGCCGGGCTCGTCCGCGTCCCGCGTGCGTGGGGCGTGGGCGGCGAGCGGATGGCGGCGGCAGCGACCATGGCGCTGCCGTGGCCCGAAGCGGCGACGGTCGAGCGGCAGACGCTCGAGGCGCAGATCGACGCGACTGCGCGTGTGCTGCCGCAGCGCCCGTTCCTCCTGGGCGGCTGCTGTTGCTCGCACGTGGGCGTCGTGCGTGAGCTGGCACGGCGCCACGGGCGCATCGGCGTCGTCTGGCTGGACGCGCACGGCGACCTGAACACGCCGGAGAGCTCGCCGTCCGGCAACGCGTGGGGAATGCCCCTGCGGATGCTTGTCGACGCGGGCGACGTCGCCCCCGAGGACGTGACGCTCCTCGGGGCGCGCAACCTCGACCCGCCGGAGGTCGCCTTCATCGCCGAGGCCGGGATCCGGACGGAGCTCGGCGTGCTGCCGGACGCCGTCTACGTCGCGGTCGACTGCGACGTGGTCGATCCGCCCGAGCTCGACGTCTTCATGCCGGAGCCCGACGGGATGTCCCTCGACAACCTGGAGAGCCTGCTGGGAGGGCTCCCGCGGGCGGTCGGCGCCGGCATCACCGGCGCCGTCCCCTCGGCGCGGAACGAGGATGCCCTGCCGCGACTCGGGCGCGCGCTCGGCTTGTAACCGGGCCGAACCGGCGGGCGGTCTAAGCTCTACCGATGTCCGAGGCCCGGATCGACGTGCAGGTCGAGCACAGGCATGCGCCACCGCCGTCGCAGACCAAGCACCCGAACACTTGTCCCAAGTGCGGGTCTCACTACCGCGACGACGAGCTCGAGGCGGCGCTCTGGGTGTGCGGCCATTGCGGTCACCACTTCCCGATGAGCGCACGCACACGGATCGACTGGTATGCCGACGAGGGGTCGTTCGTCGAGGAGGCCGCAGACGTCCGCTCGGAGGATCCCCTCGACTTCTTCGACCTCCGCCCGTACGCCGAGCGGCTCGCCGAAGCGGAGCTCAACACTGGCCTCGGCGAAGCAGCGGTCGTGGGCCAGGCGACGATCGACGGCCACCCAGTCGAGCTGTCCGTCATGGACTTCACGTTCATGGGCGGGTCGATGGGGAGCGCCGTCGGCGAGAAGTTCTCGCGGGCCTGCGACTCGGCGATCGAGCGAGGCGTTCCGCTCATCTCGGTCACGTCATCCGGCGGTGCGCGCATGCAGGAGGGGATCCTCTCGCTGATGCAGCTCCCGAAGACCGTCTGCGCGGTCGAGGACCTGCACGACGCGCACGTCCCGATGATCACCGTGATGGCTCACCCCACGACGGCCGGCGTGCTCGCGTCGTTCGCCTCGCTCGGCGACGTGACCATCGCAGAGCCCGGGGCGCTGATCGCTTTCACAGGCCCGCGGGTCGTGCAGCAGACGACCCGCGAGAAGCTGCCGGACGACTTCGGCCTCGCCGAGCAGAACCTGCGCTTCGGCCACGTCGATGCGATCGTCGTGCGCGCCGACCAGCGTGCGCACCTCGTGAAGCTGTTGAGGCTGTTTTCATGAGCGAGCGCGACCAGGAAGTCCGGCTCCGCCAGCGGTTGAGCGGCCTGTCGCGGCTGCCGCTCCTGCGCGGCGTGCGGGTCGTCGGCGAGAGCGAGCGCCTCGAGCGGCAGCTGGAGCGGCTCCAGGCCGACACGAGCGACGAGGCGATCTGGCGCTCGGTCGAGCTTGCCCGCCACCAGGACCGGCCCTACACGCTCGACTACGTCGACCGGTTCATCGAGGACTGGGTCGAGCTGCACGGCGACCGCGGGCGCTCGGACGATGGCGCGCTCGTCACCGGGCTTGGCAAGCTCGCCGGCCGGACGGTGGCGATCATCGGGCACCAGAAGGGCCGCGACGTGAAGGAGCGGCTCGACCGGCAGTTCGGCATGGCCTATCCGGAGGGCTACGTGAAGGCGATGCGTGTCATGGAGATCGCCGAGCGGTTCGGCTTCCCGGTGATCTCGCTCGTCGACACACCCGGCGCGTATCCGGGGGTCGCCGCCGAGCAGCACGGGCAGGGCGGCGCGATCGCCCGTTCCCAGGCCGAGATGGCCCGTCTTACCGTCCCGACCGTCGCCTGCATCATCGGCGAGGGCGGCTCCGGCGGGGCGGTCGCGATCGCCGTCTCCGACCGCGTGCTGATGCAGGAGAACGCGATCTACTCCGTGATCACGCCCGAGGGCTGCGCCGCGATCCTCTGGCGCGACGCGGGCGAGGCGAAGAAGGCGGCGGCGGCGTTCAAGCCGGACGCGCTCCACTGCCTGGAGCTCGGGGTGATCGACGGCATCGTCACCGAGCCGGAGGGGGGCGCTCAGACCGACCACGACGAGGCGGCCAGGCGCCTCGAAGCCGCCCTCATCGAGTCGCTCGAGGAGCTCGAGGACCTGTCCGGAGAGGAGCTGCGCCGCCGGCGGCGGGCGAAGTTCCGCGGCATGGGCGTCTTCGCACCGGCCTCGCCCGTGCAACGATCGGCACGAAGTCCGGCGTAGCTGTACAGCTACAGCACACGAAACACGCGCAGGCTTTCCACACCGTCCACAGGGTTTTCAACGGGCACGGGTAGTGTCCTGAACAATCCCTTAACGCGTCGAGGCCCGCCGTTCCGCGGGCCTCGAGCGCCTAACCCCCCGTCAGGTGGAGAAGCTCTCGGTCGTCTTCTCCCGCCGAAATCGCCTTGAAACCTCCACTCTCCGGCTTTCGGCACAGGGCTGTGGAAGACTGCCGGGACGTGGCGCGCGCCATCTGGTCCGGCGTGATCTCCTTCGGGCTCGTGTCCGTGCCCGTCCGCATGTTCACGGCGACCGAGTCGAAGGAGCTGAAGTTCCACTTCCTCGACCGCCGGGACATGGCTCCTATCGGCTACGACAAGGTGAACAAGGAGACGGGGGAGAGCGTCGATCCGGACGACATCGTCCGGGGCTTCGAAGTCGACAAGGGCCGGTTCGTCGAGCTGACCGAAGAGGACATCGACCGGCTCGACATCGAGCTGACCCACGCCATCGACATCTGCGACTTCGTCTCGATCGACGAGATCGACCCGATTTACTTCCGGAAGGCCTACTACCTCCTGCCGCAGGACGGGGCGGAGAAGCCCTACCGCCTCCTCGTGAAGGCGCTCGAGGAGACCGGTCGGGTTGCGATCGCCAAGGTCGTGATCCGCAACAAGCAGCACCTCGCGGCGATTCGGCCGGTGGAGGGCACGCTCGTGCTCGAGACGATGTACTACGCGGACGAGGTGCGGCAGCCGGAGCAGGCGCCGCGGCCCCAGGTCCGCGAGCCCGAGGTCGAGATGGCGAAGACGCTGATCGAGAACCTCGCGGCGAAGTGGGATCCCGGGAAGTACCACGACCGCTACCGCAGCGAGCTGCTCGACCTGCTGCAGAAGAAGGCGAAGGGCCAGAAGCTGCCGGAGCCGAGTACGGAGGAGGGCGGCGAGGTCATCGACCTGATGGAGGCGCTCCGCCAGTCCGTCGCGGCCACCAAGAAGCGAGCGGCCCCGGCCGGGCGCAAGACGAGCGGCGCCAAGAAGAAGACCGGCTCGCGCAGGAAGACCGCTTCGCGTAAAGCTGACTCGCGTAAAGCTTCGTAGGTGTCGTCTCTCAGCGAGTACCGCCGGAAGCGCGATCCAAAGACTACGCCGGAGCCGTTCGGCTCGTCGAAGCGCGGCAAGAAGCCGATCTTCGTCGTACAGCGCCACGATGCGCGGCGGCTGCACTACGACTTCCGGCTCGAGCGGAACGGCGCCCTCGCCTCATGGGCGGTCCCGAAGGGCGTGCCGCTCGAGCCCGCCGCCAGGTCGCTCGCGGTGCACGTCGAGGACCACCCGCTCGAGTACGCGAAGTTCCACGGCGAGATTCCGCAGGGCCAGTACGGCGCCGGGAGCGTCGAGATCTTCGACAGCGGGACGTACGACCTCCTCGAGGAGAAGCGGAACGGCCAGCTGACGTTCGAGCTGCACGGCAAGAAGCTCAAGGGCCGCTGGACGCTCGTGCCGGCGCACCTCGACGGCAAGGAGCAGAACTGGCTCCTCATCAAAGGGCACGACGACGGCGACGAGCCCGTCATGCAGCACACGTACAAGCCGATGCTCGCCACGCTCGACACCGTCGTCCCACACGCCGACGGCTGGGTGCACGAGGTGAAGTTCGACGGCTACCGGGCGATCGCGTACGTTCGCGGCGGCGAGTGCAAGCTCGTGTCGCGCAACGACAACGACCTCACCGGCCGCTTCCCCGAGGTCGCGAGGGCGATCGTGAAGGCGGTGAAGAGCCCCAACGCCGTCGTCGACGGCGAGGTCACCCGCGTCGACGCCGACGGAAGGACAAGCTTCTCCGAGCTGCAACAGGGATCGGGCGCGCTGGTGTACTACGCGTTCGACCTGCTCGAGCTCGACGGTGAGCCGCAGGTCGACGAGCCGCTGCACGAGCGCAAGGCGAGGCTCCGCAAGCTTCTCGACGGGCGCGTCAAGACCGTTGCGTTCTCCGAGGACTTCGAGGACGGCGACGCGCTCTTCACGGTTGCGCAGCAGCGGAGGTTCGAGGGGATCGTCTCGAAGCGCGTCGACAGCACGTACAAGGTCGGCAGGCGCACGCGCGACTGGCTGAAGATCAAGACGGAGAACAACGAGGAGTTCGTCGTCGCCGGCTACACGCGCGGAGAGGGCCGACGCGCGAACACGTTCGGGTCGCTCGTGCTCGCGGTCAACGAGGGCGACCAGCTGCGGTACGTGGGGAACGTCGGTACCGGCTTCAACGACGCGGAGATCCGGAAGCTGCTGAAGCTGCTCCGGCCGCTGCACCGCGACACGGCCCCGTTCCCCGTCGTGCCGAAGATGCCGCGGGTGCGGAAGGGCGACGTGCAGTGGGTCGACCCGCAGCTCGTCGCGCAGGTGCGGTTCGGCGAGTGGACGCACGACGGCCACCTCCGCCACCCCGCGTACCTCGGCATCCGCGAGGACAAGGAGGCCGGCGAGGTGACCCGCTCGCAGCCGATCCAGAGCGTGATCAAGAAGGGGAAGCGCGAGCTCCGCCTCTCGAACCTCGACAAGCTCTTCTGGGCGGACGAGGGGATCACCAAGGGCGACCTGCTCGAGTACTACCAGGCGGTCGCCGACGTGCTCGTTCCGCACCTGAAGGACAGGCCGTTCACGATGCGCCGCTACCCGGACGGCGCGTACGGCAAGGCGTTCTTCCAGAAGGACGCGCCGAAGCACATGCCGGAGTGGATCCCGCGCTACCGCGCGCTCGTCTCGACGCGCGACAAAGCGCGCACGAAGAAGTGGGTGGAGTTCCCGGTCGTGAGCGACGAGCTCGCGCTGCTCTGGATGGTGAACATGGGCTGCATCGACATGAACACGTGGTACTCGCGCATCGACAAGCCGGACCGGCCCGACTTCGTGCTGTTCGACCTCGACCCGACGCCGGAGGTGCCGTGGTCGCAGACGATCGAGGTGGCGCTCATCCTCAAGCAGCTGCTCGACGCGCTCGAGCTGCAGTCGTTCCCGAAGACCAGCGGCGGCAAGGGCTTTCACGTGCTGGTGCCCATCGATCGGAGAGCGACATTCGACGACACGCGCCGCTTCGCCGAGCACGTCGCCGGCGCGATCGCCCGCACGCATCCGAAGCTCGCGACGACGGAGTGGGCCAAGTCGAGGCGGCGGGGTGTGCTGATCGACGCGAACCAGAACGGCGAGGGGAAGACGATCGCGTCCGTGTACTCCGTGCGGCCGAAGCCCGGCGCGCCCGTCTCGACGCCGTTCACCTGGAACGAGGTCGACGACAAGCTCAACCCGTCGATCTACACGATGCCGGTCGTGCTCGAGCGCGTACGCCAGCTCGGGGACGTGTATGCCCCCGTGCTGACGACGCGCCAGTCGTTGAGCCGCGCGCTCAAGCGCCTAGGGGTCTGATTCCGGCTTCGCGTGCGGGCGGGGATGGCGCAGACCGAGCAGCTCAGCCAGAACGTGCGATGCCCGTAGTCGCACTACGGGTGAGCGCGTTCTGGCCGAGATGCGATGCGTCTGGGCCACCATCCGGCGTGCGCGAGGCCGGGATCAGGCCCCTGGTTTGACCGGGTGGGTGCGGGCCGCCTCCTTGGCGACCGCGAGCTCCTTGCCGTCGATCACCGCGTAGCGCAGCGCGATCGCGCTCAGCTCGTCCGAGGCCTCCTTGGCAGCGCGGCCCAGCTGCGCGTCGAGCGTCTGCGGGTCGTCGAGGTACAGCATTCGCGTCCAGAACGTCGTCAGCACGATCGAGACCCACGGCATGAAGATCGCGTTTCGCTCCAGGGCGGCCGAGGGCCGCTGGACGAAGAAGGCGATGAAGATGCCGACCGTGAGGCCGGCGAGCCCGATCGCCGCCGCCGCGGCGCCGAGGCTGTTCGCGGTCATCCCCTTCACGAAGGCCGCCACGATCGCGCCGACGCCGAAGACCATCATCGCGACGTAGCCGATGAAGACGACCCGGTAGGAGCGCCGCAGGTAGTTCGTCGTGCGCGCAAGGGTTTGCACGTCCTCCGAGAGGACCGAGGCAGCGAGCGCGCGCAGCTCCTGCGTCGTCTGGAGAGGATCCCCGTGCCGCGGGCGGGGCAGCCGCATCGTCATGGTCTGCCCTCCTCTGCTGCCGATTGTCGGGGCGCGAGCCTACGTCAGCGAGCGGACGCCGTCCACCACGAGCTGCACCGCGATCGCGCTCAGCAGCAGCCCGAACACGCGCGTGAGGAACGAGAGCACCGCCGGGCTGGTGGCCCGCGTGACCCGCTCGGCCACGATCAGCGCGATGCCGACGCACGCCACGGCGAGCACGATCGCCGCGAGCACCGCGATGTGCCCGCCAAAGCTCGAGTGACTTCGCCAGAGGACGATCGCGGTCGCGATCGCTCCCGGCCCTGCGACGAGCGGCGTCGCGAGCGGGACGAGCGCGATGTCCTCCGGCGCGTCCTGCCCGCCGCCCGGAAAGTCCGAGCCGCGCAGCATCTCGAGCGCGACGAGCATCAGCAGGAGCCCGCCGGCGATCGAGAGGGAGCCGAGAGACACGTGCAGGTAGCGCAGGACGACCTCGCCGAAGACCGCGAAGCCGAGGATGAGCGCGCCCGCGGCGAGCACTGCCCGGAGCGCCGCCCGCTGCCGCTGCCGCGGGGTGAGGTTGCGTGTGATCGCGACGAAGATCGGCGCGTTGCCGATCGGGTCGGTGATGACGAAGAGCGTCACGAACGTCTCGCCGAACGCGCGCCAGTTCATGCAGCCCCGAACGATGGCAGCAGCGGCTCGAGCGCGATGATCTCCACCGGCACCGGCGACCGGAAGCCCTCCCGCCGCAGCTCGACGTCCGTGTGCTCGACCGCCACGCCCCGCGGGCTGACGGTGTGCGAGCCGACGACCTCGTACCCGAGCTTCCGTGACACCCCCAGCGACTGCGGATTCCCGTCGATCGCGCCCGAGCGGGCGACGTCCGCGCCGAGCCCGGCGAAGGCGAGCTGGAGGACGGCGGCGCGCATCTCCGTCCCCAAGCCGCGTCCCTGCCAGCGGCGGCCGAGCCACGACCCGGTCGCGACGGTGCGGCGCTCGGCGAAGCTCTCGGCGCCGATCCCCTGCGTCCCGATCACGCGACCCCGGTGGAACGCGAGCAGGTTGAGCTGCCAGTCCTCGGGGTCGAAGTCCCGCACGGCCTGCTCGTGGTAGTCGACCACGGATTGCTCGGTCACCGTGTCCGTCCACGGGAGCTCGAAGGGCATCTCGGCCGGATCGTGGATCCCCGAGAGGGCGACCTGCGCGAGCGCGCGCAGCTCCGCGCGTGTCCCGAGCCGGAGCTCGAGCCGCGGGGTGCGCAGGCGCAGGCGCGTCAAGGGGCTCGGGAAGAGCGTATTGAAGTGTCGCTCGCCGACGACGTCGAAGCCGAGGCGCACGTAGAGGTCGCGCGGCCAGTCGTCCGCGAGTGCCTCCAGGTAGACGATGTCGTTCGACCGCCGCGCCTCGCCGAGTGCGTGCTGCACGACCGCGCGGCCCAGGCCCCGACCGCGAAAGCGCCCGAGCGTGTTGACGTCCTCGATCTGTGCGACGCCGTCCCGCGCGCGAACCTCGCAGTACGCAGCGATCTCGCCGCCCACGCTCGCGGCGTAGAAGCGCGTCGGCACGGCGCGCATGATCAGCCGCTTCGCGTCGTCGAGGAGCGCCGCGATCTCGTCGTTCCCCCACGGCTCGGCCAGCGTCACCTCGCGGCGTGCAGCGACGAGGTCCGTGAACGGGACCTCGCGCACCGACCGCGTGTCGACGCGCCGGTCCGGAGGACGCACATGCGCCATCACGAGATGCGGCGTCACGGTCCAGCGCTGCACCCTGAAGCCCGCCGCGACGACCTCGTCGGCGCGCTCGACGACGACACGACGATGGAAGTAGTCCTCCATCAGCCGGTCGGCCTCGGCGATCAGCTCCGAAGCGGGCGCGGGCTGCTCGGCGCGCAAGTAGTTCAAGTCGTAGACCTCGCGCACAGACGGCGAGAAGAGACCTTCGGCGTGCCTCGCCGCGATGCGGCGCTCGGCGGCGGCGTCCTGCAGCGCTGCGCGGAAGGCGTGGATGCGATCGATCACGCCTCTATCTTGGCGTGACCTCCTCGAGGCGGCGGCGCAGGAAGCGCTGCTCGTGCTCGGCGGTTACGAGCGCGAGCGCACGCTCGTACTCCGCACGCGCCTCGTCCGGCCGCTCGAGACGGCGCAGGAAGTCGGCACGCGCCGAGTGGAAGTAGCGGTAGCCGGTGAGGTCGAGCGCGTCGACGAGGGCGAGGCCGGCCGCCGGGCCCTCGGCCTCCGCGACGGCGACCGCGCGGTTCAGCTCGACGACGGGCGACCGTGTCACCTTCGCGAGCTCGCCGTACAGCACGGCGATCTCGCCCCAGTCGCGCGGCTCGTCCGCGTGTAGCGAGGCGATCGCGGCCTGGAGCACGTACGGGCCACGGCCCTGGAGCGCGAGCGCGCGCTCGAGCCCGGCCCGGCCCTCCGCGATCTCGGCGGCGTCCCAACTGCTCCGGTCCTGGTCGTCGAGGAGCACCAGCTCCCCGTCGCGGATGCGCGCATTCCGCCGCGCGTCGTGCAGCAGCATCAGCGCGAGCAGCCCCTGTACCTCCGGCTCGTCGGGCATGAGCTCCGCGAGCGCCCGGCCGAGCCTGATGCCTTCCTCGGCGAGCTCGCGGCGTCCACCGTACCCCTCGTTGAAGACGAGGTAGACGACGGCGAGCACCGCCGCGAGCCGGTCCGGCAGCCGGTGCGCCTCGGGGATGCGGAAGGGGATGCCGGCGGC
>Ga0075425_100003817_pt1 | contig 15402 bp, 15 predicted proteins | sample SoiMethybrSBSTD4_FD_75300 | JGI IMG/M metagenome (GOLD analysis project Ga0075425, IMG submission 75300) | Bulk soil microbial communities from a Populus tree surrounding site in Tennessee, USA - Soil MetaG P. TD hybrid SBSTD4 | ecosystem: Environmental > Terrestrial > Soil > Tree plantation...
TCCAGATCGATCCCGGTATTGGCGCCGTGATGGCAACGGGCAATCGCATGGTGAACCCGGCATCATCGGTTACATACACTGCCAAGGCCACCGGACCTGGCGGAGAAGCGACCGATATTGCACGCGTGACCGTGAATGTTCCGCCACCACCTCCACCAGTAGAACGCCCGGCGCCAAAACCACCCGACGTCAGCATCGATGAATTGCTCCGTCAGAGGGTTCAGGACGTATTGTTCGACTACGACAAATCCGATATCCGTCCCAGCGAGGTAGCCAAGCTGCAGGCGAGTGCAGCCTTCTTCAAGGAACATTCCGAGGTTCGCGTCACAATTGACGGTAATGCCGACGAGCGCGGAAGCCAGGAATACAACCTCGGTCTGGGTGACCGCCGCGCAAACACTGTGAAAGAATTTCTGGTGATGCAGGGAGTGAACGCAAACAGGATGATGACCGTAAGCTATGGTGAAGAGCGGCCTGTGTGCAGGGAACAGACCGAAGATTGCTACCAGAAAAATCGCAGGGCAGGATTTACGAGGAATCCGTAGGAGGAGAACTTGAATATCAGAAGCAAACTCGTGCTGGCTTGTCTCGTTGCAGTACTTGCCGCACCCGTAGCCTATCCTCAGAAGAAGGAGATTCTGCAGCTTCAGGCGGATATGATCCGCCTGTCGCAGCAGATGACCCAGCTTCAGGCGACCATGGATATGAACAATTCGGCCATTAAAGGATTGGTCGAGAAAATGGCCGATCAGGTCAACACGCTTGGCGGTTCGGTTCAAAAGATCAGCCAGGCCATGGAAGGCGTGAAGACGCAGAGCGACAAGACCGCCGGTGAGCTTCGTGTGATCCTGAACAACATGAACACCAGCGTCGGAGAACTTCAGGAAGCGTTGGCGGCTGTCCGCACGCAAATCAATTCGGTGTCACAGCAGGTCACAGCCAAGAACACCGTCGCCGAACCACTGGCCGGGCCCGAAGACATCATGCGAGAAGCGACCGTGAACTACCTCTCGGGAAACTATGACCTGGCACTCGACGCGTTCCAGGAGTTCCTGACGAAGTATCCAAACCACCCGCGAGCGGCCGAGGCGCAGCTGTACAAAGGCGAGTCATTGTATAACCAGAAAAAATTCGATCAGGCCGTCGTCGAGTACGATCTCTTCTTGCAAAAGTACCCGGAGAACGATAGAACTAAGACCGCCCTTTACAAGAAAGGCCTCGCCCTCGCCGAACAGGACCAGAAGCAGCCGGCACTCATCGCTTTGGACAAAGTCGTGAAAGATTTTCCCAATACGAGCGAAGCCACGAACGCGCAGGCGAAAGCCCGCGAACTGCGGGGTTCAGTGCGGCGTTGAGTAAGGCAAGACAGGAGCCGTATGGCAAAGTCCGTTAACAAAGTGATTCTCGTCGGCCGTCTCGGCCGTGATCCTGAATTGAAGTACACCGCGAGCGGCGTTCCGTTCTGCCGCTTCTCCATGGCAACCGATGATTCGTGGAACGACAAAGGCACCGGCGAACGCCAGGAACGAACCGAATGGCACAATATCGTGGCATGGGATCGCCTGGCCGAAATCTGTAACCAGTATCTGACCAAAGGAAAGCTCATCTATATAGAGGGCGCGCTTCAGACCCGCGAGTGGGATGACCAGGAAGGCAACAAGAGAAAAACCACGGAGGTCCGCGCTCGCGATATGGTCATGCTCAGCGGCGGCGCAGGCGACAGCGCCGGCGGCGGCCAACGCCGTGCCGTAGCTGCCGAAGGCCAAGGCTCGACCGGCAACAGTGGCGGCGGTACAAGTACCATCACCGACGACGACATTCCTTTCTAAGAACCCTCTGCCGCGAATTACGCTGATTACGCAAATTGAATTAGCGTAATTCGCGTAATTAGCGGCCAAAACCAATGCAAAAGAAGCGTACTACTGTCCACGAACGAATCGGCGATATTGCGCCGAAACTTGCGGACCTCACCGAAGACGTCCTTTTCGGTGACATCTGGGAACGCCCGGCTCTCTCGAAGCGCGATCGCAGTCTCGCTACTGTATCTGCGCTCGTCGCAATGAACCGGACAGAACAGCTGCCGTATCATCTTCAGCGCGCAATCGAGAACGGCGTGACCAAAGAGGAACTCGTCGAGCTCATCACGCACCTGGCATTCTATTCAGGATGGCCGACAGCGATGTCGGCGATGATGATCGCGAAGCAAGTATTGAATCAGCCCGCTCGCTGAGGTTATTCTGGCGATCTTATGACACCAGACTTAATGCGGGCCCTGGCAATATCCGGCGGAATTCTCGTCGGCGTAGTTATTTTGATTGTTATCGTCTCGATGGTGACCGTGAAGCGCGGTGAAGTCCAGATGTCCGCTCTCGATAAGCACGGACGCGGTCACTAGGAAGGCATTACTGCTTCCTCGAGCGCTCGGATGAATCCGTTCTGATCGAGGAAGTTCTCCATCGTGTGGCCGGCGCCAGCCAGCCGTAATCTTTCAGCCCTTCGCGACCCGCCAATTCCGATGAATGGCAATCCTAGCCGGCGCGCTGTCCTGACGTCCCAGTCTGCATCTCCGATCGAAACGATCCGTTCAAATCCTGTACCCGCTCGGTCGATAGCTGTTCGAACGATGGATTCGCGCGATGGCCCGTCGTCCGCAAACGCCGCCGGAAGACCCTCAGCGGGAATGCCCGCCACCTCAATCTTGAATTGAGCGGACCGCTGCCAGCAACCTGTAGCGATAGCGACGGTCCAGCCCGAACCCTCTTTCAACCGCACAAGCATCGAGGCGGCGCCTGCAATTTGCTGGAACGATGCAGAGTCCCGAATTTGCCGCTTCCTCAGCAGATCAACGAAACACTCGATGAATTTCGATGTTTCGGAAATCGTTATCGGCCGGTGGAACTTAGTGCGGAACGCCTGCTGCAGGCACCCGAGATCGGTGACGTGCTCATATTCCGACCAATTCCTATTGAGTTCGTGTATCCCAAGTGCGTCCGCAAACGCCTGGACAAAACACTGATCATCAACTTCATTGGTTCTTGTCAACGTCCCATCAAGGTCGAACACCGCGAGGTTCATCGCTCAGAATCCATACATGTGTTCCGGCGGATCGATGACGCCGTCCTGCCAGTCCAGCATTTTCGCAGCAGTTTCGATGCTCTCCACCTGCCCCGAATCGACCATATCCTTGAGGACGGCCATCTGTTCAGGCGTTAGCGTGCCCTCTGTAAGACCCCGTTGCCAGCTACTGAATTCGCTCATACTTGAAAAACTCCGCGTCCGTTCCGTCTTCAAAGAATAACTGAAGGTGCTTCGCGTTCAACCGGAAGATGCGAATCGACCGGCAAATTTTATCCGCCATCGTGTCGTTAGCCGATGCTCTCGCCCAGCGCGTGTCGCGGCTCGAGTGCTCGAACTCGATGAAGCTTCCGTCCCGAAAGAATAGCGCTGCTCGCTTGAAGTCTGTATCGGCTTCGTACCGCATCACCTGGTTCCGTGCAAGTTCTGCAAACATTTTAAAGCTCGACAAGTCTGGCGCTGACTGCGCTGCCTCGTACCGTCAGCCGCGCAACGCAGATTGGAAGCTTGAACCGCCTCGGCCCCGCGCTACCGGGATTGAGGAAGAGTATGCCCTCGCGATTTTCGATTGATGGCCGATGCGAATGGCCGGCGATAACAGCCTGACAACCCGACGGAGGCGTGTCCATTTCCTTCACATCATGGATCATATACACGCGAATATCCCCGACGGGAACAATCCTCGTTTCTGGAATACTCTCAGCCCACTTTTCCCTGTCGTTATTTCCTCGAACCGCAAAGACCGGAGCAACCGTCTTTAGGTTCTCCAAAACCTCAGGATCACCAATATCGCCGGCATGAAGAATCAAATCAACGTGCTTGAAAGCAGGCACGACTTCTGGCCGCAGCAATCCGTGCGTGTCCGAAATGACACCAACGACCGTCGTGCTTTGGTGCCGGCTCACTTTCCTTCAAAGATTCCGTTGATATCGCGAGAACCGATAGCGGAATCGACGAAATGAAAACTTCCCTGGTCCCGCATTTCCACCGCAGCTCGAAGAACCGCGCCGAACGCGGCTCTTGCAAGCGCACCTCCCGTGCTCACGCGTTTCACACCGATTTGCGAAAGTTCTGCGAGTGTCAGGTTAATGCCCTGCATTCCCATCAAAACATTTACGGGACGATCGACTGAACTGACGACGCTCGCAATATCCATCCGGCTCAGCAAACCCGGCGCATAAAGGACGTCAGCGCCTGCTTCCTGAAATACCTCCAGCCGTCGAATCGTGTCGGCCAGATCAGGACGTTTGTGCAGATAATTTTCCGCTCGCGCGGTCAGCGTAAATGGATATGGAAGCGATCGAGCGGCGGCAACTGCAGCGCGGATTCGCTCGACAGCGAAACCGATCTCATAAATCGGCTCGTCTGGCCGGCCCGTCGAGTCTTCAATCGAACCGCCGACGACTCCGGCTTCTGCTGCAAGCCGGACCGTTTCCTCGACGGTCTTCGGCGCGTCTCCAAAACCATTTTCAAGATCGGCGCTCACTGGCAGGTCCGTTGCCGCGGCGATTATCCGGAGATGTTCGATTACCGTGTCACGTGAAACAGCGTTGTCTCGCTTACCCAACGAGAATGCAAAACCTGCACTCGTGGTTGCCAGGGCTTCGAACCCAAGATGCGCGAGGAACCTGGCCGTTCCTATGTCCCACGGATTCGGAATAACGAACGCGCGATCACGTTGATGAAGAGCGCGGAATACATCAGCTTTTTCTTTTTGTGTTTGCATAATTGTCGCGATCAAAAGTCAGCTCGAAAAAAGAACCGGGCGGTACCGCAACCCACTCCTGCTGAAGATTTTGAATTCGCTGTCGTACTGCCGTCAGTTCCATCTCACTGAAAGTGCGGACCGCATCCAGAAGGTCATTTGTCACGATCTGCGCGATCTGTTCATTGAAGTCGTCTGCAGACAACGGAACAGAACCTCCAACGCGTTCGCGATCCAGCAGGCCGACGACATTTTCCACCAGAATACTCTCAGAAGGCAGCTTTCCGCGCTTTCCTTTACCCGTGGTGTCGCCGATATCCCAACCCTCTGCAATCAGTCCATAAAACCCACGACGGAAACCGAGAACCGTCTCCACTGCAAAATGACTCAGATCATGAAACGAAAAAAAGACTGCCTGCTTGTCATGTCGCTCCCACGTCGCCGATCCGTCGCGCCGAATGCACTGCAGCACAACAACGCCGTCCGTGCGCTTCGTGAATCGAATGCGAAGTTCGGGTGCGGTCTCTGTCATAAACAAACGCTTCCAGGAATTCTCGAGTCCAGGAACGATTCGCATGCGCGGCTACGCGCTCTCCTTTAATAACTACTTCACTGCCAAGGGGTACCAAGTCATTTATCTTGCGCCAGAGCAAGAATGCTGGTAGTCGTGACAAACCTCTTCGGCTTGTGTTAGGGTGGCGCCGCCCACTCGATTGTAAAACGTTAGGTCATGGAGGCCCCTTGGTTGCGGATACGCAACTTACAAAGCTGCTCCACGCGTGGAGTCAGGGTTCGCCCGACGCGTTGGATCAGCTGACACCGCTTATTTATGGAGAGCTCCGGAAGCTCGCACGTTTCCACATGTCTCGCGAGGCGCCGGGCCACACCCTTCAGGCCACAGCACTTATCAACGAAGCATTCCTCAAACTGATCGATATTGAGCAGCCGGACTGGGAGAGCCGCAAGCACTTCTACGGCGCAGCTTCACAAATAATGCGCCGTGTCCTGGTAGATTACGCCCGAAAAAAACGCTCTGTTAAAAGAGGACGTGAAGCCAAGCGAGTGCCGTTTGAACAAGCCATCGCGCGGCCGGCGGGAATGCTTTCTGTCGATATCCTTGCCTTCGATGAAGCATTGACCCGCCTGGCCGCGATCGATTCAAGAAAAGCACGTGTTTTGGAGTTCTGGTTTTTTGCCGGGATGACCGTGGAAGAGATCGCCAAAACGATGGATATCGGAACGTCGACGGTCAATCGCGATCTGGAATTTTCAAAGGTCTGGCTGGCACGGGAATTGGGGAACATTCAAACCTAAATGAACGATCAACTATGGCTTGAGGTCGAGGAAGCCTACACAGAAGCGGCATCATTGCCGCCGGATGCCCGAACGTCGTTTCTAAAAGAGTTCTACCAGCATCGCCCCGACGTCCGGCACGAAGTCGAATCTCTTCTGGAACATCAGCAGGCGGCTGACAGGCTCAAACAGTCCGCTGTTATGACAGCTGCAGCGGAGATGTTCGTCGACGAGCCCGATGAGCTGATCGGTTCTGTCGTTGCCGGCAAGTACGTTGTAAGGGAGTGCCTCGGAGCGGGTGGAATGGCCGAGGTGTATCTGGCCGATCACATTGCGCTAAATGTTCCGGTTGCTCTGAAGCGGCCCAAACCCGAACTGAGAGGCAACCCAAAATTCCGTAGAAGTTTTTTAGAAGAAGCGCGGCGCGCAGTGGTCCTCAACGATGAAAACGTGGCACGCGTGCACGACGTCGTCGAGGACGGTGACGACATGTTTGTCGTCATGGAATATATCGAGGGTGAAACCTTAAGGCGCCGGCTATCGGCGATGGGACGACCCCTTACCATCGAAGAATTTCTTCCATTGGCCATTCAGTGTGCTTCGGCACTGGCAGCAGCTCACGAAAAGCGCATCGTTCATCTGGATGTTAAGCCCGAAAACATCATGATGACTCCTGCGGGTCAGATAAAGATCTGCGACTTTGGTATTGCCAAGCGGCTTTCGACAGACCCTTCGCAAGCGACAACGCAGGTTATCGGTTCCTCGCCGGCGCTCGCGGGTACACCGGCGTATATGCCTCCCGAGGTCGTTCTTGGAAATCCAGTCGATGAAAGAGCCGACCTTTTTTCGCTGGGTGTTGTCTTCTACGAACTTTTGGCCGGCCACAATCCGTTCCTCGCCGACACCATTTCTGCGACGACACACAGAATCGTCTCGCACCATCCGCCGGTCCTTTCCGCACTCCGGCATGACATCGACCCGAGGCTGGAACGGATCGTCGCAAGAATGCTCGCCAAGGCGCCAGATCAACGGTATCCGGCAGCGCGTGAGCTCGTTCACGAGCTCACATCCATCTCTCGCTCTCACCATCGACTTCAGGATATCGCGCGGAATGTGCAAGAGGCTTTCACGGAATCGCGACGGCTGAAGGTGGTGACAGCGGTTGTCCTGCTCTGTTTGTTCGCGCTGCCCAGCGTCTGGATCTATCGCTATGACATCGAGGAGCGGCTGGGACTGATGCGATTGCCGGACAAAAAAATTGTCGTGGTTCTGCCTTTTCAGGTCATCGGCGATAGTCACGACGAACGTTTTTACTCGGAGGGAGTCTCCGAAATCCTAACGAGCAGGTTGACCCAGCTTACCGGAATTCCTGACCTGCAAGTCATACCATCGAGCGCGATTCGTGAAGGAAAGGTTGACACGGTCGAAAAGGCCCATACTGAATTCGGCGCCACGATCGTGCTGGCAGGCATGTTCCAGTTTTCAGGGGAACACGTCCGAATCTCTTATTCGTTAATCCGCGCGGCTGATCGACATGTGCTGCGTTCAGCGACTCCGAAAACAATCTCAGCCGCTGATCCTCTCTCCTTACAGGACATCGTTGCTCAGGATCTTGTCGCGATGCTCAAGATCGAACTAACGCCGGCAGCACAGGCCATGCTTCAGGAGTACGGCACTCGCAACATGACGGCATTCTTTCTCTATACCGAGGGCATGGGCGCTCTGGCGAATTATCAGGATCTCGAAAACGTGGACAAGGCTATCAACCTCTTCACACAGGCTACAGAGCAGGATGACAAATATGCCGCTGCATACGCTGCACTCGGACGGGCGTATTGGCAGAAATTTTCGAAATTAAAAGAACAAGCTTGGCTAAATCTGGCGCGAACCGACTGCGAAAAGGCCGCGAGCCTGGAGCAACGGCTTTCCGAAGCCCAGGTTTGCCTCGGCCTGGTCAACGAGGCAGCGGGTGATGATGAACTGGCAATTGAATACTACCAGCGAGCAATCGAGTATTCGCCGACCAGCGACGACGCACATCGGGGCCTTGGGAGCGTACTGGAAGAATTGAACCGCTTCGACGATGCGGAGAAAGCATACCTTCAGGCAATCGAACTGCGGCCACAGTACTGGGCCGGTCATTCGTGGATCGCCGGTTTCTATAACACACATCACGACTATCCCAAGGCCATAGATCATTACTATAAAGCCCTCGCGCTATCTCCCGACAACGCCCAGGTCTATTACTCGCTCGGGCTGGCTTACGTGAATGATGGGCAATATCCCAACGGCATTACGTTTATAAGTAAGTCCATCGAGCTTCGGCCTCAGCTGGCGGCGCCTTATTCAAACCTCGGGCTTACCTACTTGCGCGCGCGCCGCTATGCCGAAGCGATTCCAACGTTGGAAAAGGCTGTCAGCCTGGGGGCAGACTATCGCATCACCGGAAACCTGGCGCGCATTTACTTCCTCACGGGACAGAGCGACAAGGCACGCCAATTTTATGAGCTCGCAATCCAACAGGGTGAAAAGCTGCTGCAAGTCAATCCGCGAGACCCTGCCGTCCATTTGCTCGTGGGCCGCTATTACGCCGTGCTCAGCAAAAAGCCCGAAGCGGTCAGCCACCTCACTCTCGCACTTGATGCCATTCATTATAAGGATCCGCATTATTTAGCAATTGCGGCCACGGCTTATTTGCAATTAGGCGAACGCGACATCGCATTGAGCTATCTGGAGAGCGCCGCCATACTCGGTTACACGACTGTAGAGATTAAGGCGGAACCCGAGCTTGACGCGCTAGACGCCGATCCGCGGTACATCGCGCTCATGTCGTCCAAACCACAAGGTCAGTAAAGTTCAACAAGGAGAATCGAAATGGCAAAACTACCGGAATTCAAGAAAGGGAATAAAGCTCCATTTGGTCCATTACTAGTCACGATACGTAAATCGGGAACCGTCTGGGAAATTGAACCAACCGACAACGCGCAGAAAGGGATACTTCGCGGGAGAGTCGAGATGGATCTCGTAGCCGCCAAGTCTCATAAGGCTGAAAGCATTGACGACGAATGGGCCCGACGTGGCGGTGTAGGTCAGCCGCCCTTTAGGAATAACCCTCCCGACCATTTGCCAATCCTCGTTCGAGAAGGAGAAGACGTCGAATTCAAATGCGATCAGCCTTTCCAGTTCGCTGTCTACATGGGCCGCGATCAAAACGTTAACCTCGAATCCAAGCCCAGTCTTGGAAAGGGACCAGATGACCCATTCGAATGGGGTAGCTGGCACCTTGCAATACCGAACGCCAGTATTGTCGCAATGGTGGCACAACCGAAGTTGGTTAACGGCGTATTAGATGGGCCAGCAGATCAGCGTTTCTACAAGGTCAGGGCTCTAGTATTCGACACGTGGCCGCCAACCCCCGTCGATCCTGACGGAATCTGCGATCGCTAGGCGAAGGCACATGGGTCGCGGCTGTCACAAATCTGTGAAGCTGGCTGTCACGGTTGTCTACGTGGGAATCAGATTTCAAGAGGAGTCCGGAGCCGCTCGGCTCAAAGCCTTCATTCACAAACAACCCAGAGGCTACTTAGTCAAGGAGTAACAAATATGAAACCGGTAGTAAATACGGTGGTGCATCCGAGGCCGCCCGAGTTCAAACAGGGCCAAGCAGGACGATTAGTCGTCACCATCCAAAAAGTTGCGGGTTCTTGGGATATCGAACCCTCCAATGCAGCCCAAAGAGCGAGAATCAATAACCGCATCAATGTTGATCTCACCGCGGCAGATTCTCACAAACTTGAGAGTATCGATGACGAATACACGCTACGGAAAACACTGGCCGCTCCAGTCCAACTACACTTCAGGCGCGACCCGACGCACGTTCCGATCCTGCTGCGCGAAGGAGAAGACGTTGAATTCCGGTGTGTCCCTCCTTATGCATTTGCAATCTACATGGGCCGCGACCCCGATGTTAACCTCGAAACCCGTCCGCAATTTGGGCAGGGGCCGGACAATCCATTCGGGTGGACGGGGACACAATTTGCCGCAGCCAACACGAGTATTCAAGCAACCGTAGACGGACCAGTCAACAGTAACGGCCCTGCAGATCAGCGATTTTACAAAGTCAAAGCATGGATCTGGGAGAACGGACCAAACGTAGACCCAACGGTCGTCGACCCTGATGGAATTTGCGATCGATAGCGCGAGTGGAGTCTCCGCAAAACAGAGGAAGGTTCAATATGCTTAGAGGGAAGCATACGACGATTAAGACATGTCTCGCGATTTCTTTCACCTTATGTCTCGCCGCCTGGCCGGCATTCTCGCAAGGCTTGACTCAGGTGAATGGAGTCATCGTGGACCCAACGGGAGCTGTAATTCCTGGCGGTAAAGTAACTGTCACGAACACGGCAACAGGCTTGACGCGAACCACACTTACCGACGGAGCAGGTTGGTATTCCGTGACGCAGCTCCTGCCGGGAGCCTACACCCTTCGTGTTGAAAAGGAGGGGTTTCAGGCGAAGGTCGTGAGCGCCCCTCTACCGGTCAACGAGGTTGTAACACTGGATCTCGCACTCGAGATTGGCGAAGCAAGCGCCGACCTCGACGTGATTGCTGCAGCGCCTGTCCTTAACACCAAGAATGCGCAGCTCGGGACCGGCTTTGATCAAAGAAGGATACTCGACCTGCCCCTCAATGCACGCAATATCGTGGGACTCCTGTCGCTGCAAACCGGCGTGACGCTCTCCGATAAAGCGGGCGAGTTCGCACGTGACGATGGTGGACAGGTGAACGGTGCGCGCAATGATCAGCAGAATATTGTTCTGGATGAAATCAGTATCAACCAGCAGGAAAGAGGCGCCGCGCTGGAAGGGGCCGTACCGACTACGTTGGATTCAGTCCAGGAATTTCTCGTCGAAACCGCTGGATTCGACGCCAGTGGCGGGCGTGGAAGCGGCGCCCAGGTTCAGCTCGTTACGAAAGGCGGCGGGAACCAGTGGCACGGTTCCTTGTATGAGTACTACCGGACCACCGGCACGTCTGCTCGCAACTATTTTGCGAAAGAGGCCACTCCGCTGATCCGACATTTGCCCGGAGGATCCGTTGGAGGACCACTTCACAAAAACCGCGTCTTTTTCTTCGGAGCCTACGAGTACAACAGCGACCGCAGCGCAACACTGGAAACTCGAATGGTTCCGACGCCGCAATTTTTGGACGGCATCGTTCGGTACCAGCGTCGGGACGGTTCGTTCGGTATCTTGACCGATGGTCCAGGCGGAGCACTGGAGAGATGGACCGGCATAGCCGGCGATCAGTGGAATCCGGCATTGATTGGCCGGAATGGGATCTTCGAAAAATACCGGCCCTTCTCAAGCGATACGCTGCGAACGTCGCCCGGTCCCGACAACGGCGCAAATTTTTTGTTGTACCGTTTCAATGCGCCGTTCAAGAGAGACAGGAACGTTTACATTTCCCGAACAGACTACAATCTCAATTCCAGAAACAATGTGTTTTTCCGCGGAACGTTGAATGACGACGTTCGCACCATCCAGGCTGAAACCTTTCCCGGCTTTAAGAATGCCAGAGAGAGGGTCGACAACAGCAAGGGCTTTGCCGCGAACTGGAACAGCGTTCTCACCAGCAGCCTCAACAACAACTTTTCCTTTGGTCTCACGCGGGAATCCTTTGAAGATACGGGCAATCAGGCCGTCAATTACGCCGCCCCCATCGTCAGCAACCTGATCCAGACTACGGCTGCGTCCCGCCAGTCGATAGATACGTGGAACCTCGCGGAAAACCTGAGCTGGCGTACCGGCGAACACACGATTGAAGCGGGAGTGAACTATCGTTTCATTAACAACAATCTTCGTTCTTATGACATTGTTGGCCTACCCACCTATAGCGGCGCTGCGAATATCACAGGCAACGCCATTGGAGGCGCAACAAGCCCGGGTCTACGCCGGGCTCTGGGCGATTCAGAGTTCGTGCTGGTTGCCGACCCTGGCACTGTCGGAGACGCAACAATGGCAGCCACGGGTTCGCTTTCCCGATTCTCAGAAAAGGTACAGTTCGATCTTCAAGGCAGTCGTCTCCCAGCGGGCTCTCCCTTCGTGCGCAATTTCGGCATGCATGAATGGGATAACTTTCTACAGGACTCGTGGCGACTGAAGCCGAATTTGAACCTGATCTATGGCGTTGACTACTACCTTCAGACTCCACCATATGAACGGAACGGCGTCCAGGTGAACTGGGTGGAGGACCTCGGACAGCGATGGCTGGAAATGCGAAACACCCTTAAAACCATCGACAAGTTTGCGCCTTTCGCTGTCCAGGTTTCGGGTCGTGCCAATGGCAAACCGGACTTCTACAAGATGGACACGAACAATTGGGCGCCTCGGTTGAGCGTGGCATGGTCTCCTGAATTCGAGAACGGCGTCTTTGGATTTCTTGGAAAGAAGGGTGGCCAGACTGTCGTGCGCGGGGGATATGCGTTGACCTACGATCGGATCGGCGGCCGTTTTGCACGCGATGCGGCGACGCTGGGTTCAATCGGCCTCACCATGACGAACCTGACGGCGGCTTCTTCTTTTTCTATTGATGGTTTGAATGGGATTCCACGAGCGCCTCGGATCGGCGCGGGCGGTTCACTGCCTCGGGATCAGTTTCCCCTCATTACTCAACCCGACTTCAAACTACCGGCAGTGATCGCAGGTGCGGGTAGTGCGGCCACCACCGGCATCGATCCAGGATTGCATTCACCAACAAATCATTTAGTGAATCTTACGATATCGAAAGAACTACCGGGCGGTTGGGTCGTCGAAAGCTCCTACGTCGGCCGATTTGCGCAGGATCTTACCGGGCAAGTGGATATTGCGTCGCCACCTAACATCCGTGATCCCATCAGCGGGACGACGTGGTACCAGGCGACAGACGAGCTGTTCACGCGATATCTGGACAAGAGTGTTCCGGTGTCCGGTGTACAGCCCATCGCCTGGTTCGAAAACGTCTATCCCGAAATTAGGGGTTTTGTTGAAGGACGACTCAACCGGACGTTTGCGAGTGCGACTCAGGCGTGGTATGCGTACCTGCTTCAACAAACCCCAACTGGAACGAGCCTAGCACCTGGACCGAATGCACCTGTTAGCCAATTTGATCGGTTAAATGAACTCGAAAGGGGCCTGGGGCGAAACAAGCTTCTGAATCCACAACTTCAGTTCTTCGGCCTCTTCGGCAACTTTTCCCGTTCCAATTACCACGCCGGTCAGTTCACTGCCCGCAAACGTTTTGGGCAGGGTTTTACCGCGACGTTCAATTACACATTGTCGAAGTCTCTCGACACCACTTCTGCAGCGGAAGCCCGCGGAGCGCGACCGAATGGGACAACCGGCGAAGGTCTTGCGGCAGACCCATTGAATCCGGACCGTTCTTATGCGCTTTCAGATTTCGATCGACGACATCAATTCAACGCCAACTTTTTGGCTGATCTGCCATTTGGAAACGGAAAGTGGCTGGGCCGGAATGCCACACCGCTACTGAACAAAATCATCGGTGGATGGCAGGTTTCGGGGATCGCAACCGCCACGAGTGGCCGGCCTTGGAACTTTACTGCCTCAAACCGGTTCAATCATCACTTTGCCGGACGTGATCAACCTCATGTGAGTGACTCGATCCCGTTCGAACTCACCAAGCAGAATGGCAGAGTATTTATCATTCCCGGAACGTCAGCAGATCGGACTCGGGTCGCGTCCACGGATTTCATAAACAGCCATGCGGGCGGCTCTATCGCCCGTAATCAGGGCCGTGGCCCCGGTTTCTGGAATGTAGATTTCTCGATGGCCAAGAACATCGAACTGCAGGAGAACCGGAGACTGCGTTTCCGATGGGAAGCGTTTAATTTGTTCAATCACCCGAACTTCAGCATTCCCACAACTGAAAACGGTTACAACATCGACCGGCTTGGCGGCACTCTGGGTGAGATTACTACGACGCTGGGCACGGAACGCGTGATGCAGTTCAGTTTGCGCCTGGAGTTTTGACGTCTCCTTCGCAGGTTAGATGTCGCCTTCGAAGGAGACGCCGTGAGGACTGACTACTTCTGCTGAGACAGTTTCTTCATCTCGTTTTCGACCTGCTTGAAGCCTGCAGGAACGGAAAACTTCGTTGCATCGACTGTCGCAGAAAGATTCGTAATTTCGGTGACCTGCTCCATCAGCGTGGCCGGTTGCAGCGTCATCTCCTGCGGCGTGTCTGGCTTTGGAGGCTCTTTCTTTCTTCCCAACCCGCCGAGAGCGCCACCCAGACCGCCAAGGCGCGATCGTCCGAGCGCTCCTTGAACTGCTGATTCCTTCGCCGCATCCTTTGCGGCATCCTTCGCCGCTTCGCCGACGTTGGGTAAGGCCGGTGCAAATCCCGCCATTGTCAATGTCTGCGAAACCGGAATACCTTTCATCTTTGACATTTCCTCCGCCATTGCGCTCGCTGTTTTCGCGACATCCGGGCGGAACATCGCCATCGGATTCGAGCCGGGCGCAAGTTCGGCCATCTTCGAAGCCATTTTCATACCGAACTGAGTCACCTCTTCATAACCCGGCAATGTTGGCGTCATCCATGCATCCATCGTTGTTGTCGCCGGCGGCAAACCTGCGGGCGCATCTTTCGGAGGCGCGATCTCCATTGTCAGAACGAATTGTTTCGTGTTTAGGCCGGAAATGACCTTGCTCTGGCCGGTGTCCTTAACGGAGATCTTGATAGATTCGAGCGGATTCACAGCGGGCACGCCCTGCTGTCCCTGCGCTTGTTGCAGCTGAGCCTGCATCTGTTGCATCTGCTGCTGCATCGCCTGGAACGCTTGTTTCATCTCATTGAATGTAATCACCGAATATTGCTTCTTCTTGAAGTCGATCTGCGTCATCGTCTCGCCGTCCGGATCAATGATGGTGGCAGTGTTGTTGTCATAGGTCACCATCTTGCCGCCTTTGACCGCGATCGTGTGAGTCTGCGGCTCTCGAATGCTTCCCGCTCCCGGCATGAAGCGCGTCATGTTTAGAAGACTGCCGCCGGTAACTCGAGTCGTCTGCGTGTAGCTGAAATCCGCCCATAGAGCTGAAGGCGCGAAAAGAAAAACCGTCAGAATCAAAGCGACAATACGGCGCATAGTGTCTCCTCCGAAATCAGAATAGGTAGTTCTTTATCACGCGCAGGGAAATTTTGGAAGTCGGACAGAAGTTCAATGTCTCAACCGAGACGTACGGTGTCGCGGCCGCAGATCCGTTCGATGGATTCCACGAACTCGCGATCGGGAGAGATCTTGACGTAAGGATTTGGCCGAACGAGAA
>Ga0075425_100003818_pt1 | contig 15402 bp, 13 predicted proteins | sample SoiMethybrSBSTD4_FD_75300 | JGI IMG/M metagenome (GOLD analysis project Ga0075425, IMG submission 75300) | Bulk soil microbial communities from a Populus tree surrounding site in Tennessee, USA - Soil MetaG P. TD hybrid SBSTD4 | ecosystem: Environmental > Terrestrial > Soil > Tree plantation...
CTGAAGCTGACCGACGCGGGGCGCAAGGTGTACAGCGGCGGTGGCATCGAGCCGGATCGCCGGTTCGACGGGCCGCTCGAGGGGTTCAACCCGACGCGCTTCGGCCGCACGCTGTATGCGCGCAACATCTTCGATGTCTACGCGCAGCGCTTCTCCCGCAAGGGCGATACCCGCATCACGCAGGCGCCGACCGCGGCGCCGCGCGAGCTGTCGCCCGGCTTTGAAGTGACCGACGCGATGGTCAACGAATTCCGTGAGCTCGTCGACAAATCGAAGGTCAAGATCGACGAGGCGGATTGGCAGAAGGACCTGCCGTTCATCAAGGCGATGATCCGCTACGAGATCGATCTGGATCTGTTTGGCGTGGAGGCGGCGCGCAAGGATCTGGTCAAGAGCGATCCGCAGCTGCAGTTCGCGGTGACGCTGTTTCCGGATGCGCAGCGGCTGCTCGACATGAGCAAGATTTCGTCGACGCAGCGCGCCGCTAGGTAGGAAGTTACAAGCTCCAAGATCCAAGATCCAAGATCCAAGCTCCAAGATCCAAGTCAAATTCTCGGTTTTCGAGCTTGGGACTTGGAGCTTAGGATTTGGACGTAGGCACTACAACCCCACCTTGGGTTCCCAGCCCAAAATGTTGTGGTGCTGTGAGGCGCTTGCCACAATGGCTAGGCGCTGTTACCCTGTTCGCGCTTCGCAGACCTGAACCGTTTCCAAGGGATAGTTATGCGCCTCGAACGCCTCGAAATAGCCGGGTTTAAGTCGTTTTCCGATCGATCGGAGCTGGCCTTCGATGAGGGTGTCACCGCGATTGTCGGCCCGAACGGGTGCGGCAAGAGCAACGTGGCCGATGCCATCACGTGGGTGCTCGGCGAACAGAGCGCCAAGAGCCTGCGCGGCGACAAGATGGAAGACGTCATTTTCAGCGGCAGCGACGCCCGCAAGCCTGGCGCGGCCGCCGAGGTCCGCCTGCGTCTCACCGGGCTGGCACTTGCCCCGCGGGCCATCGAGGGGCTGCCGCCCATCAATTCCGAGAATGGAAACGGCCACGCGGTAGGCGATGGCAACAGCCATAACAATGGAAACGGTCACAGCCCCGCGACTGCGCTCGGGGCAAGCGTCGATCTCGAAGAGATCATCGAATCGTTCACGCGGGACGTCGAGGTCACGCGTCGGCTGTATCGCTCGGGCGAGAGCGAGTACCTGATTGATGGCGAAGTGTGCCGCCTGCGCGACATCCACGACCTGCTGATGGACACCGGCCTCGGCGCGAAGGCCTACGCCATCATCGAGCAGGGCAAGATCGGCATGATTCTCAGCTCGCGGCCGACCGATCGCCGTCAACTGATCGAAGAAGCCGCGGGCATCACCAAGTACAAGGCGCGGCGCCGCGCCGCGGAGCTGAAGCTCGAAGCGGCACAGCAGAATCTCACACGCGTCGATGACATCGTGTTCGAGGTTGAAAAGCAGCGCGGCACACTGAAGCGACAGGCGGCGAAGGCGCGGCGTTACAAAAGGCTGCGCGACGAGCTGCGCCGATGGGAGAAGGTGCTTTTCGCGCGCAAATACCGCGAACTCGCGCAGAGCATCGAATCGGCGAGGACAAGCCTTGCGGCCGCGCGTGAGCGCGAGACCGTCGCCGCGGCACGCGTTGCTGAGGTCGAAGCAGATCTCAGCCGCCTGCGCATCGAGCAGGCCGAAGCCGATCAGCGCGCCGCCTCGATTCGCGAGCAGGCGCACGCCGCGGAGCTGGACATCAACCGCCGCCAGCAGCAACTCGAATTCGACCGCCAGCAGACCCTTTCGCTCGACACTCGCGCGACCGAAGTCGGTGACGAGATTCGCGACCTCGAGGCGCGCCGTGAACCGGCGCGCATCGCCATCGCGGCGCGCGAACAGGCGCACGCCGAGGCCGAGCGCGCGCGAGACGAGGCGGCAAGCGTCCTCGCCGAAGCGAACGACACGGTCACACGCGCGCAGCAGAAGATAGAAACGCTTGAAACCGAGGTCGAGGCCGCGCGGTCACAGGCATTTGCAGCGCACAACTCGACCGTCGCGCTGCAGCATGCGCTCGACCATGCCACATCGCAGCGCAACCGCGTCAGCGAAACGCTGAGCAAGCTCGATTTCGAGGAAGCCGACCTTCACACCGAACAGCAGAAGGTCGCAGCGGAGCGCGCCGCAGCCGAGGACGCGCTTGGCCGCGCGCGGGACGCGCTCGACGGCGTGCGGCTGCAGCTGGCAAGCCGCGAATCCGAGCTGGCGGGCGCGCGAGGCGAGCACGAGGCCCGGATCCGGCGCGTGCGATCGGCCGAGCAGGACCTTGCCGGCCTCGACGCGCGACTTGCCTCGCTCGAGGAGCTGGTATCGACGCGCGGCGAGTTCACCGACGCGGCGCGCATGGTGCTGGTGCAGGCGAACGGCCATGTTGGTCAGCAAGGCGCCGTGGCCGATTACCTCGAAGTCGACCGTGGCTACGAGCGCGCGGTCGAGGCCTGCCTCGGCGACCTGCTTCAGCACGTCATCGTCGAACATCACCAGCAGGCGGCGGCCGGCCTGTCGCTCGTGCGCGAGCACGACGCCGGCCGGTGCGGCTTTGTCGTCATCGACCCCGGATCCAATGGCTACCATGCGCGAGAAGCGTTGCGCGTGCCCGGCATCGTGCCGGTGGGCGACGTGCTGCGGATTGTCGGTCCGCACGCTGTAACGATCCAGAAGGTCATCCCCGAGGCGTACATCGCCGACAGCTTCGAACAGGCGGCCACCTTCTCGTCCGAGACATCCGCGCCTGTGGCGACGATCAGCGGAGACGTGTTCCGTGGCCGTCACCTCGTTTCGGGTGGTGCCAAGGCAGAGTCACGAGGGATTCTGGCGACGAGACGCGAAGTGAAGGAGCTCCGCGATCGGAGTGCCGCCGATCGGTCGGCTCTCGTGAGTCTGATGGACGAGGTCACCTCGCTCGAGGTGATGATCGCGACCGCGACGAGCGCTATCACGGCGCTGACGGCGGAGCAGCATCGGCAGGAGAAGGAGATCGTCGCCCACGACGCGCAGCTGGCGCGGCTCGGTGACGACACAGTGCGCCTGACGCGCAAAGCTGACGTCATTGCCCTCGAACGGCGCCAGGCAGAGGACGAGCGGGCATCGATCGACACACGCACGACGGACGCACAGCAGCAGCTCGTTCGCCTGCAGGAGCAGCATCGCTTCGCTGACGAACGCTTCAATGCCGCGCAACACGCGCTGCAGACGGGCCGCGAGACCGCCGCGGACCGGATGAACAGGGCAGCGGAAGCGCGTGCGATCCACGCAGCCCTCGTCGAACGTGTCGCTGCACTTGCTGCCGATGTAGTGCGTCTGCGCGATGCGGCGGTGGACCTCGAGCAGCGGATCGCCACGCGCTCGGCGGAGCGTGCACAAATGCAGGCCAGGCGCGAGGAGCTGCTGCAATCCGTTGCCGCTGGCGAACAGACGCTCGACGAAGCCATCCGTTCGCTCGACACGACCCGCGAGCATCTACGCGGCGCCGATGATGCGGCAGCTGCGGTGCGTGCGGCGGCGGATGCGCACGATGCGACCATTCGCGAGGCGCGTCAGCAGCTCGAGGGGATTCGCGCCGACGTAAGCGGCCTCGACATCGCGCGAGCAACGGCGGAATCCGACCTCACGCATCTCGCGCAGTCCTGCAGCGATGCGGTGCAGCTGACGCTCGATCAGGTGTTGAGCGATGTCGAAGAGATGGAGCGGTCAGGCTCGGTCATCCCGGATGCCGCCGCGATTACGGCGGAAGAACCGGCGGACTTGGAAGACGAACCGGGGCTCGAGGCCAATCCCGAACCGCGGATCCCGCATCCCGGCTCCATGAGCGCCGAAGAAGCCATTGTCGCCCTCAAGGCCAAGATCGATCGCCTCGGTCCAGTGAACATGATGGCCATCGAGCAATTCGACGAGCTCGAGACGCGGCACGCGTTCCTGACGACACAGCGCAAGGATCTGGTCGACTCGATCGCGCAGACGGTCGAGGCGATCAAGCGGATCGACGAAACCAGCAAGGTGCGCTTCGCAGAAGCGTTCGCCGCCATTCAGGAGAACTTCCAGTCCACGTTCAGCACGCTCTTCGGCGGCGGGCGCGCCGGGCTCACGCTGCTCGACGAAAACGATCCGCTCGAGAGCGGCATCGACATCGTCGCTTCGCCTCCCGGCAAGCGTCTGCAGAGTGTTCAGCTGCTCTCGGGCGGCGAAAAGGCGCTCACCGCCATCGCGTTGATGTTCGCCATCTTCAAGTACAAGCCGAGCCCCTTCTGCCTCCTCGACGAAATCGACGCGCCGCTCGACGATGCGAACGTCGGCCGATTTGTGGAGATGCTGCGGGGGATGCTCGATCGCACCCAGTTCATCCTCATCACGCACAACAGACGGACGATGGAGATTGCGAACCGTCTCTACGGCGTGACAATGGAGGAGCCCGGAGTTTCGAAGCTGATTTCCGTTCAGCTCAACTAAGGGGTCGGGACTCATTACGTGCTACGAAATAGTGAGCGGCGACCTCGATCGATTTCGTCGCACGTAATGAGTCCCGACCCCTTATGAACGAGGACAAGTCCGCCAGATATCACCGCCTGCGACGCCGTGCGTCCATCAGCAGCACGGTGCTGGGCATTGCCTTCCTGATCGCCGTCGTAGTGACCGGCGCGTCCGCGTACCTGCGCGCGTTCGCCCAGTCCATCGTTGGGTCGTCGTTCGTGATGACGGTCGCGTTATACGTCGTGCTGCTCGGGTTGCTGAATGAGGCGATCAGTCTGCCGTTCGCGTTTTACCAGGGCGTCACGCTGGAGCGCCGCTACGGTCTGTCCACGCAGACCACGGCGCGGTGGTGGCTCGACCACCTCAAGGCCGGACTGCTGGCGCTGGTGTTCGGGTTGGTTGGCGCACTCATCCTCTGCGCCCTCATCCGATCGAATCCGGACCGCTGGTGGATTCTCGCCGCGGCGGTCTTCACGATCGTCATGGTCGGTCTTGTGCAGCTCGCACCCGTCCTGTTGCTGCCGCTGTTCTACGACTTCAAGCCGCTCGATCGCGAAGCGCTGGTGCAGCGCCTCGTGGCGCTCGCCAATCGCGCCGGCGCGACCGTCATGGGCGTCTTCGAGTGGCGGCTCAGCGACAAGACCAGGAAGGCGAACGCGGCGCTGACCGGCATCGGCCGCACGCGCCGCATCATCATTTCGGACACGCTGCTGACGCAGCACTCGGACGACGAAATCGAAGTGATTCTCGCGCACGAGCTGGCGCACCACGTGCACCGCGACATCTGGAAGGGCATCGCGCTCGAGACCGTGCTGATTGCGCTCGGGTTCTACCTCGCGGACGCGGTGCTCGCCCGTTTTGCACATTCGTTCGGACTGGCAGGGAAGGCCGATGTCGCGGCGCTGCCGCTCCTCCTGCTCGCCGCCGGCGCCGTGTCAATCGCGTTGATGCCGTTCGCCAATGCACTGTCGCGTGCGCACGAGCGGCGCGCCGATCGCTACGCGCTCGACATGACGAAGAACGTTGCGGCGTTTGTCAGCGCGATGAAACGGCTCGGCGCGCAGAACCTCGCCGAAGAACATCCTTCGCGGCTCGTCCAGGTTCTCTTTTACACGCATCCACCCATCAGCGCGCGCATCGAAGCGGCGCACGCGTGGGCGAATAACCAGTAGCCAGCGGCGGTGTCGCCGGATAGCATGCGCCGGTGCGGTCATGCGAATCCGTGTATGTGAAAAGCCCGGGCGCGACACTCGCCGTCCGCCACTACGCCGGCAGCGGCAATCCGATCGTGCTGCTCCACGGCGGCCCCGGCATGGGCGACTACTTCGACACGTTGCCGGAGATGCTGTCGCCGCGCCGCGTCATCAGATACGACCAGCGCGGCTGCGGGAAATCGCTGTGCGATGGGTCGTTTGACGTCGACAAGCAGATTGCGGATCTCGATGCGATTCGAGCGCACTTCGGCGCCGGCAGGATTCACCTCTTCGGTCATTCGTGGGGCGGGCTGCTCGGCCAGCTGTACGCGAAGGTGCGCCCGGACCGTGTTGCCAGCCTCGTGCTGTGCTGCTCGATGGCCAACACCGGGCGGAACGTCGCGAAGATGGAAAGCAAGGGCATCGCGGAGCGGGTCATTGGCAGAAAGAAGCGCACGCTGGGGTGGCTGGCCGCCGGGACGATGATGCAGCTGCCTGGAAGGCTTGGGGATGTTGGTTTCGGCTTCGTCATGAAACAGCTGCTGCCTCATTACGTCGTGCACCCCGAGCGGGCGCCGAAGCACTTCGACGTGAACCGCGCGAGCAAGCGGGCGTGGCGCGGCACGGGCAAATCCATTAGAGAGATTCCGGAAGACTATCTGACACGCATGGCATTCGACGCTCCCGTGCTCATCGTACAGGGAGAACGGGACGTCATTCGGGAGACGAACCCGTTGCTCGCCGAGCGATTTCCCGGCGCGACGAATGTTCGCATCCCCGATACGGCGCATTTCCCCTGGGTGGAGCAGCCGCAACTGTTCTCGAAGACACTGCTGGATTTCTACGGCAGCGCGACGTAGGCGTCGCGGTACGCGAACATCAACACGAGCTGACGAGTAGCATCAGAATCCAGTGGCCATCCTGTCGTGCGGGCAGCACGTTGGACCGCACGGTAATCGCCAGCGGTACTGACGAAGACAGGCGAGAATCATGAGATTCAACGCTGCACGCGTTCCTCCTGACGCTCTCCGCAATGGTTTGAGCCGCGCGATATCAGCAGGAGTAGCATATGCCTCGTGTGGGAGGAGGTGCGTGTGGACAGAATGACTCGCCGGGAAATGATTCGGACCGGTGCGGGTGCCATCGCCGGCGCGGCCGCCGGATTTGCGGGAACGCGCCTGTCCGCTCAGGGTGGTGTCGTCAACCCAACGCCTCCGCCAGCGAGAGACCCGCGTTTTCCTCTGCCGCCGACATGGTCGCGCGAGCTGAAGCAGCTGGCGCCGAATGTCTATGCCTACACGCAGGGCGGCGGTCCCGATATGAGCGGGCCCGGCGTGTCGAACGCGGGGCTCATCGTCGGTCCGGACTACATGCTGGCGATCGACGCACTGCAGGGGCCGATCCCCGCGAAGGACTTCATCTCGCGTGCACAGCAGGTGGGACGCGGCAAGCCGATCGGGCGCCTCGTCAACACGCACCATCACGGCGATCACGTCGCCGGCAACCAGTTCTTCACGGGCGCTGAGATCAGCAGTCACCCGTACTGCAGGACCGAGGTACTCAAGGCGGTGGCGAACACGCCGAAGACGTGGACCGCGACGCCGAACGTCGCGCAGGGCGGTGAACCACGGGTGCTCGTGCCGCCGACGGTCACCTTCAAGGACGATCTCACGTACTTCCTCGGCGACACCGAAGTGCGCCTCGTCTTCGCCGGCCCCGCGCACACGTGGGGCGATTTGATGGCCTATCTTCCGCAGCGCAAGATCCTGTTCGCCGGCGATGTCGCGTTCTTCTGGGTGGCGCCGTACGCGAACAACAGCTACATCACGAAATGGATCGAGACGTGCGACAAGATCGCCGGCTGGGACGTGGACGTCATCGTCCCCGGCCATGGACCGATCGCCGGGAAGAAAGAGCTGGCGGAGATGGCGAACTACTTCCGCGTGCTCGGCGTCGAGGCGCGCAAACGCTACGACGCGAAGATGACCGCCGGTGCCGCCGCCGCGGAGATCCGCCTCGGACGGTTCGACAACTGGGTCGGCCCCGAACGGCTGATCATGGATACCGTCCGCTGGTATCAGGAATGGGACGGCACGCTGACCCCCGACTACGACGCCAATCGCGTGCGTGAAGCAACCATCGAATACAACGCGGTGAAAGCGGGGGCGAAGAAGACGGCCGAGATCATCCCGATGCAGCGAATGATCGCGGCCGCTGAACCCTGTTAGGTGGTGTGACCGTCGAATAGCTTGAGCGCCAGCGTGCCGTGCGTTGCCGCCGCGCCGGCGCGCAGCGCCGCCGCCAACAGCGCAGCTTCGGCCACTTCCTCGCGCGTTGCGCCGGCTTTCTTCGCATTCCGCGTATGCACGTCCAGGCAGTACGGGCACTGCGTCGTGCAGGAGATGGCGATCGCCATCAGCTCGCGGTACTTCCGTGGAATCGCGCCGCCTTCGCGGCCGATAATTGCATCGAGCGCGACAAAACCTTTGAATTCTTCCGGCGCGAGCGCCTTCAACTCGCGCAGCAGCTTGAGATCGTCGTGCTCGTGATAATGGGTCATCCGTTCGTCCTCCGTTCGTGGTTCTCCATCGATATGCCAGGCAGCTGATCGATCCATTGTTCGATATCGCGCCACGCTTCCCGGACGCAGTGCGCACCCGGCCGAACCACTGACCAGAGCGCCTGGGTCCGCGCCGGATGCAGCAGCGCACCCGCTCCGACCGCGTGTAATTGGCTGTAGGCGAATACGCCGAGAGCCAGGAATGCGCCCGGTGCAGCAACCCAGAATCTGGCACGACGCGACATCGACGAATGATAATAGCCGCCATGACGAAGATGATGATGCGGTGTGCTGTCGCGTGCGTCCTCATAGGGTGCTGCTCGATCAGTGCCCGCGCGCAATCGTCACCGCCCGTTCGATCGGATCAGGACATCCTCATTCAGCTCGAACACGACTGGGATGCCGCCTTCCATCGGCACGATCAGGCGTTCATCGACCGCATCCTCGCCGACGAGTTCATCGTCACCTACGACAACGGCGTGCGCGGCGATCGTGACCTCGAGCTGAAGCTCGCGCTTATCGACGAGAACGTCGAGTCCTCGTCGATGGACGAATTCATCGTGAAGGAGTTCAGCAACACCGCCGTCGTCTGGTTCACGCTGCACCTGGTCGGTCCGATCAACGGCGTGCGTACCGACAACGCGTACCGCTTCACGGACGTGTTCGTGTTGCGGGACGGACGCTGGCAGTGCGTTTCGAGTCAGAGCACGAAGGTGCTCGCGCCGGGCGAAAAGCCCTAGTTACCCGCCGAGTGCGATTGTCAGCGCGACGAGCACCGCGCCGAGCAACACCATGCACGCACCAACGGCCCACGGCGACAGGTCGATGGCGTGGCCGTACTCCATGCCGGCGATAAGCAGCATGCCCACGGCAACGGCGTTGGACACCCGCAGCGCCGTCGATGCGTCGTGAATGATGACGAATGGCACGGCCACCGGCAGTGTCGATAGGAATACGAGCAGGAATACGGCCAACGCGCCGTACCAATCGGCCGCCGTCAACGCTCGCGGGCGGCGTTTCTGCGCGAACGTACTCAGTAGGTACAGCACGCCGTCGATGATGCCCCAGGCCAGATTGCATCCGAGCGCACCAATCAGCATCGCGCGGACATCAGCGCGTCCCGCGTCGGCGACGCTGAGCGTTCCGGTGAAGGTGAGCACCATGATCAGCCCGAAGAGCACTTCGGCGGTGCGCTCACTGGGCTCGAGCGCGCGTCGGATGCGTACGGCGTTCATTGCGCGCGCGGCGGCAGCAGATACAGCGTCATCGCGAAGATCAGATAGACCATCAATACGAGTACGCCGACGAACCAGGCCGAGCGGCCGCTGCTCGTTACGAGCGCCGCCGTCAGGGCGGCGACGAGCATCATCACCACGGCACCGGGCCAGAACTGCAGATCCATCGGCTGGGGGCCCATGACATGGCTCAGCAGGACCAGAACCGGCGCCACGAACAGCGCGATTTGCACGGCACTGCCAAGCGCGATGCTGACGCTGAGATCCAGGCGATTCCTGCGTGCCCCGGCGAACGCCGACGCCATCTCGGCGGCGGCGCCGACGAGCGCTACGACGATGAACCCGACAAACGCCGGTGTCATGCCGAACGCGTCGCCCGCGCGCTCGGCCGACGCCACGAACACTTCGCTGACGAGCGCGACCAGTAGAGTGACCACCGCCAGCACGCCGAGCGCGACGCCGAGCGGCAAGGACCTGCTCTCTTCGTCGTGCGGCGCGGCACTGGCGAACACTTCGCGATGCGTGCCGAGCGAGAACCACAGGCCGAGCGCATACGCGAGGATCAGCAGGCCCGCCAGGCCGACGCTCACCTCCGTGGTGAACTTAGCGACCGACGCCGCGCCGGCATCGCCGACGGCAGATGGAACGAGCAGCGCAATCGTGGCCAGGAAGAGAAGGCTCGCCTGCAGCCTCGCCCCATTGCGGTTGAATTCCTGGATGTGATGCTGAAGGCCGCCCAGCAGAAACGACGCGCCGAGCATGAACAGTGAGTTGGTGACGATGGCGCCGGCGATCGATGCTTTGACCAGCATGTACTGACCGGCGCGCAACGCCGCGAGCGCGATGACCAGTTCGGTGAGGTTGCCGAGCGTCGCATTCAGCAGTCCACCGACGGCGTCGCCGGTTCGCGTCGCCACCGCCTCGGTGGCACGACTCAGCGTTGCGGCAAGCGGCATAATCGCCAAGACGGACAGCACGAAGAGCAGGGTGTGCGCCGCAGGAGCGACTGAATTCGTCACAAGAACGGCTGGCACGAATGCCAGCAGCGGATTGCGGCGAACTTCATGAATCAGCGTCATTGCTGGCGCTGCCGCGGTGTGCAAACGGGACACCGGCCGCTGATATCCGTTACATCATGGTTTCAAGCGCACTCGACTCACCACATTTCGCCATCTCAGTGCTGAACCGTCGCCGCTCACCCGATTCGGCGTATCGACCGTCGGAAAAGTCGACCTTGCGTGTTGTCACTTGGAGCTTGGATCTTGGAGCTTGGAACTTGGAACTTGGAGCTTTCGTCTATTGCCACGTGGTGTACGTCAATGTGAAGGCGTGCGACACCGCGGATTCCCAGTTCACGACGCGCAGCTCGTACTCCATCGCCTCCAGGCCCACGCGGCGGAAAGTAATTGTCGGCTCGCCATCTCGCGGCGCCACGTCTTCGTGCACGAGCCCCGCGCCCGCGCGATACAGCTGAATGAGCATGCCGCGCGGACTGCCCTCCCATGACAGCGTCACTTCGACCGCGCCCTGTCGCTGCAGCATGAAGCGATACTTCTCGCACGCATAGAGACCCACGTAGCAGGGCGCTGCGTAGCTCGCGAGCGGGCCCACTGTTCCGTTGATGACCTGCGTCGTCGGCGCGAGGCCCGCGGGCACGTCGGGTCCAACGGTATGCGCAGGAGCCGGTGTGGTGAGCGTTGCCGTCGTCGGCGAGGACTGCACCGCTGCGAATGCTGATGGGGAAGTGGGCGGGAGAGTTGTCAGTCCTCCGCAACCGGTGACAAGGAAGGTAAGCGCGAGGACGATACCCCTGGGCTCGCTCATGGCCCGGCTGCATTGCAGGTTCCGATCCGAGCCAAACGCGTGCGCTGGCGGTCCAGGTGGGCAGCCAATGACCAGTTAGTGAGCCGCCAGCGACCCGGCTTAAGCCGGGCTCTACGTACTTTGTTTACTTTGAGCGGACGACGAGCTCGCCGTGCATCATCTTATGGCCCGGCTCACCGGTCAGGGCGCAGTAAAACGGAAACGTCCCCGGTCGATCCACCTGGAATTCGAACGTGGTCGATCCGCCCGCCGGCACGCGTTTGCTGATGCGGTACTCGTCGATCGTAAAGCTGTGGGCAATGTCGTCGCTGCGCACCGTAAGCTTCACCAGGTCGTCCTGTCTGACCTCGATGCGGGTGGGCGAGTACTGGAAGTCCTTCGCCACAATGGTGAACTCACGCCGGTTGGGAGCCTGATCCTGCGCGAGAAGCCGGACCATGGGAGGACCGGCGACGAGAGCACCGCCGACGCCGATAAGGATGAGCCCGAGCGAGCGGCGCGTCATTCTCATGTTTATTGGGACGCGGGACGAACTCCAATAGTTCGTCCCTAGAGGTTTTCGGCGGATCTACTCTTTGGCGGCAGGGGCCGCTTCCTGAGGCTGCTTTGCGCCCTCTTCCTGGAGCAACGCTTTGCGGCTTAGCCGAATCTTTCCGGTCGGGTCGATATTGATGACCTTCACCAGGATTTGCTGGCCTTCCTTTAGTTCGTCCCGTACGTCCTTCACCCGGTGATTGGCGATCTCGGAGACGTGCAGCAAACCATCGGTGCCGGGCATGATTTCGACGAATGCACCGAAATCGGTGATCCGCTGCACCTTGCCCATGTAGGTCTTGTTGAGCTCCGGCGTGGCGGTCAGCTCCTGAATGATGCCGATCGCCTTCTGCGCGGACTCGCCGTCCGCCGACGCCACGTTCACGCGGCCATCGTCTTCGACGTCGATCTTCACGCCGGTCCGCTCGATGATGCTGCGAATCATCTTGCCGCCCGGGCCGATGACGTCGCGGATTTTATCCACCGGAATCTTGATGGTGATGATGCGCGGCGCGAACATCGACATGTTCGTGCGCGGCGTCGAGAGGGTCTCGGCCATCTTGGACAGGATATGCATGCGCCCGGTGCGCGCCTGTTCGAGCGCCTTGGCCATGATCTCGGACGTGATGCCGGTGACCTTGATGTCCATCTGCAGCGCTGTGATGCCCTGCGCCGTGCCCGCAACCTTGAAGTCCATGTCGCCGTAGTGGTCCTCGGCGCCGGCGATGTCCGAGAGCACGGCCCACTTGCCGCTCTTCTCGTCCATGATGAGGCCCATCGCGATGCCCGCGACCGGGGCCTTCAAGGGCACGCCTGCATCCATCATCGCCATCGATCCGCCGCAGACCGATGCCATGGACGAGGAGCCGTTCGACTCGAGGATGTCGGATACGACGCGGATGGTGTACGCGAACTTGTCCTCGCCGGGAACGACGGGCGCCAACGCCCGCTCGGCGAGCGCGCCGTGGCCGATCTCGCGGCGGCCCGGGCCGGTGAAGCGGCCCACTTCGCCGACCGAGAATGGCGGGAAGTTGTAGTGGAGCATGAAGCGCTTGTAGAACTCGCCGCTCACATGCTCGACTTTCTGCTCGTCGTCGGCGGTGCCGAGCGTGCAGCTGACGAGCGCCTGCGTCTCGCCGCGCGTGAAGACAACCGAGCCGTGCACGCGGGGAAGAATGCCTGCTTCAGTCCAGATGGGACGGATCTCGTCGAATTTGCGGCCGTCGAGCCGGTGACCTTTGTTGAGCACCTCGTCGCGCAGCACCTTCTCCTGCATCTCGTGGAAGATGTGACGCGCCTCGGCATGGTGCTCCTCGTCGAGCGCCTCGAGCAGGTCGTCGAGCACTTCGTCGACGCGGCTGTAGCTTTCCAGCTTGTGCAGGATGCGCATCGCGTCGCCGAGCGGACCGAATGAACGGTCGTGCACGGTCTTGTGCAGCTCTTCGTTGACCGGCGTGGCATTTGCCGCCAGCTTCTTCTTGCCGACCGCACTCTTGAGGTCGTCGATCGCCGCGACGATCTGTTTGATGGCGGCGTGCGCCGCCTCCAGCGCGCCGACCGCCTGCGCCTCGGTCACTTCCTTTGCGCCCGCTTCGACCATGAGGATGCCATCCTTACTGCCGGCAACTATCAGGTCGAGCAGACTCTCTTTCCGCTCGGCGTAGGTCGGGTTGATCACGTACTCGCCGTTGATGATGCCCACGCGCACGCCCGCGATCGTCTTCTCAAACGGGATCTCGGACAGCGCCAGCGCCGCGGATGCGCCAGTGATGGCGAGCACATCGGCATCGTTGTCCGTATCCGCCGACATGAGCAGCGCGATGATCTGCGTTTCGTAGTTCCAACCCGGCGCGAACAGCGGCCGGATAGGACGATCGATGAGGCGGCTCGTGAGCACTTCCTTTTCGGGCGGCTTGCCTTCACGCTTGAAGAACCCGCCGGGGATGCGCCCCGAGGCGTAGGCGTATTCGCGATAGTCCACCGTGAGAGGAAGGAAATCGATCCCCTCGCGCGGGCTCGCGGCATGACATGCGGTCACGAGGACGACGGTGTCGCCCGATCGGACCAGAACCGAGCCGTCGGCCTGCTTGGCCAGCTTGCCGGTTTCTATGGAAATACGGCGAGGTCCTATCCGGACCTCGCGCTTCTGAACATTGACGTTGTGCATGGCGGAAGGAGCAGCTACTTGCGGATGCCGAGGCGCTGGATGAGCGCGGCGTAGCGATCCGAGTCCTTGCTCTTGAGATAGTCGAGCAGACGCCGGCGCTGGCCAACCAGCTTCAGCAGTCCTCGACGTGAATGATGGTCCTTCGCGTGGACCTTGAAATGTTCCGTGAGGTAGTTGATGCGCTCGCTGAGAAGTGCAACCTGCACTTCCGGGGACCCTGTATCGCTGTCGTGCGTGCGATAGTCCCCGATGATTCCGGTCTTGCGATCCTTGCTTAATGCCACGATGGCGTCCTCCACGCACGGCCCAGGAACCGCTGTCGGGCACCGGGCCGCCGTATATTGCTAATTACCACTTAGTCAAAGACTTAACATTCTAAATCAGTACAACCTCGGGGTGCAAAAATCCGGAGACAGGCTGCGGTGTGCCGAGCCCGACGAGCGTCCCGCAGCCATCGAGCAGGCGCACCCAGGCCGCTGCCCTGGACGGCAGCGTTCCAGCAACGTCGGCGGGGCGGACGTGCTGGCCGTGAGAGACCCGAGTGAGCCCTTCGGCGGTGACGATGACGGATGGAAAGCCCGTCAGCAGTTTTTCCATGGGAATCAGTAGCGTCTCGAGGACGGGATCGGGGATCCGGGATCCGGGATCCGAAGGGTCGAGCCGGCCTCGCGTCAGGCCGTTCAGGTCAATCGCCTCGTCGAGGGTGAACTCTCCGCTGCGGGTTCGCCTCAGCGCTTCGAGTGTGGCGCCGGTGCCGAGCTGTTCTCCGAGGTCACGGACGAGCGCCCGGACGTAAAAGCCGGCGGAGCAGGTGAGTGCGATGCGCGCTCTTCCACCGAGCGCAGTCGAGCGGTGCGCGCATTCGAGCAGTTCAAGGCGCGACACGCGAACGGGCACGGCTGCGAGCTCGACCGGCTCGTCGCGCCGCGCAAATTCGTACGCGCGGCGGCCGCCCACCTTCTTCGCCGAGTAGGCAGGCGGGACCTGCATGTGCTCGCCTTCGAAGCTTCGCAGCGCCGCGGCGAGAGCCTCGGACGTCGGTGTGCGTCCGCTTCGACTCGTCTCTTCTCCCGTGATGTCAAGCGTGTCCGTCGTCACGCCGAAGAGAATCGTCGCTTCGTAGTCCTTGTCTGACGCGGTGAGAAATCGCACCAGCCGCGTGGCGCGGCCGCAGGCAAGCGGCAGCACACCGGTCGCGAGTGGATCGAGCGTGCCCGTGTGGCCGATCCGCTTCTCGCCGAGCAGCCGCCGCGCCGTCGCCACGACATCATGCGACGTCAGGGCTTCGGGCTTGTCGACGACGAGAACACCATCCATGGTCGCTATGCGCGCGCCTTATCGGCTGCTTCGATTTGCTCAACGAGCTTG
>Ga0075425_100003820_pt1 | contig 15399 bp, 12 predicted proteins | sample SoiMethybrSBSTD4_FD_75300 | JGI IMG/M metagenome (GOLD analysis project Ga0075425, IMG submission 75300) | Bulk soil microbial communities from a Populus tree surrounding site in Tennessee, USA - Soil MetaG P. TD hybrid SBSTD4 | ecosystem: Environmental > Terrestrial > Soil > Tree plantation...
CCGACACCGCTCCGCGTGACGATCGCGGCCTCCGTCGCCGCGATCCTGCTCCTGGCCGTGATCTTCGAGCTGATCCGCAGCCGTCGCCTGCAGGAGCGCTACGCGCTGCTCTGGCTCCTCACCGGCACGGTGGCCCTCGTGTTGGCTGTCTGGCGTCAGGGGCTCGGGAAGCTCTCGGACGTGCTGGGCGTGTCGTACCCGCCCTCGATGCTGTTCCTCGCGACCGGCGTCTTCGTGATCGTGCTGCTGTTGCACTACTCGACCGTGATTTCACGGCTCTCCGACCAGAACCGCATCCTCGCGCAGCGGCTCGCGCTGCTCGAAGGGCGGGTCGCAGAGACGGACGAGCGCCTGCCCGAGCGCTGAGCCGCTCGCCGTGCGCGGTCGTTTCGGCCGCGCCGATACGCTCTCGCCCCATGGAGCGGCCGCTGACGGTTGGTGCAGGTCACAAGGCTGCGTAGGCTTGCGGCCGATCGCTTCGGCGCCACCTTCGGGCGCGATGCGATCGCCCGGCGCTTCGTCAAGGGCTCCGGAATCGAGATCGGGGCCTTGCACAATCCGCTGCGTGTCCCGCGCAGCGTCAACGTGCGGTACGTCGACCGAATGACCGTTCCCGAGCTGCGGCGGCAGTACCCGGAACTCGCGCGCGAACGGCTCGTCGAGGTCGACGTCATCGACGACGGCGAACGTCTCGATTCCATCGCAGACGGAAGCCAGGACTTCGTCGTCGCGAATCACTTCCTCGAGCACTCGCAGGATCCGGTCGGTGCGCTGGCCAACATGTTCCGTGTCCTGCGAGGGCGCGGAATCCTCTATCTCGCCGTCCCCGACAAGCGCTTCACCTTCGATTCGGAGCGACCGCCGACACCGCTCGATCACGTCCTCGTCGATTACCGCGATGGGCCGGAGGGATCGCGCCGGGCGCACTTCGAGGAGTGGGCGCGGCTGGTGGACGGCGTCCCGGAGAACGAGGTCGACGCCCACGTCGAGACCCTGCTCGCTCGGGACTACAGCATCCACTTCCACGTCTGGACGCAGGCCGACATGCTCGACCTGCTCGTCGCCCTACGGCGAGAGCTCGGGATCGAGTTCGACCTCGAGGTCGCAGTCCGGAACGGCAAAGAGAACGTCTTCGTGCTGAGGAAGCTAGAGGGATGAGAGTCCTCGTGACGGGCGGCGCCGGCTTCGTCGGCGCCAACCTCGGGATCGCGCTGAAGCAGCGGCAGCCCGGCTGGGAGGTCACGGCGCTCGACAATCTCAAGCGCCGCGGCTCCGAGCTAAACCTGCCGCGGCTCCGCGAGGCCGGTATCGCATTCGCGCACGGAGACGTACGGGAACGCTCCGACCTTCTCGAGCTCGGCCCGTTCGACGCGCTGGTCGAATGCTCGGCGGAGCCGTCGGCGCTCGCCGGCCTCGAGGGCGGAGGCGACTACGTCGTCGACACGAACCTGCTGGGCGCCCATCACTGCCTCGAGCTGGCGCGCCGCGACGATGCCTACCTCGTCTTTCTCTCGACGAGTCGGGTCTACCCCGTTGCGGCGCTGAACGAGGTCGCCTTGGTCGAGAGCGAGACGCGGTTCGAGCTCGAACCGGAGCAGGGGCTGCCCGGTGTGTCGGAAGCAGGCATTTCGGAACACTTCCCCCTCGATGGAGCCAGGACGCTCTACGGGACGAGCAAGCTCGCGGCGGAGCTGCTCATCGCCGAGTACGAGGCAGCATTCGGCTTGCGCGCCGTCGTGAACCGCTGCGGTGTGATCGCGGGCCCGTGGCAGATGGGAAAGGTCGACCAGGGCGTCTTCACCTACTGGACGCTGGCGCACCGCCTGGGGCAGCCGCTCACCTACATCGGCTACGGAGGCAGCGGCAAGCAGGTGCGTGACCTCCTGCACGTCGAGGACCTCGTCGACCTGATCGAGCGGCAGCTGCTCGATCCCGACCACTGGGCCGGCTTCACCGGCAACGTGGGCGGCGGCCGAGACTGCAGCCTTTCGCTCCTGGAGACGACGGAGATCTGCCGAGAGCTGACCGGTAACGAGGTGCCGATCGAGGGGATACCCGAGCCGCGGCCCGGCGACGTTCCGATCTACATCTCGGACTGCGAATTGCTATACCGCCACACTGACTGGCGGCCGGAACGCGGGCCCCGGGGGATCCTCGCGGACATCAACGGCTGGATCTCGGAAAATGAGACGGCCGTCAGGACGAGTCTGACCTAGGAAAGACCATGCCAACCGCAATCGTCACCGGATCCGGCGGCCTGATCGGCTCAGAGTCCGTCGCGCACTTCGTCGAGGCCGGCTTCGACGTGATCGGCCTCGAAAACGACATGCGCGCGCAGTTCTTCGGGCCGGAAGCGTCGACACGCCACGTGACCGAGCGCCTGCAGGAGCGGTTCCCGGAGGAGTTCCGCTCGCTCGAGGTGGACATCAGGGACGCGGGGGCGGTCATGCGCGCCTTCGCGGAGGTCGGCCCGGCGCTCGAACTGGTCATCCACACGGCCGCTCAGCCGTCGCACGACTGGGCGGCGTCCGATCCTCAGACCGACTTCGGGGTCAACGCGAACGGGACGCTCAACCTTCTCGAAGGCGTGCGGAATCACGCGCCGGAGGCGACGTTCATCTTCTGCTCGACCAACAAGGTCTACGGCGACCTGCCGAACCAGCTCCCGCTCGAGGAGCACGAGCTCCGGCTCGAGCTGCCGAGCGATCACCGCTACTACGGAGGCATCGACACGACGATGTCGATCGACGCGTCCATGCACTCGCTCTTCGGCGTCTCGAAGGCTGCCGCCGACCTGATGGTCCAGGAGTACGGGCGCTACTTCGAGATCCCCACGGTCTGCTTCCGCGGCGGGTGCCTGACCGGGCCCAACCATGCCGGCGCCGAGCTGCACGGCTTCCTGGCCTACCTGATGCGCTGCGTCGTGACGGGCCGGCCGTACACGGTGTACGGCTACGGCGGGAAGCAGGTGCGCGACAACATCCACAGCGCCGACCTCGTCGCCGCGTTCGACGAGTTCCGCAAGCGCCCGCGGACGGCGGCCGTCTACAACGTCGGCGGCGGGCGGGCAAGCAACTGCTCGATGCTCGAGGCGATCGAGCTCTGCGAGGAGATCGCCGGGCGCGAGCTCGAGTGGGAGTTGAGCGACCGTGCGCGGATGGGGGACCACCGCTGGTGGATCAGCGACCTGAGCTCGTTCGAAGAGGACTACCCGGAATGGCGCCTCGAGTACGACGTCGAGACGATCCTCCGTGAGATCTACGAGCGCAACGTCGACCACTGGACGGTGAGCGCGTGAAGCTCTCGGTCCTCATTCCCGCGCAGAACGAGGGGGGATCGATCGAGCAGACGCTCGACCAGCTTGCGACGACGCTCGACGGCGAGGGGATCGACTATGAGCTTCTGGTCGTCGACGACTCGAGCACCGACTCGACGTACTCAGTCGTCGAAGGCCTGGGAAGGGCGAACGACCGGATCCACGCGATCAAGTCGCCGTACCCTCGCGGGTTCGGGTTCGCGGTTCGCGCCGGTCTCGAGAAGTTCGAGGGCGACGCGGTGGCGATCGTGATGGCCGACCTCTCGGACAGTGCGGAGGACCTCGTGACCTACCACCGGCTGCTCGAGGAAGGTTACGACTGCGCGTTCGGCTCGAGATTCATGCGCGGGTCTGTCGTCCGCGACTACCCGAGGTTCAAGCTGACGCTCAACCGCCTGGGGAACTTCTTCGTCCGGATCCTTTTCCGACACGGGTACAACGACACGACCAACGCCTTCAAGGCGTACCGCCGCGAGGTCATCAACACGGTTCAGCCGCTGCTGTCGAACCACTTCAACCTGACGGTCGAGCTGCCGTTGAAGGCGATCGTCCGGGGGCACTCTTACGCGGTCGTGCCGATCTCCTGGACGAACCGGACAAGCGGCGCGTCGAAGCTGAAGATCCAGGAGATGGGCAGCCGCTACCTGTTCATCGTCCTGTACGTGTGGCTCGAGCACCACCTGAGCCGCGGCGACTACCGCAGGCAGCCTGTTGGGCGCCTACGTCCGGAGCCGTTGCCCGAGCCGGAGGGCGAGCCGACGCCGCGCTAACGAAGAAGCTGTCGGCAGCGCGCCGGCGAGAAGTCGATGTTCCAGAAGATGTAGGACCCGTCGAGGTAGATAGGCACGCGGACGATTCCCTCTTGGCTACGCCCGCATGTCTCGAGCTCGTGTTTCCAGGACAGGTGGGCCTTGGTCGTCTGCGGCTGCCGGGAGAACGTCGATGCCAGGTTGAGGAACGAAACGCCGAGCAGGATCGCCGCGCCGAGGACAAGACCGCGCGCGGGGGCGTCTCTCAGGATCAGGAGTAAAACCCAGCCGAAGGTCAGGAACGGCAAGAAGTAGTAGCGCGGCCCATTGCTCACAGGATCGGCCTCGAGCGGCACCGGCAAGGCCGTGATCACGGTGAATGCGAGGGCCCCGAGGCTCATCAGCAAGACGTCATCGCGCTTCCAACGAAAGGCGAGAGAAACGCCCGCGGTGACGAGGAACAGGAGAAAGAGCAGGCCGACGAATTCGACGAAGCCGTGGTCGGGATGCCCGACGGCGAGCCAGTTCGTTTCGAAGTAACCGCCGGTCCGGCCGATCTGCTCGATGACCTTGCCCGGGGTCGCGTTCGAGTCGATGGCGTCGGCACGTGACGAGGTCAGCGTCAGCACGGCCTGGACGACGAAGCCCGCGAAGAGGATCGCGGCGCCGATCGCGTCCTGGATACGGCGGCTGCGCCAGTACGAGATCAGGTAGACGGCGAAGATGGAGCCCCCGGCGGGAGAGCTGAGCGCGGCGACCGCCAGCAGCGGTGCGCGCAGGAGCCAGAGGCTGCGCCTCCAACCGAGGATGATCAACGGCCAGAGCGTCGCCCACCAGAAGCTGTAAAGGAGTACACCGACCACCTCGGGATTCGTCGGCACGAGCGCCGCGGTCGCGGCCATCGCCGCTCGGAACTTCAGATCGCCCCAGCGCGAGTCCGGGACGACGATCATCAGGATCGTCGCAATGAAGACGAGTGACGCGAAGAAGTACGTCAGCCACGGGAGCTGGACGATCGAGATCTTCGCCGCCACCGCAAAGAGAAAGGCGGGCGGCAGGATCAGGTACCCCTGCACGGGCCTCAGCGCACCGATGAAGCCGCCGTCGAGGTAGTGCCGGAGAAGCGTCACCTCTTCGTCCCACACGTACGGATGCGTGAGCTGGCCCGGGCGCCGCCAGATCCAGATGACGACGCAGAAGGCGACGACTCCGATGGTCGTGTAGAGCCGCTCGTGGCGTTGCCAGGCGTAGCGCCAGTGATCGGCGCGACCGGGGGCGGCCGAAGGCCCCTCGCGCTGACGGCGTGCGAGTGTCGTTTCGAGCGGGCTGCGAGTGGCGCTCAACCCGGCGAGAGGTTAGTCAACGCCTCTGCCAGGGACCGCATACTTCGGAGTCTTGCGTGCCCGGCGCCAACCACTCGATGAGGCGTGAGTAGGCCCGCGCCGGCGACCTCGACGCACGCCGTTGCGGCTCGGCCGGCGCGCACGGTTGTCGACGTGACGACTCGCACTGCGGTTTGGACGCTGGCGGGGCTGATGGCTCTGGCGGCGATCGTCATCTACCGGAAGGGCCTCGGCACGACGTTCTTCTTCGACGAATGGGAGTTCGTCATGGACCGGCAGCCGTGGCGGTGGGACATCCTTCTGACGCCTTACAACGGCCACCTCTCGCTGGTGCCGGTGCTCGTGTTCAAGGCGCTGTTCGCGACGGTCGGTCTAGGCCCGTACTGGGTCTATCGCGTCGTGCTGATCGGCTTTCACTTGTTGTGCGTCGGGCTCGTCTTTGCATATGCGAGGCGGCGGGTGGGCAACGCGCCGGCGGTCTGCGCGGCGGCTCTCGTGCTCTTTCTCGGGACGGCCTGGCACGACCTGCTCGTCCCGTTCCAGATCGGGTTTCTCGGCTCGGTTGCCGGCGGCGTCGCGATGCTGATCGCGCTCGACCGGCGCACGCTGGGCGGCGATGTCGTCGCGGCCCTCGGGCTGGCGGTGTCGCTGAGCAGCTCGAGCATCGGCATCGCCTTCGCGCTCGCCGCCTTCGTGGAGGTGCTCTGGCTGCCCGGCCGCTGGCCGCGCGTTTGGCTCGCGGCGGTGCCCTTTGCGCTCTACTGCGCCTGGTACATCGACTACCGCAACAGCCCACAGAGCATCCGCGCCGCCGTCGGGCCGCTCGAACCGGCGTTGCGCGCGAACCTCCCGCAGCTCGGCTCCTACATGACGAGCGCCGCGGCGACGGCCTTCGGAGCGCTCGTCGGCCTCGGGTCGAACTGGGGGGAGGTGCTGCTGGTCGCCGCCGCGGCGATCGTGCTTGTTCGGCTCGCGGGCCGCGGGCCGTTGTCGCCCCGTCTCGTCGCCCTCCTCGTCGCGATACTCGCGTACTGGGGGCTCCTGGCGGCATTCCGCGCTCAGATCGTCGCGCCTGGCGAGAGCCGCTACGTCTACGGCGGCGTCGTGCTGATCCTGCTCGTCGTGCTGGAGCTGGCAGCCGGACGGCGCCTCGGCGTCGAGGGGCTCGTCCTAGTCGCCTGCCTGGTCGCCTTCTCGGCGGTCGGCAATTACGCAGTGCTGCGGTCGGGGTCGCTCTCGCTGCAGGACTCGGCCACTCATATCCGCGCCGAGCTCGGTGCGCTGGAGGTCGCCGGGCGATCGGTCGACCCGAATTACGTCCCCGACCAGGCGCGGACGCAGGGCGTCAGGGCCGGCCCGTACCTCGCCGTCGTGCGCGCGCATGGATCGCCCGCCGATTCGCCCGCCGAGATCGCGCTTCAAGCCGACCCGGTCCGAGTCGAAGCGGACGGCGTCCTCGAGCACGCGCTCGGCGTGACCGTGCGTCCGGCCGCGTCGGCATCGACCGCCGCGCCGCCGGTCCAGCTCGTCTCGGTCGGTGGGGGCACCGTCGGCCGTCGCGGCGGCTGCCTGGTCCTCCGCCCCGGCGGGCCAGGAGCTTTCGTCGAGCTCGTGCTGCCTCCCGGTGGCGCGCTCGTCTCGCCTCAGGGTCGCTCGCCCGTTGCGTACAGCCTGCGCCACTTTGCCGCCGCCTACGCGCTGCCGCTCGGGACGGTCACGCGGACGAGCTCGATCCGCGTCGGGCGCGCGCGGACGGCGCTGACGTGGTACCTGCGGCTCCAGGCCTCACAGTCCGTCGAGGCCTGCGCCGCAGGCGGAGGCCGGGCATGACGACCGTCACGTCCCCGCCGCGGGCTCGCGAACAGCCTCGCCGGGCCGGCGCCCGCGGGTGGGTCGACGAGGCGCGGGCGCGGCCGCTGGCCGTTTCAGTGGCCGTGCTCGGGCTGCTGATGCTGGCCGCCGCCGTGAACCTCTACCGCAAGGGGCTCGGCCTGACCTTCAACTACGACGAGTGGAACTGGGTCATGAACCGGCGCGGCTGGAGCACGGCGACGCTCCTGAACCCGCACAACGAGCACCTCTCGCTGATCCCGGTGCTGATCTTCAAGCTGCTCTTCGCCACCGTCGGGATCGATACGTACTGGCCTTACCGCGTCGTCGTGATCGTCGCGCACCTGACTTGCGTGGCGTTGATCTTCGTCCTCGCGCGGCGGCGGGTGGGCGACGTGTTCGCGCTTGCGCTCGCAGCGCTGATCCTGTTCGTCGGTTCGGCCTGGGAAGACCTCCTCTGGCCGTTCCAGGTGGGGTACCTCGGCTCGGTCGCGTTCGGCCTCGGAATGTTCGTCGCGCTCGATCGCCGCGATCGAACCGGGGACATCCTGGCCTGCGTCCTGCTCGCGCTGTCCATCGCAAGCGCGAGCGTCGGCCTGCCGTTCGCCGGGGCCGCGCTGGTCGAGGTCGTGCTCCGTCGCCGCGAGCCCTGGAACTCGTCAGGGCGGTGGCGGGACGCCTGGATCGTCGGCATTCCCATCGGGCTCTACCTGATCTGGTTCGCGATCTACGGGAACCCGAACGCGACGCCGGGGAACGTCCACGGGTTCGCGCTCGTCCGAGAGAACGGGCCGGCCGTTCCGTCGTACGCGGCCGACATGGCGTCCAATGCATTTGCAGGGCTGTTCGGGCTCGCCATCGACTGGGGGAGGCCGCTCGTCGTCGGGGCGCTTGCGATCGGGATCTGGTGGAGCCTGCGCCGAGGCCAGACGACCAGGCTGTTCGCCCTGATCGCGGCGCTGGCGCTCTTCTGGGGGCTCACGGCCCTGTTCCGCGCCCAACTCGGTGACGCCGGCAGCAGCCGCTACATCTACCCGGGCGCCGTCCTCATCGTGCTCCTCGCGGCCGAGCTGTTCCGCGGTGTGCGAGCGACGGTGCGGGCGGCGGTCGTGGCCGCGCTCGTCGTCCTGTTTGCGGCCGTGGCGAACTACGGGCCGCTCAAAGCCGGGAGCGCGCATCTCCAGGACTGGTCGAGCTACGTGCGCCCGGAGCTCGGCGCGCTCCAGATCGCCGGCCCGACGGCCCCGCCGACGCTCGCGCCCGATCCGCTGCGCGCGCCGGACATCACTGCGGCCAAGTACTTCCCTGCGGAGCGCCAGCTCGGCTCGCCCGCGGACACCCCGGCGGAGATGCGCGTCCGCGGCGAGCCGCAGCGCGAGGCCGCCGACGGCGTGCTGATCGCAGGCCTCCAGGCGGGACTGCGTCCGACCCGCGCCGAGGCCTCCTCGCGCGGTGCCGCGCCACCTCTCGAGAGCAGCGGCGGCGCTGCGACGACGCCTTCAGGCGGCTGCGTCTCGTTGCGGGCGACCGCGCCGGGCGCGTTCGCGGTCATCACGGTTCCGAGAGCCGGGCTGATCGTCGCCAACACGGGGGCGGGCAACGCGGAAGTCCGGATCCGAAGCTTCGGCGACAACTTCCCGGCTGCCCCGCTGGGCTCCGTCGCTCCGGGGCAGGCGGCGCTGCTGGCGATTCCGCCCCGTGCCGGCATCGTCTGGCATGCCCAGGTGACCGTGCCGGGGACGGCGCGCGTCTGCGCTAGGCGGTAGCGAGCTTTCGCCGCGTCCGCCGCGCATCCAGGCCGAGCACGACGAGGCCGGCGATGATCAGCGGCAGCACGTTCGTGACGTGAAGGACGAGGACGTAGGCGAGCGCGTGCGACTTCGCGATCCCGTACGAGCTCAGAGCCGCGAGCCCGGCGGCCTCGAAGAGCCCCACGCCCGCAGGCGGTGCAGGAACGATGAACGACAGGCCGATCGCGACCGTCACGAGGACGCCGGCGAGGACAGAGAGATGGAGGTGGAAGCCGATCATCAGCAGCCAGAAGCAGACGCCGAGCACGAGCCAGGACATGGTCGTGACTGCGAACACCACCAGCCCGTGCCTGACGTTGCGCAGGCTCTCGAGCCCGTGGACGACGTTCGCGGCCATTTGCTCCACACGGTCACGATCGAAGAACCGCAGGCGGGTGAGCGGGCGCATCGCCCAAAGGATCGGCCGCTCCCCGTAGCGGGCGATCACGGCGATCAAACAGGCGAGCACGATCGCGAGCCCCAACGCGAGGAACTCGGCCGATCTCAGCCATGAGACGTGCGGGAGCCAGGGCGCCATCACGAACAGGATCACGAGCAGCGACAAGACGTCGAAGACGCGCTCGACCACGACGGTTGCCGTTGTCTCGGAGTAGGAGGTGCCCGCGTACTGCTTGAGCGCCAGGATCCGCGCAGCCTCGCCGGCGCGCGCCGGGAGGATGCAGTTGAACAAGTAGCCGACCAGGGTCGCCTTCGAGATCGGGCCAAAGCCGGGGCGCCGGCCCTCCTTGAAGACGATCTGCCACCTGAACGCCCGCATCGCGATATGGACGGCCAGCACGGCGACTGCGGGGATCAGCCACCAGTAGTTGCTGTGGCGCAGCGCGCTCCAGGTGTCGCCGTAGCGGACGTCCCGCAGGGCGAGGTACGTGAACAGAACCGTGATCGCGCCGATCAGGGCCCACATGCCCGCGCGGCGGGCCGTGCGCCGCCACGACACCGGAGCCCTGCGGCGCCGCACGGCGGAATGCCGCTCCACGCGATCGCCTGCTGTCGACACGCGCTCGCCCATCAGGGCTAGACGAGCGCTCGGTCGGTCTGGCGGGTCATCGCTCGGTCCGAGAACCGCAGGTGCTTGCGCAGGCCGAGCACGCTGAGGAAGAACGATCCGAACAGGACCTGGACGCCGAGGCCGACGAGCGTCAGCCCGAGCAGCGCCTCATGCTCGGCGTGGAGCGCGCCGAAGCCGCCGCTGGCCCAGTGCGCGAAGATCCCGCCGAGGGTCCCGAGACCCGCGAGGAGCACTACCGCACCAAGAGCGAGCCCGTGCTCCAGCCTGACCTTCGACCAGAGCTCCTCCATCAACGGGTCATGCTCGTTCAGGTACAGCAGCGCATAGCTGCGTGCAAAGACCCCAAGCTGCACGATCTGAGCGCCGACGAGGGTCGCGGTGCTCGCGGCGATCATGGCGTGGATGTAGAGATGGACGCCGAAGACCTCGATCGGGCCGGCAGCTAGGGCGAACATCCCGATCAGGCCGATCACGAGCAGGAACAGGCCCGGGACGAGGAAGAGGAACGTCGAGCTGTGCAGCAGCATGAAGCGCAGGTGGCGCCAGCCGTCGCGGAAGGTGTTCAGCTTCGACTCGCCGACTCGCGGGTGGTACTCGATCGGCACCTCGCCGACGCGCAGGTTCCGCTTCGCGGCCTTGAGGATCATTTCCGAGGCGAACTCCATCCCCGTCGTCTGGAGCTCGAGCAGCGGCACAGCCGAGCGGCGGATCGCGCGCAGTCCGCAGTGGGCGTCCGAGACCTTGATCCCGAAGAAGACGTTCAAGATCTTCGTTAGCAGCGGGTTGCCGATCCACCGATGCGCGGCCGGCATGGCGCCGCGGTGGATGCGGCCGCGGAAACGCGAGCCGATCACGAGATCGTCGCCCGCTTCGAGGAGGTCGACGAACTCGCCGAGCTCGCGCAGATCGTAGGTCCCGTCCCCGTCCGCCATGACGATGTAGTCGCCGCGGGCCTCCGCGAGGCCCCGCAGGTAGGCGCTGCCGTACCCCTGCTGTGGCTCGTAGACGACGCGCGCGCCGGCGCTCTCGGCGACCTCGGCGCTGCGGTCGGTCGAGCCGTTGTCGACGACGATCACCTCGCCCATGCGCCCCGTCGCGTCGATCCCCTCCCACGCCCAGCCGATCACCTCGGCGATCGCGGCCTCCTCGTTCAGGCAGGGAATGACGACGGAAATCTCCAGGCGGTGGGCCTCAGCCATAACCGCACCGACCGTACCAAAGGGCTGTTAGCGCCAGGTTAGGCCGCTTTTTGGACCGTATCGGGCCTGCGACTAGCCTTCGCCGCCTGACTGTCTCAGTCGTCATCGTCGCCTACAACAGCGGTCCCGCGCTGACGCGTTGCCTCGATTCGCTGCGCGCCGAACGCGACCGCGGCACTACGCTCGAGGCGATCGTGGTCGACAACGGCGACGGCGGCGACGAGATCGAGCGGGCGCGTCATCTGGAATTCGTTCGCCTGTTGGAGCCCGATCGAAACCTTGGCTTCGCGGCGGGATCGAACCTCGGCGCGGACGCAGCCGGGGGAGAGATCCTCCTCTTTCTCAACCCGGACACGGTCGTCGTCGAAGGCGCGCTCGACGAGCTCGTCGACACTCTCGAAGAGGCCGAGGCCGACTTTGCGATGCCGCGCCTGCTCCTGCTCGACGATCCGGCGACGCTGAACTCCGCGGGCTGCGCCATTCACGTTGCCGGGCTCGGCTGGTCGTCCGGCTTCGGGCAGCCGGTCGAGACGCTCACCGATACACGGGAGATCACCTACGCGAACGGGTCGGTGCTCGCGATCCGGTCACGGCGGTTTGCCGAGCTCGGCGGTTTCACGCCGGAGCTGTTCATCTACCACGAGGATCTCGAGCTCGGTTGGCGCGGCCGAATGCGCGGCTGGCGCGCCGTCGTCAATCCGAGCGCCGACGTTCTTCACGAGTACGCCCACGAGCGCAACCCCACGAAGAACTACTTCATGGAGCGCAATCGCCTGATCTTCGTCTCGACGGCGTATTCGGGACGACTCCTGCTCGTCCTCGGCCCGCTGCTCGCCGCGACGGAGCTCGCGATGCTGGCGCTGGCGCTCCGGGAAGGCTGGTTCCGCGACAAGCTCCGCGGTTGGTCGTGGTGCCTGAAGAACCTGGGCTGGATCCGCGACCATCGGCGGGCTCTGCAGCGGGCGCGGACCGTGCCCGACCGGCGGCTGGCCGAGTTCCTTACGCCGGTCGTCGACCCGGCGATGATCGACGTGCCGCGGGCGATCCAGGCCCTGAACCCGGTGATCGGCGGCTACTGGGCTCTCGCGCGGCGGCTGCTCTGACGGCCGGCGTCGGTCATCGTCGCCGCCAGCTCGGCGACGGTGATTCGCCTCTTCCCCTGGATCCGTCGTCGCTCCGCCAGGACGCGGCCGCTCGCCGCCAGCGCGTCGCGGTAGGCACGTAGCAGCGGCCTGAAGTTGCCGCTCTGCCGCGCTCGTGACCACCAGGTCACCTCTCCGGCGACGATCCGCGGCAGGTTCCGCGCGAGGAGGCCCGCGGGCGCGTCCTTGCCGAGGAGCAGCCAGCGATTCCTGGCGTGGTGGTACAGCGTGAACTCGTTGTCTCCGCTGGTGCCGCCGCGGTGGTGGAGGACGACCGCGCGCGGCGCGTACCAGCACTCGTAGCCGGCGAGCTGCGCGCGGAAGCCGAGATCGACGTCCTCGTAGTACGCGAAGAACGTTTCGTCGAACAGCCCGATCTCGGCGAGCGCGTCGGCGCGCCAGAGAGCGGCCGCGCCGGACGGGCTGAAGATCTGCTCCTCATCGTCGTACTGGCCGGCGTCGGGCTCGCCGTGCCCGCGCGCGTAAGGAAGGAGCGACGGCCAGACGAAGTCGCCGGTGTCGTCGAGCGTCCCCGGCTGTTCGAGCATCAGCACCTTCGACGTCGCCGCGGCGGCGCCGGGATGGCGGTCGAGGCACGCGAGCAGCTCCTCGAGCCAACGCTCGTCCGGCTCGGTGTCGTTGTTCAGGAACGCGACGTTCGTTCCCGAGGCGCGCCGGATGCCGGCATTCATCGCGGACGCGAAGCCGACGTTCTCGTGGAGCCGCACGACCTCGACCTCGGGGAAATCGCGTTCGACGAGCTCGACGGAGTCGTCCGAGGAGGCATTGTCGACCAGGAGCACCTCGAGTTCGCCGGCGGTCTGTCTGCGCAGCGCCCCGAGGCACCGCTCGAGAAACTTGCGGCCGTTCCAGTTCGGGATGACGACGCTGGCGGTCACGCGCCGGACCAGCGACGGCGTACGACGTCTGCCGCCACGCGCGGGTTCGTGACGGCCTGGCCACCGGCGAGCGCGAGGCGCGCCGCGACCATCCGGGCCGTTCCCCGCGACGGCTGGATCTTCCCGCCCTCGGCGTCGACGAGTCGGACGAGCGGCCGCGTCACCCTCGGCCACGCGAACTCGTCGCGGACGGCTAGCGTCGCGTCCCGCGCGCGGGCGTAGCGCTCGCCGTCGTCGAGCAGGCCGGCGACTGCGTCTGCCCAGCCCTCGACGTCCTCGAAGTCGACGACGGCGCCGAGCCCGCGCTCGCCGACAAGGTCTCCGAGCACGTCGCCGCCGGTGGCGACCGTCGGTAGCGCTGCCGCGAAGTGGTCGAGGAAACGGGTCCGGAACGCGAAGCGCGTCTCGACGCTGTCGAAGTGGGCCGAGACGCCGAGGTCGGCCTCCGCGAAGTAGGCCTGCCGCTCTTCGTACGGGACCCAGCCCTCGTTGAAGAAGACGAACCGGTCGAGAACGCCGAGCGAGCGCGCGAGCTCGATGGCGCGGCGCGTCATCGACATCTCCTCGACCGCCGGGTTGGGGTGCCTGACCCCGAGAAAGAAGAGCTTCACGTCGTCACGGCGGCGCGCCAGCTCGGCGACTGCCTCGATGACCGTCAGCGGGTCGAACCAGTTCCAGATCCCGCCGCCCCAGAGCAGCACGCGGTCGGTCTCTCGGATTCCGTCGACGACGCCCTTGAGGACCGGCCCGTTCTGCGCGGCGCCGTGCGGCTCCAGCCCGAACGGGACGACGTCGATCAGGCCGCGAAGGCTCGCGTCGCTCCGGTAGAGCTCGAGCTCGAGTCGCCCGGCGGCCGCCAGCCCGCCGAGCCAGAGGTCTCGCTGGCGCTCGCTGGCGCAGACGAAGGCGTTCCCGGTCGCGAGCGCCGCCTGCTGCAAGAGGTTCCCGGAGCGGTAGGCGAGGCGACGGTACGCCGGCCGCGCTCCCTGTGTTGCATGAAGGCCGAGGTTCTCGGTCGCGAACGGGACGTAGAGGTCGTAGACCGTTCGGGTGTCGAGGCGGGCCAGGTAATGCATCAGCTCGACGGGGAGATGCTGTGCGACGACCACGTCGGCCTCGCGAAGCAGTCCCGTGTAGGCGCGGAGGGAGAGCGAGCGCCGCCCGACCACCTCGAAGTCGGCCTCGACCTCTGCATCCCGATTAGGTGCGACGAGCGTCACCTCATGGGCGCGCGCGAGCTCTCGCGCGAAGTTGTAGGCCCGGATCCCGGGGCCGGCCATCGTCTTTCCGACCACTTCCAGCGACACGACGACGACGCTCTTGCTCACGATGCGCGCCGCACCAGGAGCCGCCCCAGCTCGAGCCGCTCGGGGACGCGCAGCACGAACAGGGCCGCCGTGTAGACGACGACACCGACGGCGATCGCAACCGGGAGATTTGGATGGAAAGCAGCCACCGCTGCGGTCATGATCCCGGCCGCGGCGGCGGCGCGCAGCGGAATCGAATACGCGGGCCGGAAGCCCACGTAGCGGCGTGTCAGCCACAGCAGCCCCGTTGCGATCAGCACCTCCGAGGCGGTCGCCACGGCCGCCGCGGCCTGGTACCCGTAGGGCGGGATCAGGGCGAGGTTCAGAACGAGGTTGAACGAGAGCGCGGTGACGTTGACCCAGAGCACGACCTTCTGGTGGCCTAGCGCGATGAGGACGTAGGCGAGCAAGGTGCTCGCGAAGGCGAGCCCGGTGCCGAAGACGACGATCCGCAACGGTGTCGCTGCCGCCGCGAAATCGGGCCCCGCGAGCGCATGGACGATCTGTGGCGCGACCACGACCGTGCCGAGCACCATCGGCAGCGCGACGACGACCACCACATCGAACGATCGTTGGGTCAGTCCCCGGACGTCTTCGATGAGCCCGGCGTCGGAGGCCCGCGTCAGCAGCGGGAACAGCGACGTGGCGAAATAGAGGGCAAACGGCGTCAGGATCTCGGAGAACCTGAAGGCGATTCCGTAGATGCCGACGTCGTGCGGGCCTTTGAGGATCGAAAGGAGGACGGCGTCGAGGCGGAAGTAGATTGTGTTCAGGATCAGCGCGATCCCTAACGG
>Ga0075425_100003821_pt1 | contig 15395 bp, 14 predicted proteins | sample SoiMethybrSBSTD4_FD_75300 | JGI IMG/M metagenome (GOLD analysis project Ga0075425, IMG submission 75300) | Bulk soil microbial communities from a Populus tree surrounding site in Tennessee, USA - Soil MetaG P. TD hybrid SBSTD4 | ecosystem: Environmental > Terrestrial > Soil > Tree plantation...
GCGCGCTTGGCCGTCATCTTCTCGCCGGCCTTGGCGACGACCTCGCCGGACCGGGCGTCGACAAGATCGGCGGAGGGCGTCATGCCACGCATCTTCTCGGCCACGAACGGCACCTTCCAGCCGCGCTTGCTCTCTTTGACGACGATGGTCTTGTAGAAGGCGGCCAGGATCTCCTCGTCATCCATGCCCAAGGCATAGAGCAGCGTGGTGACCGGCAGCTTGCGGCGCCGATCGATGCGCACGTAGACGATGTCCTTGGCATCGAATTCGAAGTCGAGCCAGGACCCGCGATAGGGGATGATCCGAGCCGCAAACAGCAGCTTGCCGGAGGCGTGCGTGCGTCCGCGGTCGTGATCGAAGAAGACCCCAGGCGAACGATGCATCTGGCTGACGATCACGCGTTCGGTGCCGTTGATGATAAAGGTACCGTTGGGCGTCATGAACGGCATGTCGCCCATGTAGACGTCCTGCTCCTTGACGTCCTTGACGGATCTGGCGCCGGTCTCCTCATTGACGTCGAACACGATGAGGCGCAGCTTCACCTTGAGCGGCGCGGCATAGGTCATGTCGCGCTGCTGGCATTCGTCGACGTCGTATTTGGGCGGTTCAAATTCGTAGCGCTCGAAGTCGAGCGTTGCCCGACCGGAAAAGTCGGAGATCGGAAACACCGACTTGAACACGGCCTGCAGTCCCTGATCCGGTCTGCCGCCCGGCGGCTCCTTGACCATCAGGAAGTCGTCATAGGAACTCTTCTGCACCTCGATGAGGTTCGGCATCTCGGCCACTTCGCCGATCGAACCGAACTGCCTTCTGATGCGCTTGCGGCCGTTATAGGTGTCAGCCATTTCCGCTCCTCGTCCTTCATCGTGCGAAGGAAGACGTTGATGTCACCGGCGGAGCAAATGCCCCGCCGGTTTGCTTACAGTTATGCCCGCGAAGCTCGACCCTGAGCTTGCAATGCCGCTGTCCTTCAGGCGGCCCGGCGCGATCGGCAAGCTGCCTTTCCCGATCGGCCCGGAGCCTCGCAACGCTATTTGATCTCCACCACCGCGCCCTGATCCTCGAGCTGTTTCTTGAGCTTGGCGGCTTCTTCCTTGTTGACGCCTTCCTTGACGGTCTTACCGCCGGCTTCGACCAGGTCCTTCGCCTCCTTGAGGCCAAGGCCCGTGATCGCGCGCACCTCCTTGATGACGTTGATTTTCTTTTCGCCGCTCGACTTGAGGACGATGGCAAACTCCGTCTGCTCCTCGGCCGCAGGCACGGCGCCGGCGGCGGGAGCGGAGGCAACGGCCACTGGCGCTGCCGCCGAGACGCCCCACTTCTCTTCCAGAAGTTTGGCGAGCTCCGCCGCCTCCAAAACGGTCAGCTTCGAGAGATCGTCGACGATTTTTCCAAGATCGGCCATAACTGGAACTTCCTTTGCTTTAACTCAGTTGCTCGTTGTGCGGCCTCGAGCTTGAGCTCGCGCGCACGTTATATGGCTTGCCTCGCTCAGGCGCTGCTGGCTCCCTCGGCACCTTTGGCACCCTGCGCCTGGACCACGCGCGCCAGCTTGGCGCCGGGCTCTTTGAGCACGCGTGCGATCTTGGTTGCTGGCGCCTGCAACAGGCCGATGAGCTTGGCCCGCAGCTCGTTGAGCGACGGCAGGTCGGCCAGCGCCTTAACGGCGTTGGCATCCATCACCGTCGTCCCCATCGTCCCGCCCAGGATCACGAGCTTGTCGTTCTCCCGGGAATACTTGACCGACACCCTTGCCGCGCTCACGGGGTCGCTCGAATAGGCAACGCAGGTCTGTCCCTTGAGGAGACCTGTGGCGCCCTCCGAAGCGGTGCCCTTCAGCGCCAGCATGGCGAGACTGTTCTTGGCGACCTTGACCGCGCCGCCGGCTTCTTTCATGCGCTTGCGAAACTCGGTCATCTGCGCGACAGTCATGCCCGCGTAGTGGGCAACAACCAGCACGCCGCTGTCCTTCCATGCCTCATTGAGGGTGGAAACGAGCTCGCGTTTTTGTGCTCTATCCACTGTCTGCTCACTCCATCTCGCGGAACGGACCTTCGCCGGTTCTTCCGCGGGTTGCACCTTGCCGTCGGTTCGCGACGACGCTTCTACCCGTCCCTTTCCGCGCGTCAGCGACGCTCGGTGCAGACCCAACAGGCGCGGACCGGCGAGATTTGCAGCTTCGCCAATCCATCTCCCGTCTCATGCTGGCCCTCTGGCGAGGCTTAGGCCGGACACCCGGCACCGGCAATCTCGGACAGGTCCGAGGGGGTGATCCGTGCAGACCGCCCCCCGCATCCGGGCGTTGCGCCCGGCGCTTCTGTTTCAGCCCATGCTCGGCCAATTCCCTCCTATTTCATGCCGCCGTGCCGGCTGCGCCAACGCTGCCGGCTTCGATCTTGACACCCACGCCCTGGCTCGAACTCAGGGAAATCTTCTTGATGTAGGTCCCCTTGGCCCCGGCGGGCTTGGACCTTACCACCGCAGCCACGAACGCCTTAATGTTCTCGACCAACGCCTTGTCCGGGAAGCTCGCCTTGCCGACGCCCGCCTGCACAATGCCGGCCTTCTCAACCCGGAATTCGACGGCACCTCCCTTGGCGCCGCGCACGGCGCTGGTCACGTCCATGGTCACTGTGCCAACGCGGGGATTGGGCATCAGGCCGCGCGGGCCCAAAACCTTGCCGAGGCGGCCGACGAGACCCATCATGTCGGGGGTGGCGATACACCTGTCGAAGTTAATATTGCCCTTCGACACCTGTTCCACAAGGTCCTCTGCACCCACGACGTCCGCCCCGGCCGCCTTGGCCTCCTCGGCCTTTGGACCGCGGGCAAACACCGCCACCCGCTGGGTCCGGCCGGAACCGTTGGGCAGGTTGCATACCCCGCGCACCATCTGATCGGCATGCTTGGGGTCGACCCCCAGGTTCATCGAGATCTCCACGGTCTCATCGAACTTCGCCTTGGCGCGATCCTTGACGAGTTTGATGGCCTCATCGATGGCGTAGAATTGCTCGCGATCGACCCCTTGGCGGGCGGCCTTCAGACGTTTGCCGAGCTTTGCCATGGCCTCACTCCACCACCTGTAGACCCATCGAGCGCGCCGTTCCGGCGATGGTCTTGGTGGCTGCGTCCAGATCCTCGGTATTGAGATCCTTCATCTTCACCTTGGCCACCTCGCGCACTTGGGCTAGGCCGATGGTGCCCACCACGGTGCGCCCGGGTTCTTTGGAGCCATCGGCGATCTTGGCCGCCTTCTTGAGCAGGTAGGACGCAGGGGGCGTACGCATCTCGAAGGCAAATGAGCGGTCGGAGAACACCGTGATTTTCACGGGGATCGGCGCACCCTGCTCCAAATCCTTGGTCTTGGCGTTGAACTGCTTGCAGAACTCCATGATGGAGAGACCGCGCTGCCCCAATGCCGGACCGATGGGCGGCGAGGGGTTGGCCTGTCCGGCCGGCACCTGCAAGTTGATGTAGCCGTCGATCTTCTTAGCCATTGCTTCTCGAGCCCTCTTCTACTTCTGCGGCGCCAGCCCGGCGATCGCGCCACCCTTCAAGCAACCTTCTCAACTTGACCGAACTCCAGCTCGACCGGCGTCGGTCTGCCGAAGATCGACACGCCCACTTTGAGGCGCGCGCGCTGCTCGTCCACCTCCTCCACATGCCCCTCGAAGGTGGCGAAGGGACCATCGGCCACCCGCACCTTTTCGCCGATCTCGAAAGTGACCATCGGCTTGGGGCGCTCCACACCCTCCTTCACCTGGTGCAGGATGCGCATGGCCTCGGCCTCGGTGATGGGGATGGCCTTGTTATCGGCTCCCAGAAAGCCCGTTACCTTCGGCGTATTCTTGATCAGATGATAGGCCGGATCCGTCATCTGCATTTTGACCAGCACGTAGCCCGGAAAGAACTTCCGCTCCGAGGACACCTTGCGTCCCCGTCGCACCTCCACGATCTCTTCGGTCGGCACCAACACTTCCTCAAACAGGTCCGACAGGCCGGCCGCGAGGGCCCGCTTCTTTATGTCCTCGGCCACCTTGCGCTCGAAGTTCGAGTAGGCGTGCACGATGTACCAGCGCTTGCTCATTATTTCTTCGTCTCGTCTCTCGCCCCCGCTCCGCCGCACGGCCGCGAGCACTTTGCATCGTTTGGCCGACTAGCGGCCCAGCCTCAGCACGAACTGCACCACGTTGCTGATGACCATGTCGGTAAGCAGGAAGAAAACCGAGGTCAGCGCCACCATGACGAGCACCATGGTCGTCGTGATCCAGACCTCTTTCCAGGTCGGCCACGTGACCTTCGATGTCTCTTGACGCACCTCTTCGATGAAGTGAAACGGGTTCTTCACCACGGGATCTTCACCATCAGCCCACGATCCTCACGAGCCGCCTGTGCGTCGGCTCACCGCATCTCAGTTCCACGGGTTGGCTTATTGTCGGCTTGTTGCGTTGTCGGCTTGTTGCGTTGTCAGCTTGTTGCGTTGTTCGCTTGCTTGGGTCGTCATTCTTGGGTCGTCATTCTTGGGTCGTCATTGCGTTGTTCGCGTCGCTCGTGCCCTCCGCTTTGTTGCCCTAATTTGCCTCAATCGGTTTGCCTCCCTCTGCTCGTCGGCGTGCGCCCGATCGGGAGCAAGCAATGGTTGGCAGGGGCGGAGGGTCTCGAACCCCCAACCTTCGGTTTTGGAGACCGACGCTCTGCCAATTGAGCTACACCCCTTGAGGCTCGGCCGATCCGCGCGGGAGCGCTTACATAACGCAGTTCGTTCCCCTTGTCACATTTTTTTCTTGACAAATGCTCGGAGCGAGAGTCGGTGGCACTTGGAGTTGGGAATCGGAGGTATTTATCATTAAGTTTCAATATATTATGTCTTGGCAGATGTCTTCCCGGCGGCTCTTTGCGACCCCTCCTATGCAACTGGCGCGGCGGGGAGGCCGTCGCGAGGGGCGTGCGGCATCGGCGGGCGCTCCCCGGCAGGGGTTTTGTGCGCGATTGGAGCGGGTGAAGGGAATCGAACCCTCGTCATCAGCTTGGAAGGCTGTTGCTCTACCATTGAGCTACACCCGCGTTGCCCGTCCGCAAGCCCGGTCTCGGCCCGGTCTCGGCCCGGTCTCGGCCCGGTCTAGGTCCAGTCTAGGCCCAGTCTAGGCCCGGTCTAGGCCCGGTCTAGGGCTCCGGTCGTCCCCCTTCCCTACACTGCTTCAGGTCTTTCTGTCACTGCGGCAGCAGCATCGGCAGGGCTTGCGAGCGCGGTGGCTCGCGATGGAGAGGCAGAGCACGCACACGCACAACGTGCGGGCGTGCAGTTGAGGTATCGAGGCCCACAGGGTCACAGCGCAACGCGCCGCAGCCGCAAGGCGTTGCCGATGACGCTCACCGACGAGAGCGCCATCGCGGCGGCGGCAAGCATGGGGGAGAGGATGATGCCGAAGACGGGATAGAGCACCCCCGCGGCAATCGGAATGCCGGCTGCGTTGTAGATGAAGGCGAAGAAGAGGTTTTGGCGGATGTTGGACATCGTCGCCGCCGACAACCTGCGGGCACGCATGATGCCATTGAGGTCCCCCTTCACCAACGTGACGCCGGCGCTTTGCATGGCGACGTCGCTCCCCGTGCCCATAGCAATCCCGACCTCGGCCGCGGCCAGCGCCGGGGCGTCGTTCACGCCATCGCCGGCCATCGCGACGGACCGACCCTCGTGCCGGAGCCGCTCCACCACGGCGATCTTGTCCGCGGGCAGCACCTCGGCTTCGATTTCCGCGATGCCAAGCTTGGAGGCGACCGCCCGCGCGGTTGTCACGTTGTCGCCGGTGAGCATGAGGAGGCGTATGCCGGCAGCCTTCAGGGCAGCGACCGCACCGGGAGTAGTGCGTTTGATAGGATCAGAAATGGCGAGCGCTGCCGCGGCCGACCCATCAATGGCAATTAAGATAACCGTCGCGCCTTCCCGGCGAAGCTGATCAGCGTCGCTGGCAAGGGGGCCGAGTTCAACGTGCGCCTCGCGCAACATGCGCGCGTTGCCGATGACGAGGCGGTGCCCGTCAATCAAACCGGTCACACCTTTGCCAATCGGTGCATCGAAGTCGTGGACGTCGGCGAGCGCGATATTGCGCTCTTGCGCTGCTTGCACCACGGCTGCTCCGAGCGGATGCTGACTGTTGCGCTCGAGGCTTGCGGCAAGCCGCAGCACCTCCTCCTGCGCAAAGGGCGAGGCGAGGCGAACCGCGGTCACGCGCGGCCTGCCTTCGGTCAACGTCCCGGTCTTGTCGATAACAAGCGTGTCGATCCGCTCCATGCGCTCGAGCGCCTCGGCGTTTTTGATCAGGATGCCCGCCTGTGCGCCGCGCCCTACACCCACCATGACGGACATTGGCGTCGCGAGACCCAAGGCGCACGGACAGGCGATGATGAGCACAGAGACCGCGGCGATCAGGCCGTAGGTCAGACGCGGCTCAGGGCCCCAGAGCGCCCACGCGAAGAAGGCACCCCCTGCGACCGCGATCACCAGCGGGACAAACCACGCCGATACCTGGTCGGCCACGCGCTGGATGGGCGCACGACTGCGCTGCGCCAGTGCAACCATGCCCACGATCTGCGCGAGCATGGTCTCGCGGCCGACCTTCTGGGCGCGCATGACGAAGCTGCCCGATTGGTTCATCGTACCGCCGATCACGCGGGTGCCGACGTCCTTGGTGGCCGGCATCGATTCACCGGTAATCATCGACTCATCAAGCATGCTGCGCCCCTCGATGATCTCCCCGTCGACCGGAACGGCTTCACCCGGACGCACGCGCAGCAGGTCGCCAACGACCACGGCTTCCAATGGCACTTCCTCGTCGCTGCCATCGGCGCGCCTGCGCCGCGCACGTTTCGGCGCCAGATCCAACAGTGCCTTGATCGCACCGCTGGTCTGCTCCCGCGCTTTGAGTTCGAGCACCTGCCCCAGGAGCACCAATAGGACGATCACCGCGGCGGCCTCGAAATAGACCGCCACGGAACCGTCGCCGCCACGCAATGCCGCCGGGAAGAGACCGGGAAACACCGTTCCCGCGACGCTATAGATCCAGGCAACGCCCGTACCCATTGCGATCAGGGTGAACATGTTGAGGCGCCCCGTCTTGACGGACGACCAGCCGCGCACGAAGAAAGGCCAGCCCGCCCAGAGCACGACGGGAGTAGCGAGGAGCAGCTCCATCCAGTTCGAGACACGCTGCCCGAGCAGCATATGTACGTTGGTGAAATGCCCGCCCATCTCGAGTGCCGCGACGAGCGCGGTCGGCACAAGCCCGATGCGAAGTCGACGCGTCATGTCGGTGAGCTCAGGGCTGGGCCCAACCCCGGGCCTCACCTCCATGGGCTCCAATGCCATCCCACAGATCGGGCAGGTCCCCGGCCCAACCTGCCGGACCTCCGGATGCATCGGACAGGTGTAGATGGTACCTTCCGGAACCGGCTCGGCGGCTCCGTTGCGGTCGAGGTATGTGGCTGGAGAAGCCAAGAACCTCTCGCGGCAGCGGCTCGAACAGAAATAGTAGCTGCGCCCATCGAGCGTCGCGCGATGTGCCGTCGTGCGCGAATCCACATCCATCCCGCACACCCGATCCTTGGCCGCGTGAGCCAGGCCCGTGCAAGGGCCCTGGAGGGAGCGGAGCTCGTCCCCATGCCCTCCACCCACGCCACCGCCTCCATGTTCGCCGGCGCTCATGCTCATCTCCGTTCTGCTTGACTACTATACCCCTGTAGGGTATATGTCAAGGCATGCACGAGCTGACCAAGAATGCCTGCATTCAACGTCTCAACCGCATCGAGGGGCAGGTGCGGGGCCTAGTGCGCATGGTCGAAGAGGGCCGCTACTGCATCGACATCATAACCCAACTCTCGGCGGCGCGGGCGGCGCTCCGCCGCGTCGAGCAGGAAGTTTTGCGAGATCACATCGGCCACTGCGTACGCGCGGCGATGCAGAGCGAGGATGCGCGCACCCAGGATCGCAGCATCCAGGAACTCATCGATGTGCTGGCTCGGTCGCGGGGCTAACGCTTTGCCTTGCCCAGCCGGCCATACAGACGCGCGGCAGCAAGTTTTGAGACCCGCAGAGCACCACCAAACGCCCCCGCGACTTGATTGCGCGGTCGTGACATCCCACATAACGGGGAGGCGCCGTTGTCACTTGCGGCCCTCAATCGGTGGTAGGAGCACGTTCATGGTGCACGCCCCATTCCACGGCTTCAACGACGTCTAGGTCGCCCAAGCCCTCCCCTTAGCATCCGCTCGTCTCAAGAGAGGACAGCTCGTCGAGCTGGATTTCTCATGACCATGCCCGCCCCATCGGTGCGCATCGGCAGCCGGAGTCTGCTGCTCGGCGCGTCCATCATCACCCTTGCCGCACTCGCAAGCGGCAGCCTGTTTCGCGTGCGGCAGAACGAGGTCGCCTACGTGACCCGCTTCGGCCAGGTCGTCAACGCTCAAGCTGGCCCGCTTCCACCGGGCTTGCATTTCAAGCTGCCGCTGGCCGATGCCGCCGACACCATCTCCATTTCCACCGATACGGTGAAAATGCCGGCGATGAAGGCGTTCACCCGGGATACCCAGGAAGTCACGCTGCAATTATCTCTGACCTACAATGTGCCGCCGGCCGCAGCCTACCATTTGCTCTACGAGGTCGGTCGCGCGGGCAACGTCGACATCACCCACAATCTCGAATCGGTCGCCAACGATCGCGTCCGCTCGATCGTCAGCCGCCAGGACGTCACGGCGCTTGCCGGTGAGGGCCGCGAGAAGATCGTCGATGACATCAAGGTGACCATCGCGTCTGAACTCAAACGCCTGTTCAAGATCGACGTGCAAGACGTGCAAATTCCCACGCTGGATTTTTCGGCGCAGTACAAAGAAGCCGTGAACCGCGCCACCCTGGCGCGGGCGCAGCGTGTGCAGGCCGAGCAAGACCGCGAACGCGCCAAGGTCGAGGCGGAGACGGTCGTCGTCAAAGCGCGGGGTGAAGCCGACTCGCAATATGCTCGAGCGGAGGGTCAAGCCCGAGCGCAGCTCGCTCAGGCACGGGCCGAAGCCGAAGCCACAAAACTGCGCGGTGAGGCCGATGCCAGTGCCATGCGCGTCAAAATCGAAGCCGCCGGCGGCGTCGATGGTTACGCCCGCCAACTTCAGGCTCAGGCAGCTTTGAACTGGAAAGGTGGTCTGCCGCAGATCATGGGAACGGGCGTTGGTCCCGTTCCATTCATCCTGCCGCTACAGCTGGAAGAAAAGCGATAGACGGTAGCTCGGGTTGGCACCTGAAGCGGCCTCACATCTTTAGGACGCTGTACGGCCGCCTAGAGAGAGATTGCCATGCACTTCTTCGGTTTGGAGATCACTGGCGATCACGCTCGCCTCATTCTCCCGGCAATGGGCGGCGCCCTCGCGCTCAGTGGGTTCGTTGCTGGTCGGTGGTCCAGGCACCGTGCACGCGTCCACTTTTGGCGCGAAGACCTCGTTGCCAGCTCCATCGTCATCGAGATGTACGGGATTGTCGCTCAACCCGACGACGGCGATATGCTGCACATCATCACGCAGGGCAGTCCTTCGAGCCTTGAGAACTTTTTCTTGACCCCTGATTTGGTCAGGCATGTCAAGCGCGAGGTGGTAAAGCATCCGGGACTGCTGCAGCTCGCCAATCCGGTGGCCCATCGCATGATGATGGACGAGGGTAAGGACGCAATTACGGGATTGGACCCACGGGCAAACATGAATTTCGTGCACGGTCGCCCGACGCAGAACGACGAAACGCTGTTTGGATTTGCAGCCTACAGAGAACGAAACCATGACGGGACGTCGCTACACGACCAGGTCGGCCGGCTTGTCTTGATGGTCGTGAGCCCGACACTGATCGACCGGTTGGCCGACGTGCGTTACCTCACGCGTCTACGCGTGCGTCATTCCGGCTATCTGCCCCGACGCGAGCGTCTACACAATTTTGCCCGCGAATGGCAGCGCCTCCAAAATTTGCCCAATGCCCAGCGCGGTGCAGCCACTGACAAGATCTGGCAAATCACGGTGCGGACATCACTAGGTTCTACTTCCTAAGTCGCACATCTGGCGGGGCCGTGAGGCATGGGCTCATCGGCACCGCGGTAACATCCAAGGAGCATGGCTCCCGTGTATCGTTTCGACTTCACCAGTCCAGACTATCTGCGCGACCCTGCCACAGGACTTGCCAAGCTAAGGGCCGCAGGGCCGGTCGTGGAGGTGCGCTTCCCGATCATCGGCAGAACCTGGATCACGACGACTAGCGAGATGGCGGCCCGCATCCTGAAGGACCACGCAAGTTTCCGGATGCGCAAGGATGGCAGGCTCGCGGGCATGCGATGGTGGATGCCTCGCTCTTTGCGCTCGTTCGCGGCAAGCATGCTGACCATGGATGAACCGGACCACACACGCCTGCGCAGCACGGTGGAGGAGGCCTTCCGTCGGCGGGCGATCCTCGACATGGAGCCGCGCATACTCGCGCTCGCCGATGCGCTGGCGGCCGAGCTGTTCGCCGACGGAAGCCCGGCCGATTTGATTGAGCGCTATGCCCGTAAGCTGCCGCTGTCTGTCATTTGTGAGCTCCTCGGCCTGCCGAGCGCCGACAGGTCACGGTTCATCGCCTGGGCACAGACGCTCACCCGCCTCACAGGCGTCGTCAGCTTCCTGCGCATGCTGACCGGCATAGGCCCGATGCGGCGCTACCTTGAGGGGCAATTGCACAGAGCTCGGGAGACAGGCGGCGAAGGTCTGATCGCCGAGCTCGTCCGCATCGGTCAGGAGGAGGGGCGCATCAGCGCAGAGGAGATGGTGGCGATGGTCTTCCTGCTGCTCGGCGCCGGGTCGGAAACCACGACCCACCTCATCAGCGGTTCGGCCTACGAGCTGACCAGAGCGCCCGACTTGCGCGATTGGCTCAAGGAGGACTGGAGCCGCGCAAACCTGGCGGTTGAGGAGTTCCTGCGCTTCGTTTCACCTGTGCAGTTCACCAAGCCGCGTTTCGTATGTAGGGACGTTGAGCTCGCCGGCGTGCGCCTGATGCCGGGCGACAGAATAATGGCCATGCTGGGAGCTGCCAACATGGATCCCGAAACCCACGTGCACCCTGAGACGCTGGATCTCGCGAGACGGTCCAACCGCCATTTGTCGTTCGGCACCGGGATTCATTTTTGCCTTGGACATCAGCTTGCCCGCATCGAAGCCAAGTGCGCGCTGGAAGCCCTCTTCAGGCGGTGGCCGCAGCTGGCGCTTGCCACCCCTGCCGCGCAAGTGCGTTGGCGCCGGCGCCCGGGCATGAGGGCGATCGAGACGCTGATGGTGGCCCCAAGCTCCACTCCTTGAAGTCGCCGCTGACGAGCGCCCCATCGCCTTGCAAGGTCGCGGAGCCTTCTTGCTCCCCATTCCCTCGGCAGCACCCGAAAGAGGTTCGGGGTCCACGACGAGCCTTCGAGGAAGGAAGCGGGTGACCGGCCATCCTTGCGCGTGGTGGTGGAGGGGGCTGGATTCGGCCCTTTCATATTTCAAATTGAAATACAATGATTATTCGGTGTTCGCAATCGGCAGTCCCACACTTTGTCCCACATAATTCACCTGACCCCTCGCCCTGGACGACGTGAGATTGACGCTTGGCGGTGGCAGTGGATCTCGGATCACAACCAGGGATCACGCGACCCCTCCGGGTACGAGGAGCGAGGCCCGATTTCGAACATGTCTAGCGCAATGTTCGATGGAGCGTGGAGACCGGATCGCCTCGCAAGGCTCCGTCGAGACTATACAAAAGCGGACATCGGAGGCTGCCGGGTCAAACGCGCCAGAGAGTGTTCATCGGATGTCCGCTTTTGAATGGACTCCCGCCAAGCAAGAGCTGCGCAAATGCTTGGTAGTGTGAAGATGCGTGACGAGATGACCTCGCTATCGACGAGGACGCCGTCGCAATCAAAGATCACGAGCCTCTGCAAGCTATCCATCCTATCGACTACTCTACGGTCACTGATTTGGCCAAATTGCGAGGCTTGTCGATGTCGCATCCCTTCTTGAGAGCAACGTGATAGGCAAGGAGCTGGAGCGGAATGTTTAGGAGGATCGGATCAAGTTCGGATTCGCTTTTCGGCACGCTCAATGCTACTTCCACGGTCACCGGAAGCTCTCCCGGATGGGTTATCGCGATCACCGGTCCGCGTCGCGCCCGTATCTCCTCGATAGTCGAGACATTTTTAGAGAACAGATCGTCCTTCGGGATCACCACAATGGTTGGGGTTTCTGGTGCGATGAGCGCGAGCGGTCCGTGCTTCAATTCGGACGCCGGATAAGCCTCGGCATGGAGATAGCTCACCTCCTTCAGCTTTAGCGCTCCCTCCATCGCGACCGTGTACCCGGCCGACCGACCCACGAAATAGGCGTGCTCACGTCCGACCAATATCTCGGCCAGTTCAGCAATTTCCTCCTCCCGCCGGAGAACGCTCTCTATCTGATCGGGTAGCGCGGACAACGCAGTCAGAAGCCGGGCGCCGTCGGCGGTTGACAAGTCGCGGATGCGACCAAGGTGGATTGCAAGCAGCGCAAAGGTGACAGCAGTTGATGTGAACGTCTTGGTCGAGACAACGGCAATCTCTGGCCCCGCGTGCACGTAGATACCCCGGCCACACTCACGACCAATCGTGCTACCAACGACATTTATGATGCCAAGCACTCGCCCACCCTTGCGCTTGATCTCCTGAACCGCCGCGAGGGTCTCGAAGGTCTCACCAGACTGGCTGACCGCGATATAGAGGGTATCGCGCTCGATGACGGGGTTGCGGTACCGAAACTCGGAAGCCGCCTCCGCATGGGCGGGCAACCGGGCCAATTGCTCGATCAGGTATGCACCCATTGAGCCGGCGATATACGCTGATCCGCACCCGAGAATCTTCACCCGCCGGATATCGAGAAGCTCGGTCGCGCTCAATTCGATGCCGCCGAGATGAGTGGTCTGGAACCGGTGCTCCAACCGACCGCTCAACGTGCGGCGCACCGCGTCGGGCTGCTCAGCGATCTCCTTGCGCATGTAGTGCGTGAAGTCCCCCTTGTCGAATGATTCGGTTGTCAATTCGATCATGGCAGGCACTTTGGCGGTGGCACCGCCATCGAGGGTCGATGTGTCGAAGCCATCGGCGCGCACGACCGCGAACTCTCCGTCGTCGAGGTGCACGACGTTGCGGGTATGAGAGACCAGCGCAGCAGGGTCGGAAGCGATGAACATTTCTCGTTCGCCTACTCCGATGACGACAGGCCCGCCGTTGCGTGCGACGATGATGGTGTCGGGATGCTCCGCATCCAGAACGGCCAAGGCGTACGTCCCCGATATTCCCCGAAGTACCTGCCGCACTGCATCCGCGAGGGTATCCGCCCGCACCGCTGCGATCATATGGGCCAGCACCTCTGTATCCGTCTCGGAGCGCAAGGCTACTCCTTTCGAGACGAGGCCTGCGCGCAACGAGGCCGCGTTCTCGATAATGCCGTTGTGGACGACGGCGATGCGGTTGGCCGCGTCGCAGTGCGGATGAGCATTGTCGTCGCTCGGCTCACCGTGTGTAGCCCACCGGGTATGAGCGATACCGGGCGCGCCTTTCAACTGTTTTGGCAAGATCGCTTCGAGATCGCGCACGCGCCCCTTGCACTTCGTAACCTGGAGGCCGCCGCGTCGCATCACCGCGATCCCGGCAGAATCGTAACCCCGGTATTCAACCCGCCGCAGGCCCTCCATCAGTATTGGAGTCGCGTTGCGCATTCCGATGTATCCAACGATCCCGCACATCTATTTTCCTTTCAACCATAAATGAGTCGACGGAGTTGTCGCTCCGAGTAGTCGGGGGCTCGGAACCGCCAGCGCGCCAACTCGTCCCGGAGACGCGCGTAGATGTCATTGTTAGGCAGCCCCTCGGCCTGGAGCGCTCGATGACGCCGACAAACGAACTCCTCCGGCCGGTCATTGAGGAATGCCAACACCTCGTTGACCACATGGAGGGCCTCGGATGCCGTAAGCCGGGTGGTACGCACCAGATAGGCAACCAGATCGGATAGCTCTGTCGGCTCGGGCATGAGGTACCCTTTTGAGGATTTCGGAGCAAAAAACAACGTTTTTGCCCGAAATCGGGCAGAATAGTGGACATTCACTAGGTCTGGTTTTGGGTAGAGGAGGGGTGAAGTCGTGCCAGGGGTACAAACACTGTTCATGGCGACAGCGCTGGCCCTCAACCTGACGCCCGGACCTTCAATTCTCTTTATTTTATTTTGTCTCGCTGTCCGAGAACGATGAGCGCGACGTGAGTGACCGATTTGAGACATCAAGACGACTTACTTTCCGCGCCGCGGTCAGGGGGCGGTCGTCTATCCAAGACGTCGAGGGCCTCCAATACCGATTTGTAGATCAAGTGGTCTCCGGGCATACGGTTCTCCTTCAATCTCTCCTCATTTTCACGATCGACCCACATCCAGCCCGAGACCTTGCTTGTTTCCAAGGCCGGTCTCTGCAAGTCGCCGTCGACATTCACGATGAACTGCCGTTCCTCGTATTCGTTGGGACCATCACGCCAAGGCTTAGTGGTCAGTTCGTGAACAACCTCGCCAAGTGTCCAACCGGTTTCCTCATAAATTTCGCGCTCGAGCGCCGAGAGCGCAGCCTCGTTCTCTTCGACGCGGCCGCCCACAAGATCCCAGCATCCGGGAAACATTCTACGCGTCATAGTGCGTTTCTGTACGAATATGCGCCCCAGCCGGTCCGGGATTAACGCGCTCACCACTAGCCGCTTCTTCAGTGCCATTTCTAATATAACCTCAAGTTGACTCCGCCAGTATCAATCCAAAGCAATGACCCCAAGCTACCGATGTTGGCGGACTGTAATTCATTTCAGCCCATCCTCCGGAAAGCCGACATTTGACCGAACTGCGATGTCTCTATGTGTTTCTTGCCAATGCGAGGTTCGGTCCCGGTCACAAGCCGTTGAATGTTGATCTTGTGTCTCAGAATTTCATTGATTTTGCCTTCCAACTGCCACCAGGAACGATGCGTGCAAGATCCTGATCTGTCCAGCAAGTTATGTGATGAACAGAGTCGGGCGGTCTCCCCTTAGCTCCGGACCTGAACGAGCGCACTTAAACGATCTTTCGTACGGCAAGTATTGGCACAGTGCGGGAGTGTTTCGGCGCCGCAGCGAAACCGTTGGGTATCAGGGTCATGCGGACCCGTTCATGGCGCCCGGGCCGGCCGCAATTTTCGTCAGACGTTGACCCTAAGTGGGCATCGCGGAAGGGGCCCCGATCTCTGGACATGCCGCGAACGCGGGATGGGCCTCGCAAAATTTGCTCAGCCGCTCCAAGCTTGGATAGCGGCCGTGCGGCATCGC
>Ga0075425_100003822_pt1 | contig 15391 bp, 16 predicted proteins | sample SoiMethybrSBSTD4_FD_75300 | JGI IMG/M metagenome (GOLD analysis project Ga0075425, IMG submission 75300) | Bulk soil microbial communities from a Populus tree surrounding site in Tennessee, USA - Soil MetaG P. TD hybrid SBSTD4 | ecosystem: Environmental > Terrestrial > Soil > Tree plantation...
AGCTCGTCGCCGCGCCGCCGGATCCGCCACCGCCGCACCTCGTCGGCGACGAGCGCCTCGGCGCGAGCGACCTCGCCGGCGGTCTCGGGCGACCGATCGCCGATCCGTGCACGGAGCGCCAGGATGTCGAAGACCTCCACCGTGTCGACGTCGGTACCCGGTTCGACGTCGCGGGGAACCGCCAGGTCGAGCACGACCAGGGGGCGACCGGCGCGGCCGGCCGCCGCCCGCCGCAGGTCGTCCCGAGCGATCACGTGGCCGGCCGCGCCGGTCGCCGACACGATCAGGTCGGCGCGCGCGAGCGCCTCGGGGACGCCTTCGAGACCTCCGTGGTCGGTCCCGGTCCGTCCGGCGAGCATCCGCGCCCGTTCGAGGGATCGGTTCAGGATCCGGATCGGACCCGCGCCGCGACGACGGAGGTGGTGGACGGCGAGCTCGGCCATCGTGCCGGCGCCGATCACCACGGTCGGGCGGCCCTCGAGCCCCCCGAGCGCGCCGTCGGCCAGGTCGGCCGCGAGCGACACGTACGCGTCGGGCGCCGCTCCCAGCGTGGTCTCACTCCGCACGCGCCGGCCGGCCCTCGTCGCGGCGTGGAAGACCGAGCCGAGCGCGGGCCCCGCGACGCCTTCGGCCTCGGCCCGCCGGTACGCGTCGCGCACCTGTCGCTGGATCTGCGTCTCGCCGAGCACCATCGAATCGAGCCCGGAGGCCACCGCGAACAGATGCTCGGCCGCGTCGCCGTCCCAGTGCGCGTAGAGCGGATCCGCGATCGCGTCCGGATCGACGTGGCGCGTGTCGAGGAGCACCCGCTTCAACGCGAGGAACCCGGCGTGGTACGAGGCGACGCTGCCGTAGACCTCGACGCGGTTGCACGTCGACAGCACGACGACCTCGTCGAGGCCCTCGAGGTCGGCGGCGTGGTGGTAGGCCTTCGTCAGGTCGGCATCGTCGAACGCCAAGCGCTCCAACAGGTCGACCGGCGCGCGACGGAACGACACTCCGAGGCCGAGGATCCCCACGCTGGGTATGGTAGCGGGCCATGCCGAACCGACGTGCCCGTGACCTGGGCATCACGATCGGTCGCGGGACGCCGGGGCCTCTCAACGCGATCACGGACGTCGCGGGCGTCCGGGTCGGCCACCGGACGGTGATCCGAGGCGATGACGGTGCTCCCGACGCCGTCCGGACGGGCGTCACGGCGATCATGCCGCACGAGGGTCGCCCCTGGCTCGAGCCGGTCTACGCGGCGACGCACATCCTGAACGGCTACGGCGAGCTGATCGGGATCAACACGATCCGCGACTGGGGGACGCTCGACTCCCCGATCGTGCTCACGTCGTCGATGCTGATCGGCAAGGCGTACGACGCGACGGTCCGGTGGATCGCGAGGCAGGACGGCGACGCCGGCGAGGCCGTGATGCCCTGCGTCACGGAGTGCGACGACTCCTTCCTGTCGAACGTCCTCGCCGAGCCGATCTCCGACGACGACGTGTGGGGGGCGCTCGACGCCGCCGCATCCGGCGCCGTCGAGGAGGGATGCGTCGGCTCAGGGACCGGCATGCAGTGCTACGACTTCAAGGGCGGGATCGGGACGGCGTCGCGGGCCCTCGAGCCCGAGGCGGGCGGCTCCACGGTCGGCGTCCTCGTCATGACGAACCACGGCGACCGCCAGAACCTGCTGATCGACGGCGTCCGCGTCGGCGAACGGCTCCGCGACGACATGCCGATCGAGCACACCGAGGGGTCGTGCATCGTCATCGTCGCGACGGACGCGCCGCTGCTGCCGCATCAGCTCCGTCGCGTGGCGGAGCGCGCCGGGATGGGGCTGTCGCGCGGCGGCTCCCACGCGTCGAACACGAGCGGCGAGCAGCTCATCGCGTTCTCGACCGCGAACCGCGTCCCGCGCGACGGCGCGCCGTATGCGCCGGCCGCGGTCCCCGACGGGTCCGCGGCCGGACGGATCCTCTCGGCCGTGTTCCGCGCGACGGTCGAGGCGACCGAGGAGGCCGTCGTGAACGCCCTCTTCGCGTCGCGGACGATGACCGGCCGCAGCGGGAACACCCTGTTCGCGCTCCCCGTCGACCGGACGCTCGAGCTGCTCGGAGCGGCGGGCCGGCTCTCGCGTTAGTCCGCGTCGAACCGGAAGGGATCGAACGGGAAGGGCCCGAACGGCGGCTCGTGTTCGAGGATCGTCGCAGCCACCAGCTCCGCGGTCCCCGCCCCGTTGATCACGCCCTCGCTCCCGTGGCCCGTCGCGACGACGAGTCCGTCCCGAGCCCGGCCGATCAACGGCCGATCGTCCGGCGTCATCGGCCGGAGACCCCACCACGACGACACGACGGGCGCCTCCGCGAGCCGCGGGATCACGCGGAGCGCTTCGGTGAGGATCCTTCGAGGGACCTCGGGATCCTCCGGCTCGGGCGTGAGCCACGCGGCTCGTGAGGAGCCGATCAGCGCGGTCCCGTCGACGTGCGGATGCACGACGGACCCGTAGTCGTCGCTCATCGGGAGTCCTCCGCTCGCGACCTCGCCCGCGGTGGGACGCTCGATCCGATCCGGCGATCGCTCGACCGTCCGGATCAGGTGGCGGACGAGTGGCTCGGACGGATGGACGCGGACGAGCCATCCGCGGACGCCGGTCACGGGGAGCCGGACCCCGATCGGGTCGAGCAACGCCGGCGACCACGGCCCCGCGGCGACGACCACCTCGTCGGCATCGATCGCGCCCTCGTCGGTCACGACCCCGGTGACGCGGTCGCCGTCGGTCCGGAGCGCCCGGACGGACAGGTGGTGCCGGATCGTCGCGCCGCGCGAGGCCGCGAGGAGCGCGAGCGCGACGGTGAGCGCCGCCGGGTCGAGCCGGTGCCCGGCGTGCACGAGCCAGGCGCGGGCGACCCCTCGAGCGATCTCTGGTTCGAGCTCCGCCAGGGCAGCATCGTCGAGCTCCTCGATGTGCGGCTCGGTCGTGCCGACGCGCCGGATCATCGCCTCGGTGGAGGGGAGGGCGTCGTCGTCGATCGCCACGTACACGGTGCCGACGGGACGCGGATCGATCCACACCGGCAGCGGCGCTTCCTCCGCGACGGCGAGGTACCGAAGGAGCGAGCGCGCGGCCATCAGCTGGAGCGCGGCGTCTTCGGGTGGGACCCAGAGCCCTTGGTTCCGGCCGGAGGCGCCCGACCCGAGCTCGTCGCGTTCGATCAGCGTGACGGACGCCCCGCGCCGCGTGAGCTCGTCGGCGCACGCCGCTCCGATGATCCCACCGCCCACGACGACCACGTCCGGCACTCGCCGAGCCTACCGGCGGCCGTGCCTCGCTAGGATGGGCGGTGGAGACGTGGCTGAGTGGCCGAAAGCAGCCGCCTGCTAAGCGGTTAGGGGGTGTTGAGCTCCCTCACAGGTTCGAATCCTGTCGTCTCCGCCATCCGGTCGGCGCGGGCCGGTTCGCATCGGCCGGTAGCATCGGGAGATGCCACTCGAAGGTGACTACGAACCCAGTCCGTCGTCCTGGGCGCGCACGCAAGCGGAGCTCTACGAGGCGACGGATGGCGCCGAGGGCGGTGACCTCCGTGGACGGCCGGTGATCGTCCTCACCTCCGTGGGCGCCAAGACCGGCAAGATCCGGAAGACGCCGCTGATGCGTGTCGAGCACGACGGCGTGTATGCGGTCGTCGCCTCGCTCGGTGGCGCCCCGCAGCACCCGGTCTGGTACCACAACCTGAAGAAGAACCCGCACGTCGAGCTCCAGGACCGCGACGTCAAGCGGGACTACACGGCGCGTGAGGTCGACGGCGAGGAGAAGCGCGTGTGGTGGGATCGTGCGGTCGAGACATGGCCCGATTACGCCACGTACCAGACGAAAACGGAGCGTGGGATCCCGGTCTTCGTGCTCGAGCCGATCTCCTCGTAGCGGCACCTCCCGCGATCGCGGGCCGTGCCGCGTTCAAGGCGATGAGAAGTCGATCAGCTGGATCGGGGTCCTTGAACGTTTCCCCCTCGGCCTCGTCGCGGAGGGAAGACGAACCGCGAGATCGGCGACGAACGTGACCTGGCCGAAAAGACCGTGAAGATCCACGTCTCGAGCATCATGTCGAAGCAGGAGGTGGCTCGCCGGGCCGAGGCCGCCGCGTACCTCGCGCGGCACACGACGACGCCCGGCGCGGTCGAGTAACTCCTTCTGACTTACTTCGAGAGCTTGCGCCGGGCCTTCCCGGCCGCGTCCTGGACGGAGCCCTTCGCCTTCTGGGTCGCGCCCTTGGCCTGCAGCGACCGGTTCTTCGTCACGCGGCCGACGCCCTTCTTCACGCCGCCGACCGCCTTGTTCGCCTTGCCCTTCGCTTGCGACTTCGTACCTGCCATCCGTCTCACCTCCGTCAGCCCGCGGGACGGCCGGACTTCCGGTCGACCGCCCGCTCGAGCTGCGCCTTGTTCATCGTCGACCGGCCGCGGATGTTGAGATCCTTGGCCTCCTCGTAGAGCTGATCCCTCGTCCTGCCCCGCGGTCCGCCGTGTGAGCGGAGACCGCCGCGGCGGCCGGAGGAGATGTCCGTGCGGGAGAGCCTCGAGGACTCCTTCGCCTCGCCGGCGCGAGCCCGCTCCTTGTTGACGGTCCGGGCGGCGATCTCCTCGGCCGTGTCCTCGCTCCGGCCGGAGCGTTCGAGCCCCTCCTTGATGTGCTCGTACTGTCGTTCCCGCTTCTTCGACCATGCTTGCTGCGGCATCGAACTCACCTCACGTCACGGTGCCGTCGGGTGTCAGCCGAGCACCGCCCTGATCGTCCATACCCCCAACGCGGCGATCATGCCGAACGTCACCATCGCGATGCCGACGAGCACCACGACCACGCCGATGACCTTCGCGAGGGTCACGCCGACCGGCCGGTCGGGGTCTCGCTCCTCGAAGAACCCGTGGGTCGCCCGTCGGAGCGTCCGAGTCAAGTCGATGCGGTATGGGAGCCGGTTGGGATCGAACGGCTCGCCGAAGACGAACGCGTCCTCCGGCGCCGGCGGTAACGCCGGCGCGTCCCACATCTGCTCGCTCGTGATCGCCACGGGGTCGACGTACCCGGCCGGCGGCCGCGCGAAACGCTTACGGCGTCGCGGGGCTGGACGCCGCCGGAGCGGTCGACGTCGCCGGTGGGATCGACGTCGTCGGCGGGATCGAGGTCGACGGCACGACGGTCGGCGACGCGGACGGTGAGCTGGACGGCGTGACCGACGACGAGCGGCGGGACGGTCGGCGAAGGCGCGACCGTCGGAGACGGGGTGACCGGTACGACGGTCCCCGAGGACGACGGGATCACCGGCGCGACCACGGGCGGCACGCTCGAGGTCGCGCCGGTGGCCTGCCGGATGTCGAACGGGTTCGTCGCGTTCGGCCTGGGGTGGCTGCCGCCGTAGATCAGGACGGCGGCGACGGCCACGCCCGCGAGCATCGTCCCGACGGCGACCATCGGCGCGGCCCGCCCGACGCGATCACGCATGTACTCGGAGCGGCGGCGCCGCTCGAGCTGAGCGGTCAGCTCGGTGTGCTGGTTCAGCCAGGCCATGTACGGGCTCGAGGCGTAGACGGCGCCCTGCCACCGAAGAGCGCGACGAGCAGCGGGTTCCCCAGGCCGCTCATCGCGACCGCCGCACCGGCCCCCTAGAGCGGGAGCGCGATCAGCGATTCGGTCCTGGCGGTCCACACCGCGGTCAGGACGCCTTTGCGGTCTTCGACCTTCGGCGTCCGCAGGAACGCCCCCTCCTTGCGGAACAGACCCTGGATCGATGCGTAGGCGACCGTCCACGAGAGCGACAGCCAGCCGGCGGCGGCCAGGATCCGGGTCGTGGAAGTAGCCGACGACCGAGGACAGGTACGACGGGTCACCAGGTAATCGGCGTCGATCACGCCGATCAGTTCCGCGTCGGGGTGCGTGTACTCGGCGAGGACGAGGTTCAATGCTCTGGACGTGTAGCCGGGCCAGTCGTCGACGTGCACGAACCGGACGCGGTTCCGTCCTTCGCAGTAGTCCGCGACGGGCTGCCAGACGGCCGGATCCTTCGTGTTGTTGTCGATCACGACGACCTCGAAGTTCGGGTAGTCGATCGCCTCGAGCGACCTGATCGTCTCGATCAACATGTCCGGCGGCTCGTTGTACGCGGCGACCTGGAGCGAGACCATCGGCCGGTAGAGCGGGTTGAGCCCGAACGGGCGCTCGACCGGGTGCGGCGTGCACAGCACGTCGACGCTCTCGAACGCGAACGAGTCCGACAGCGTGAGCGCCGCCGCTTCCAGGATCAGGAGCAGCCCGGACGCGATGCTCGCGATCGCGGAGAGCCCGCTCGCGAACGTCACGATCGCGCCGAACGCGAGGTAGACGAGCGACGACCCGATCGCGATGCCGGCGAACGCCTGGGCGACCGGGTTCCACCGCGGACGCGCGAGGGAGATCACGAGCGCGGAGGCGGTCAGGACCGTGCCGGCGTCCCAGATCGACTCCACGGGGACGCTCCAGAGCCGCGTCGCCACGACCCCCGCGAACGCGGAGACGAGCGCGGCCAGCACCGGACCGACGAGCGCCGCGGCGACGCGAACGCGCACGCCCACCGCCAGGAGCACCACCGTGGCCGTCGCGAGCGCGATCACGCAGACGAGGACCGCGCTGAGCAACACGAACGCACGGACCGTTTCCCGGGTGGTGGATGCGGACACACCAACGCGTACCGCGCCGATGTTGCGGGTAGGTGCTGATGGAGCCGGATGGAAGGAGGTACTGCCATGGCGACGACCAAGCAAGTCAAGGCCGCGAGACGGAACATCAAGAAGGCGACGGCCGCGGCGAAGCGCCGCCGGACGATCGCGCACCTCCCGCGCGAGACGCGACGTGATCTGTCGCGCAACGCCGCCGCTTCACGGAAGCGGGGTGGGAGGGCCGGTCGCAGCCTCGACGACCGGACGCGTCCGCAGCTCTACGAAGAGGCGAAGCGTAGGAAGATCCCGGGTCGTTCGAAGATGGGCAAGGGTGAGTTGATCCGGGCGCTCCGGAACGCGTAACTGCAAGACGAGAACGACGAGACGGCCGGGACGCTTCCGCGTCCCGGCCGTCTCCATGCTCCCGTCCAGAGATCCAGAACCGGGAACGCAGGCCGCTAACCGGCGCCCCGCCCGAGGACACCGACCCGCGTCACGCCGCCCCCGCCGGTTCGGAGGCGATCGAGGTGCCGCGCGGACGAGGCGACGCCGCCGCGAGCTCGAGCGCCGCCTCGACGACCGCCTCCCCCGGCACGCGCCGGAGGCAGTCGTGGTGGCCTTCGGGGCAGACGCTCGCGTGACAGGAGCGGCACGGCACGTCGTGGGACAGGACGCGGGCTGGGACGAGCCATGGTGTGTGCTGTGGGTTCGTCAGCGCGTACAGATCGACGACCGGCGTGCCGACCGCCGCGGCGATGTGCGCGGGCGCGCTGTTGTTCGCGATGAGGAGCGGCGCGAGCGCGATCGCGGCGGCCAGGTCCTCGAGATCGAGCTCGCCGACGAGCGAGATCGCGTCGGGGACCGAGCGGGCGATCGTCTCGACGGCGTCGCGGTCGCGTCCAGAACCGGTCACCACGACGCGCCAGCCGTGCACCGAGCGGAGCTGCCGCGCGGCGGCGGCGAAGCTCTCGGTGGGGTAGCGGCGGGACGGCGCCGTCGCGCCCGGATGCAGCAGGAACCAGGGTCGCTGACCGTCGAGGCCGGATGCGGCGAGCCGGCGCCGGACGCGTGCGACGGCGCCGTCGCGAACGTGGAGCGACAGGTGCTCGTCCCGCGTGAGAGCACCGACGTGCGCGACGAGGTCGAGCTGCCGCCGGACCTCGTGTCGCACGAAGCGCTCCGGCTCGGGGTCGTCGACGGGATCGGTGAGCAGGTGGTACGGCTTCGCATGCGTGTGTGCGAGCCGCAACGGGATGCCGGCGAGCACGCAGAGGAACGCGGCCGGGAGCGGATCCTGGTCGTACACCGTGAAGATCACCGCCGCGTCGAACCCGAGCGCCTGCAGCCGGTCGATCGTCTCGAGGTCGTGCCGCGGGTCGGGGCGGTCGGGGCTCGACTTCATCCAGGGCGCGTCGTACGCGATCACGGCGTCGATCTCCGGGACGAGCCGCCCGACCTCGGCGCCGGCGGACGACGTCAGCAGGGTCACGGAGCGGTGCGCCGGCGATCCGCGCAACGCGCGGATCGCCGGCGTCGTCATGAGCACGTCGCCGATCGCGTCGAGCCGCACCGCGAGGACGTTCCGGGCCTCGTCCCAGCCCGGCGTCACGGTCCGACCGCCGATCGCTCGTCGACACCGCCGCGGATCCGCTCGATCAGCCGGGTGGTCGATCGCTCTTCGACGTACGGGAGGATCCGCACGATCCCGCCGAGCTGCTCGACGAGGGCGGCCTCGGGGAGCATGTCGACGGTGTAGTCGCCGCCCTTCACGAAGACGTCCGGCCGGATCTCGGCGATCACGCGTTCGGGCGTCCGCTCCGAGAACGGCACGACGAGGTCGACCGCCGACAACGCCGACAGCAGCTCGCAGCGGTCCTCGAGCGGGTTGATCGGCCGATCCGCGCCCTTGATCCGGCGCATGCTGTCGTCGTCGTTCACGCCGACGACGAGGAGGTCGCCGAGCGATTTCGCCCGGCTCAGGTACGTCGCGTGCCCGCGATGGAGCAGGTCGAAGCAGCCGTTCGTGAAGACGATCCGACGGCCGCGTTCGCGTTCGACGTCGATCCGCGCGCGCGCCAGCACCGCGTCGACGACCTTGTCCGTCCGCCCGAGCGCGACCCGGAGCTCGTCCACCGAGCACGTAGCCGTCCGCTCCTTGCCGACGACGATCGCGGCGGCGGCAGACGCGATCTCGACGGCGGCCGGCGTCTCCGCGCCGCCGGCGAGCGCGAGCGTCAGCGCGGCCGCGAACGTGTCGCCCGCGCCGCTCGTCGTCGCCGCGCGCGTCGGTCGCGCGTACGTGCGGTAGGGGGGGCGGCCGCGCTCAAGCGCGACGGCGCCGTCGTGGTCCAAGGTCGTCGCGACGAGATCCGCCCCGGTCGCATCGAAGAGGGCATCCGCCCGTGCGATCAGGTGCTCGGCGCGGTCGACGCCCGAGGGCGGCCACCCGACGACCCGCATCGCCTGCGCCGCGTTCGGCTTCGACGCCGTGACGCCGACGTCGCGGTACCGACGGACGTCCTTCGCATCGATCGTGACGACGCGGGGGTCGCGACGATGGAGCACCGCGAGCGTGCCGATCACGCCGTCGGTCATCGTCCCGTAGCCGTAGTCGGCCACGAGGACCGCCCGGCACGTCGGCCACGAACGACGGACAGCGGCGATGACGGCGGCCTCGTCGGCCGCCGATGCTTCGTCGGTCGACCCGTCGTCGGCGCGGAGGAGCAGATGCTCGTCGGACACGAGCCTCGTCTTCGTGAGGGTGGTGCGTCGCGGCGACGCGACGAGCGTCTCCACGTCGACGCCCGCATCGTGGAGACGATCGCGCAGGGTCGCCGCACGGGCGTCGGCGCCGGTGAGCGCGACGAGCCGCGCGCGACCGCCGAGCGCCCGGACGTTCCGCGCGACGTTCGCGGCGCCGCCAGGGAGGCGTTCGGTGTGCGCCACGTCGACGACCGGGACGGGCGCCTCCTGGCAGAGGCGCTCGCTCGAGCCAAGGAGGTAGCGGTCGAGCATCGCGTCGCCGATCACCAGGACGTCGATCCCGTGCATCACCTCGAGCGCCGGCGCGGTCATCGCGCCGCCTCGAGGGTGGGCTCGGCACGCGCGGCCGCCCGACCCGCGGCGAGGATCAAGGACGCGGCCTTCCGAAGGTCTCGCGCGCGGTGGTCGGGCGTCCGGATCGGCGAGCGGCGCCACTCGGTCTCGTTGCCCGCATCCAGGAGGACGGTCCGGCACCCGGCCCGGTGACCGGCCTCGACGTCGTCGAGGATGTCGCCCACGAGCCACGATCGTCCGAGGTCGATGCCGAGCTCGTCGGCCGCGCGCAGCAGCATGCCGGCGGCGGGCTTGCGGCATGCACATCCGCTCCTCGCCGCGTGCGGGCACGAGAACCAGGCGTCGATCCGTGCGCCGTGCGCGGCGAGCATCCGTTCGATGTGTCGCTGGACCGCACGCAGCGCGTGCAGATCGAACCGGCCGTCGGCCACCCCCGACTGGTTCGAGACGACGACGACGAGGTAGCCGGCGTCGCCGAGGGCGCGGACCGCCGAGCCCGCGCCACGGGTGAGGCGGACGAGGTCGGGGTCGACGTTGTACGGAACGTCGTCGACGAGCGTCCCGTCCTTGTCCAGGAAGGCGGCCGGGCGGCCGCCGGTCACGGCCACGACGTCTCGCCCATGGGGATCACCATCAGTTCCGGCACGACCGTCTCCGCGGGTTGCGAGAGCGCGAAGTGGATCGCGGCCGCGACGTTCGCGGGGTCCTGCAGCGTCTCGACGTCGATATCCGGGAACCGGTCGAGCAGGAACGGCGTGCGCATCCCGCCGGCGACGACGGCGGTCACCTTGATGCCGAGCGGGCGGCCCTCGACGTGCAGCGAATGGCTGAAGCCGAGGAGCCCCCACTTGCTGGTGTGGTACGCCGACGCGTTCGGCCACGCGCGCTTCGCCGCGGTCGAGACGACGTTGACGATGTGACCTCCGCCGTGCTGCCGCATCGCCGGGAACACGACGCGGCAGAGCATGATCGGACCACGAAGGTTCACGCCGAGGACGCGATCCCAATCCGAATTCGTCAGCTCCTCGAACGGGGCGGTCACGTCGACGCCCGCGTTGTTGACGAGCGCGTCGATCCGTCCGTAGCGATCCAGGATCGACCGCACCGCGCCGGTCGCCACGATGTCGTCGGCGACGTCGAGGCGTTCGGCGTCGACGGCCCAGCCCTCGTCGGACAGACGTTCGGCGACCGCTCGGGCGCTGTCGAGGTCGACGTCGGCGGCGATCACGGTCGCGCCGGCCTCGGCGAGGCGACGGCACGTCGCCTCGCCGAGGCCGCGCCCGCCGCCGGTGACGAGCGCGATCGCACCATGGAGGTCGGCGCCGCGGTCGGCGGTCGCGGTCGGCGCGGCGCGCTCGCTCATGCTTCGCTCCCGGTCCGACCGATCGGAGCGCCTTCGTCCGGGCCGGCCGACGCGATCGCCACGGGGTCGCCGACGACGCGGAGACCGTCGAACAAGCGTGCCTCGATGAGCTCACACACGAGATGGATCAGGACCCCGTGGACCTCCTGGATCCGTTGGGTGTCCTCGGACGGCACCACGATCGGGATCTCGGAGAGCGCCCGCGCCTCGCCGCCACCCCGGCCCAAGAACGCGATCGTCCGAAGCCCGCGTTCGCTCGCGGTCCGGAGCGCGCGAAGGACGTTCGGCGACCGGCCGCTCGTGCTGAGCACGAGCAGCGCGTCCCCCGGCGCACCGAAGGCCTCGACCTGCCGAGCGAACGCCGTGTCGTAGCCGACGTCGTTCGACCAGGCCGTCAGCACCACCGTGTCGGCCGGCAGCGCGATCGCGGGAAGCGCCGGCCGGTCGTCGCGACGGAAGCGACCGACGAGCTCGCCCACGAGGTGCTGCGCGTCGGCGGCGCTGCCGCCGTTCCCGCACACGAGGAGCCGGCCGCCCGACGCGAACGTCGAGGAGATCGCGTCGACGGCTTCGAGCAGCGAGCTCCGCAGCAGACCCTGGGTCGCGCGGAGGGCGATCACCGCGCGATCGAAGCCGTCGTCGATCGCGGCGTTCAGCTCGGCCGTCCCCGGACGGGCCGTCTGGCGCGCGACGACGCGCTCGTAGAGCGCCGCGATCGAGCCCGTGACGTGCTGCCAGGTGAACAGGTCGGTCACCCGCCGGACGCCGTTCTCCCCGAGCACATCTCGGAGCCGTCGGTGGTGGAGGAGATGCGCGATCCGCTCCGCGACCGCCGGGTGGTCGCCTGGCGGGACCAGGTACCCGGTCTCACCGTCGCGAACCGTGAACTTGATCCCGCCGACGTTCGCGCCGACGACCGGCGTGCCGCAGGCCATGGCCTCGAGGGGAGTGATGCCGAACGGCTCGTACCACGGCGTCGTCACGAACACGTCCGCGGCGCTGTAGAAGTGCTTCAGCTGGTCGTGCGGGCGCCGTCCGGTGAACGTCACGTCGCGCTCGACGCCCTCCTCGGCCGCGATCGGTATCAGGCGCCCGATCTCGGGGGTGAGCGCCGGGTCCGGAACGTCGGCGTCGCCCCCCACGACGACGAGCCGAGCCTTCATCCCGTGATGCCTCCGGAGCTCGGCGAAGCCGCGGATCACGGTCTCGACCCCCTTCCGCGGCACGATCCGGCCGAGCTGGAGGATCACGTGCTCGTCGGGAGGGAAGCCGAGCGTCGCGCGGGCGAGCGATTTGGTCATCGGCCAGAAGTCGTTCGGGTCGACGCCGCCCGGGATCACGCTGATCCTCGCGGGGTCCGCGTTGTACAGGCGGATCAGGTCCTCCTCGTCCTGGGGGCACTCCGCGATGACGTGATCGGCCTCGGCCACGACGCGCTGCTCGATGTCGATCCGTTCGGCGGGGAACCGGTCGGCGTCGCCTTGATGCTCCCGGCGGACCTTCCCGAGCGCGTGGAACGTCACGACGAAGGGTGTTCCGAGCCGCCGCTTGACCTCGGCGGCGACGAGTGCCGACATGAAGAAGTTCGCGTGGATCAGGTCGTATGGCGCGCGGCGACGGCGACAGAACCGCAGCACCCGCTCCGTGAACTCCTCCATCGCGGGCAGGAGCTCCTCCTTCGGGACGTGGCGCGGGGGTCCCGCGGGGACGTGGACGATCCGGACACCGTTCACCCACGGCGCGATGTCGGGCAAGAGCTCGTTATCGCGACGGGTGAAGACGTCGACGTCGTAGCCGAACGCCGCGAGGTGCTTCGCGACCTCGCCGACGTAGACGTTCTGCCCTCCGCTGTCGACGCCCCCGAGGACGCCGAGCGGCGACGCGTGCTCGCTGATCAGCGCGATCCGCCGGGTCACGAGGCGGCCTCGAGGATCTCGGCCGGCCGCCGCGCGGCCCGCAGGTCGTGAACCGCGTCCAACACGTCGAGGACCCCGATCCGGAGGAGGCCCGGATCGACGTGGTCACCGTGCGGATCACCCGTCGTCCCGTTCCACACGACGCGGTGCTCCTGACGATCGACCGACGGGCCCCAGTGCGCCGGGTCGGTCGGCCCGAACAGCGTGACGGATGGTGTCGCGAACGCGACGGCGAGGTGCGCGATGCCGGTGTCACCCGACAGCACGATGCCTGCGTTCGCAACGATCGCGGCCAGGTCCGTCACCGACGTTCGCCCGGCGAGCACCGAGGAGGGGTCGAGCCGGGCGGCGTCCGCGATCGCGGTCGCGAGCGGTCGTTCCCGGGCCGTTCCGGTCACGAGCACGCGGTGGCCGGCCGCGACCTCCGCGCGCGCGACGGCGGCCCAACGCGCCGCGGGCCATCGGCGCGCCGCGCTCGCGGCACCGGGATGCACGACGGTGGCATCGGTGACGTCGAAGCGGACGGGGGGAGCGGGATGCGGGAGATCCAGCCGGCGAGGGTTCGCATCGATCCCGACCTCGGACAGGAGCCGGCACCAGCGTGCCACCTCGTGCTCGTCGCGTCGCCACCGCGGCGATCCCGTCGACGCGTCGACGTCCGGGTGCTCGAACGCGATCAGACGTCGAGGTTGCAGCGCGCACAGCGACCGATGGCTCTCCGGGCCTCGTCCGTGAACGTTGACCGCGACGTCGACGGGCCCATCGATCGAGATCGCCCCGAGCTCCCGCGTGTCGATGATCTCGTCGACCGCTCCGCTCATGACGGCGAGTGCCGCGAGCGAACGCGGCGCGGCCAGGACCTTGCGGTGTTCGGGGAACGCGTCCGCCACCCCGCGGAGCGCGGGGATCGCGGTCAGCAGGTCGCCGAGCCCCAACGCGCGGAGGCTGAGCACGATCGGGCGGTCGCTCACGCGGCCACCTCCTCGAGCGTGCGGTCCCAGTCGCGCAGGAAGCGGTCGAGGCCGTAGCGCTCGAGCGCGACCTCGCGCCCGGCCTTGCCGAGCCGCCGCGCCTCCTCCGGCTCGCGGATCAAGCGCGTCAACGCCTCGTCGAGCACGTCGAGGCGGTTCGAGACCACGCCGGCCTCCGGCGGCACGGCCTCGGGAACCTCCGTCGTGGACAGGGCGACGACCGGCATGCCGAGGTGCATCGCCTCAAGGAGCGTCAGTCCGAGCGACGTCCACCTGATCGGGTGCAGGTACACGCGTCGGCGGGCGAGCTCATCATGGAACACCGACTGCGGCGGATCCTCGACCCCACCGAGACGCTCGACGTCCATGCCGAACAGGTCGACGTCGACGACCGAGCGGAAGCGGTCGAGCAGATCGGTCCCGGTGACGCGCCCGCGCCGGACGGGTTCGTTGATCGCGACGGCGGCGCATGCGAGGTCGCCCCGGTAGCGATATCCCGGGTCGACGATGCCGTGCTCGATCACGCGCGTCGGCGCCGCGCCCGTGTCCCAGAACAGGGCGTTGAAGTGCGTGACGTGCGCGACGGTGATGTCGGGGCGGTCCGCGGCCGGGTGACGCAGGTCGGCGATCCTGCCCTGCGGCGCGTTGTGCTCGACATAGATCGCCGGGACGTCGCGACCGGGTCGCCGGCCGCCGAGCCAGGTCTCCGCGAGGTCGAAGAGCTCCTCGGGGCGCTGCAGGATCACGACGTCGACGTCGTGATCCTGTACGTCCTCGCGCGTGACCTCGATCGCCCTCGCGGGCCAGTCCCAGGTGCGTGCCCGGCCGCGGCCCTCCGGGCCGCGGCCGGGCACCACCGGGATCAGGTACTCGTGCGGTCCCTGGACGAGCGACGTCGTCCACGACCCGTGCACGTGCCAGACCAGGATCCGCATGTCACACGCTCACCGGCTCGACGGCCTCCGCGGACAAGGGACGTGTGGAACGCCCGCGGAGGCGTCGGGCTCTGACCTCTCCGGCCAGGCGATGGCCGACGGCGGCCCACGGGATGACGGCGCTCGTGCCGAGCATCGTCAGGATCTCGCGCCGGTCGCGCGGACCGGGCGCGATCCGCCGCGATGCGAACGCAACGGTCGCGGCGAGGCACGCCGCACCGGCGATCGCCGCGACCGATCGCACGCGCATCGCGACGCCGATGATCGCGCTCACGCCGAGACCGACCGTTGCGACATGCGCCGGGAGGCTGCCCCTGGCGGCGCCGGCACGTCGCCGCCAGTCGCCGCCGTGGAGCGCACGCATCAGCGCGTCGTCGGCGTTCCCGCGCTGGAGCCGGACGCTCACCCACCGGTCGGCGGGACGCACAGGGTGCAGGACGGACCGGCGTCCCTCGACGATCCGATACCCGGCGTCGA
>Ga0075425_100003823_pt1 | contig 15390 bp, 7 predicted proteins | sample SoiMethybrSBSTD4_FD_75300 | JGI IMG/M metagenome (GOLD analysis project Ga0075425, IMG submission 75300) | Bulk soil microbial communities from a Populus tree surrounding site in Tennessee, USA - Soil MetaG P. TD hybrid SBSTD4 | ecosystem: Environmental > Terrestrial > Soil > Tree plantation...
CTGCGTCAGCGAACACCAACTTCGCGGTGCAGGTCCAGGAAGCGCAGCACGGGGTCTCGAAGTCCCTTCTCAGCAATTCCCTCCCTGCACGGGGGCTCGGAACCATGATGGCTCTTTACTCCTCAGGAGACTTCGCCTCAGAGCCCCAAAAGCCTAAAGATGAAGATGCCATTTCGCATTGATCTGAGAGCTCCGCCAATCGGAGTGGTACGACCAAATCATCTATTCGGAACTGGGCTCGCGGGAATTGACCGATGCCTGTGTCGTTGCGGCGCCCTCCAACGTGTTGTGAGCGGTTTTATTCAAGAGGGGTTGATCAGGAGTTTTTGTCGGAAGACCAGTATCCGTTGCTGGGTTGTAGACGAACAGCCACTGGTTGTAGCGGTTTTGGTTGTGGAATTCACGGATGGTTCTCGCTTTGCTCGTACTGGCAACACCGACGACAGGGCTGGCATGAACCGCAGACGGTGAATCATCCCCGTTGACCTCATCAGGAGACGCTGCTTGAGTCGGGCTTGGGACATCACGGGCGCTCGGGTCGCCGGTGTACGGCATGAGAGGATTCTCTTCCTGCTGGGGCGGTTTTTCGACCGGATCAGTATTGGTCGATGAGGCACTGGACGCGGTTCCTGCAACTGCCTGCTGCGGATGTTGCGATGCAGCCACATTTAGAGTGGGCGCAGGCACAGGCGTGTTGAGGTAACTGACGTCCTCCATATGCAGAATGCGAAATTCCCTGCCAGTAATTGGGTCTTTATAGCGCTTGCGTAGAAATCGGATGTTGTTTGTGCTTTCCAGTTCTTCGATGCTCGCAGGGTAACGTCCAAAGGCTTTGATGAACCGGCGTATTGCACGCGAATACTGCACTCCGCGGTGGATCAGCTCTTCCTCGCGGTCACGCTTGACCTGCTGCTCGATCCTCTCTACAAATGCCAAACTTGCAATCGAAAGCAATGCTACGAACAAAAGCAGTACCAGAAGCACATAACCCCGCTGGCGGTGTGGCGGATTGGAACAGGCAATTGTCATACGCCTAATCCATGTTCCCAGTCCCCTCGAGCTCGTTGAGCACAGCGGCATGAATTTTCAGTGAAAGTTGCCAAATGGCCTCGTGCGGCCTTCGGGACACCGAATATGAACTCGCGAGTTCCCTTGACTCGCAACTGATCAGCGCTCACGATTGATTGGCAATCGGCGGTTGTTGGGCGTTCCTGCCGAGCTCGCGGCCGCAGCCGCCTCCCGGACAACCGGTATCTCCCGCTTAATCCATCCCGCATTGGTACTGCTTTCGCTGGCGGCATCCAATTCCTTGGCCGTCTTGTACACCACAAGGTTTGCTGGATCTGGGACGACCGCCCCTAGCTTTTCCTTCGCGCCACTCGGCGTGATCGGGTCAAAAAGGTTTTGCTCCAGTTGAAGCTTCTTTGCTCGAACCTTGGGAAGCCAGTCAACCGGATCAAGTACGGCCGCCTTCTTCAAAAACTCCGGCTTCAGGTAAGATGGCCGCTCGTCTTCCGGCACAAACGGCGATGTTGCCATCCATGCCGGCCAGTCGCCCCAGGGATCCATGACATCCAGTATTTTGATTCGCGCATCAACTGCCGATGCCAGAATCGCGATGCTCGCTCCCGATCCTTGCGCAAACATTCCCACTCGCGCCATATCCAGGTCGCTTCGGTTTTCGAGGTAATTCAGCACCATCTGGACGTCGTGCGCCGAAGTCGCCAGAGTTTCTTGAAGTTCGCTGAGAAACCACTCTTTCATGGGGCGGTCATGATAACGATGGCCCGTCAACGCTGATACAAAGCCGACAGCGGCAAAACCATCCTGCGTCGCGGCCCGTTGCCAACCTTCATCCTTAAACACATCGGTGTCGGTTGGATAGCCATACAGATAAAGAATGACTGGAGGCCTCTCGACACCGGTCGGTTTCAAGACATAAAGGTCAATCGGATCACCCCAGCGCCATTGCGCCTGGAGCAACTCAACGGTGTACCCCGTATAGTTGTTGACGTAGGCGCGCCGCGGCTGAACCGGTCTCAAATTGCTCAGGTCTAATGAAGGCGAGGTCCAATCCTCTTTCACGTCCTCGAAGCGCTTATCGGCTGGATCGGCGATGGGAGGCAAAGCGCGGACGAATTGCGCGGCGGCAGATTGGGGGCAAAGAGAAGAAGATAACGCTAGTGGAAGTACCCTTAGGAACGCTGACAAAAGGAGCCTGCGGCACATCAACTACTCTCCTGGTCGAATTCAGTAAGGTTAAAAGAGGGCGAGCCTGTTGTGGCTCGCCCTCCCTATTTAAGACCGAGTTGCTAGTTACCCTGGGCGCAACCCGTATTACGCTGGACCAACTTCGTAGCCTTGCTGGTAATTGGAACAATGCAGCCACCCTCTTCGCCGCCCTTGTCCGTTGGGTTATTCGCCGGCGCCACACCCTGCTGAGTGTAGTGGGAGCGGAAGAGCTTCAGGCCGGGGTCAGAACCTGTTGCCGCCGCCGGAATGAAGTCCGGCACAGTGTTGACGACACTGGCTTGCGTGCTGGCGATCAGTGCCTGGGCATTGGTAAACGATGTTCCATCGCTAATCAAACGGATCACGCACCATTGACGGTAAGACCCGTCGCGCACGTGGGGGTATGACAAAGCGCCTTTCCAGATCACCGACTCGGCGCAAGGGAAAGCGCCCGCGCCACCCACGCAGCCGGACGGCAGATCGGAGGTCTTGGGCAGAGCGCCTGCAATCGAGCTTTGGCCGGGATCGTAAGTTGTTCCGTACAGCTGCCAGATCGGATCGATTCCGTCCACGGTCAAGTAGCCGAAGTTAGCGCTACCGGCAATTGAGCTGACATTGCCATAGCTAAAGAACGCATATCCGATACCGTCTCGGTTGTCGAGCGTTGCGGTGTTGGAGTTCAGAATGAACTTAACCTCTTCACCCGTCCCGATTCCTGAGCGTCGGACGCCACCCACGGTGCAGGGGACGCTGGATGCCTTGGTCAGGCCGGTGAGCCCGGTTTCCTGGCTGACGCCACCGTAGTTTCCACCTGAACCCAGAGGCAAGCGGAATGTGGTGTACTCAGCGGTGTTCATGGTTCCAGAAAGAGGTTCGCGTAGATACACATCGATGGGGGCATTGGTGCCTCCAGTAAAGTTGTTGGCGTTGCAGTTTGCGCCCGAGAACGCAGCTTGCAAGTCTGCAAGGCTGGCATTCGTGACGTTCGCGAGTTCGTTCTGCCGAGCCGTAATGAATACCAACGGAGAGGCACCCACAACTGCTTGGCTATAAGCCGGGATCGCAGTATTGGTGAAGGGATCGTGTCCGCTGATGCTGAATGCCATTGGGTGGGCTGTAGATGTGCTGCCTGGAAAGTCGCTGGTCAGATCAGTTCCTTCCAGTTGCGCGAGAGTGGCGCCGAAAGCCGGGCAAGTACCGGTCGCATTGTGCCCTGGACTCAGTCCGAGACCGTCAAGGCCGTCGTGTGCGCCACCTACATCGGAGTTGATTCGGCATTGACCAAACAAAGCGTCCTCTGGACGTATTTCACTGGCCGCGACATTTGTCTTTGTTCCGGTAGTGAACAAAGCCTGAATCGAGGCTGGCGGTGTCGTTTCGGGACCCCACGCGGGCGCGGGCAAGCTGATCTGCGATACCGGCGCTGGGAAGGAGGTGACGGATACTGTGCAATGCGGACGGGCAAAGTAGCAGCGGTTGCCAACAATACTATCTACCTTGATGTAGGCCCAAACGTCACATGCGTTACAAGTGGGGTCGTTCACAGTCTTGTCCCAGACGATCCAAATGGCGCCAGTGTCAGTGACGTTTGCGCCGCCCTTCGATGTCGGACGAGTGTCGGTAAGAGTGAACGAACCGTTGCTGTAGTGGGCGCAGGCGCCTGCGACATTATTGGGACAGTTGCCGCCTCGATAAGCTCCGACTCCCAGAGCCTGCCAAGAACCGGATGCCCCGACGATCATCACCTTTAATACCGGAGTTGCGTGTGCCAGCGGCGCCACGCTTGCGATTGCGGTCAACAGCATGGCCGCAAAGCCTAGTTTGAAACGCGACATGATCTATTCCTTTCGTTAGGTTCGGACAGTCCAAAGGTGCACATGCAGCGTTGCGCCACACGCAGGGCAATCACAATTGCTGTCTTGACGGTTGCTTTTTCAGATTGAGATCCAACGACGATTCGGCTGCTCCGTATGCTCGGGCAAACCACAGACCCTCACATCGATCAAGCAAGATTTCTGGCGGCAGAATAACGAGTTGCTGATGACGCATCAGCCACAGCCATGTGAAATTTCCAACAAATGACAATGACTACGAGAGGCACAAGTCTCCGCCAGCAGCGGTTGCACGCATTTTTTTTCACGGTTATTTAACGCCGTTGTCTCCTACCGCCTGGGAAATGTCTGTAGGATTTCGACTACATTTTCACCACACTTGAAAAGAAAACTAACCGCAGAGGCGTATGGTGATTCGTGTTCGTACCTTGCTTTCGGTGTGCGCTATCAATTTGGCCGTGGCGTGGGGACTGATGCCTGTAGTCACACAGGCTCAGCACAAGGCTGCGACAGGCAAGGCTTCGATTTCCGGGTTTGTGACCGACCTAATTGGCGCGGCAATCGGCGGAGCGGACGTCGTTCTGACCAACACTGCCGGTCTGCGATTGGAAATACAGTCCGACGCAAAAGGGTTTTACTCGTTCACCGGGCTCCATTCCGGGACCTATAACCTGTCAGTGACTGCAGCCAGGCTCCCACCGCAGAAGTTTGAATACATCAATATCGCCCCGGGTCAGGAAATTCCGCTCGATGCCAGCTTGCAGGGCACATTTCCCAAACCGGCCGCGAGTGTGCCTCTGCAGACAGCAGCATCGGCAGAAGTTCCGCCACCGGTGCCTGCTGCAAGCCCGGAACCAGCGGTCGCGGCGCCAGCCCAGACGCTGGCGGAGCAGACAGCGCAAACGGCAGCCGAGCAACCGGCACAGACATCAGCACCCAGCCCTTCTAGCGCAAAGGGTTCAATCTCCGGGACCGCCACCGACCCTACGGGTGCAGTCATACCCGGAGCCACCGTGGTCTTGACGAGGTCTGGCGTTGTCGTTCAGAAAACCAACACTGACCAGAACGGAAAATACTCATTCGTCGGATTGGAGCCTGGGAGCTACGACGTATCCATCAGCGCCCCCAATTTTAACGAGCAACGCTTTCCAAACGTGGCGGCCGGAGCTCCGCCGCTTGAAGTCACTCTGCAGACCGCCAACAACACGGAAAAGATCCAGGTAGTCAGCGGAGGCCCGGCAAATGTGGAGGTTGAGAACGCTACCGTCTCGGGCACGATTACCGAAAAAGAAGTTGTTTCAATCGGACTGAATGGACGCAACTTCACCCAGCTCATAGCCCTCGCGGCAGGCGTAAGCAATCAGACCGGCCAGGATGAAGCCAAGGTCGGAGTTGTCGGTAGCGTAAAGTACAGCGTTAACGGCGGACGTGTGGAGTACAACACCTTTGAAGTGGACGGAAGCGATGTTCTTAACACCGGACTGAATGGCGCATCCAGCACGCTGATGGTTTATCCAAGTCTTGATGCAATTCAGGAAGTAAAGGTCCTTACCTCGAATTACGGGGCGCAATTCGGGCGTACTGCTTCCGGAACGGTGCAGGTGACGACAAAGTCTGGCGGCGAGAAACTCCACGGAAACATCTACGACTTCATCCGCAACGAAGCTTTCAATTCACGCAACTATTTTGATTTTGTCGGTTTTGCCTTGCCTCTTCCGGGAGAAACTGTGGGACACAAGGTTGGAGGCCAGACGCCACTCTACCGCCGGCAGGATTTTGGTGGAACCATCGGCGGTCCGCTCGTCATTCCAAAAGTTTACGAACCATCTCAACCGAAGACCCACTTCTTCTTTTCCGAAGAGTTCCGATTGGAAAAGACGCCGGTTGAATACAACCAGGCGGTGCCTTCGCTCAAAGAGCGCGGCCTGATCATGACTCCGCAGGGAGCAATCCAGCAGAACCTTGTCACTGGAATCGGCGGCGTAGTTTATCAGGACTTCGACTTTACGGACGTCTGCCCTGCTCCGGGCAGTGCTGCCTCTCAGGGATTTAGTCGTCAACAATTCCCGGATTGCCCTTCTATTCTCAATAACGGAAATGCCAATCAGTTACTTCCGCTGAATCATCTGGTTCAACCGCAAGCTGGCGGCCCTTCACCCACAGGTGTCGACAAGAATGCACTCACCATCCTCAACGCTAATCTGGTTCCAGTCCCAAACTCACCCTTTGGCTGCAACTACAGCGTTGCCAACCTCGACGGATCTGATCCCAACCATTGTTATGTAGCTTCGGTTTCACCGTCCACTTATTGGCGCGAGGAACTATTTCGCGTAGATCAGGATTTGAGTTCGCGCCTCAAGGCATCGTTTCGCTATATCCACGATTCATGGGACACCACGGTACTGGCTCCGCAATGGAGTATTTTGCGAACAACGAACCCTGGAGCCGCAACATTCCCAACGGTGCAAAACAGATTCATTGGTCCGGGAACTAGCCTGATTGCGCGCCTGACCCACACTATTTCGCCGACCACGCTGAATGATGTGGTGCTGAGTTACTCGAACTCGAGCATAACCCTAACCGACAAGAATGGTCCGGGCGGCGCTGTGTTCCAGCGCAACCCTGCGCTCGACCAGCCGCTGGTCACTGATCCTTCAGCCCCTGGCCAATGTAACCCCGCACTTAGCGTGGATCCGATTACTGGCATCCCGCAGTGCGCGATTGGCTATGTCTTTAACAACGGCTTCGGCGGGAAAATGCCCGGAGCGGTCATCCTGGGAACGAATGCTGCATATGGCGGAAGAGGCTTCGCCATAGATTCCGGTTACATGCCCTGGGGCCACTCCAGTCCAACTTACTCGGTTCGCGATGACGTTACCAAATCGATTGGTAAACATACTCTGCAGGTGGGTGGGCAATACGTTTACTCTCAGCGCAACCAGACAAACAACGCAATCGGGGCTGCCTCCGGCGAACTGCAGGGTTTGCTGACCTTTAGCAACCTCGTGCGAAGTACGGGCAACGCGTTCGCGGATTTTCTGCTGCAGGACGATTTCAGTGGCCTCACCACCGGATTCATACAAAGTTTTACACAGGATTCCGCGCAGCGTCGCTATTATCAACGCTTTCAAATTGGCGAGCCGTATATCCAGGACGATTGGAAGATCACGCCAAAGCTCACGCTGAACCTGGGATTGCGAATCAGCTTGTTCGGCACCTATCAGGAAGCAAATCACAACGCCTGGAACTGGGAAGCTGCGCGGTTCAATGGCGCGCGATTCGCGGTGGATCCAAATAGCGGCGTGGTCCTCGACAACACCGCCGGGGCGGTTCCCGTCACGTTCAATCAAGCCACCTTTCAGTTGGATCCCAGCGTGGTGAGCGATTTGGGCCTGGTCCAGTGCGGCACAGCCGGCGTGCCATCGAGCTGCATGAAAGGACACCTCTTCAACCCGGCTCCCCGCGTTGGATTTGCATGGGACCCAAAAGGCAACGGCAAAACAGCCATCCGTGGCGGTTATGGAGTGTTCTTTGAGCACGGCACCGGAAACGAAGCTAACACAGGTTCGCTGGAGGCAAGCGCGCCACTGGTTCTGAGCGTCTCGCAACCATTCCCAACAAGCTACCCGTGTATTGGCAATGTCGGTTATGGTCCGGCGTTTGATCCCACCAATGCAGCGTGCCAGCCGAGTGTGTCGTTGCAGGCACCACCGGCAGGATCGCTTTTTCCCCTCGATGTGACCTCGATACCCACAAAAGCGATCTGGCCATACGTGCAGCAATGGAGCTTCGGTGTCCAGCGTGAGCTACCAAATTCATTTGTGGCAAATGCTGCGTACGTAGGTAGCAAGGGAACGCACCTGACCATCGAGCGACAGTTGAACCAACTCCAACCGCTACCGCTCAGCGAAAATCCCTTTGGTCCGGGTGAGCCGCTCACCATCACCGACTGCACAGTGCCCGCGTCCGGCCCGGGAGGTGCTCACCCCGGTGACGGCATAACGCCCTTCTTATTACAAAACGGGAACCAGGTCACTCCGCAAAATCTGGCGTATGTCTACTTGCAGGCGGCGTGCTCAAATACCTTTACGCCCAATGTCAACTCCCTCCCCGGCCATCCCTTCCCGGGCCTGGGCAAAGTGCTGGCTTTGGATAACATCGCCGATTCCAGTTATCACGCACTGCAATTCACCTTGCGTCGCGCAAGCGGGCCACTTACTGCCGGACTCACATATTCCTATAGCCATTCGCTGGATGATTCCTCTGACCGCAGCGATCCGGTGCTGGTGAATTCGTACGATCTGCGCGCGAACCATGCCAGTTCGAACTTCGACGAACGTCATCTACTCAACATCAACTACGTATATCAGCTGCCGCTCAGAAGCTTTGGCCGTCGCGTGGGTGACTGGCTGCATGAACGTGATTCGGAAGAAAGCACGTCCGCCGGCTGCTGCTCTGGCTGGGTGGATCGGATAATCGACAACTGGGAAGTATCAGGGGTGACGGTGTATCAGTCGGGTACGCCGTTCACAGTCATCAACAGCGCAGGTAACACCGGCATTTCACTGACCGACAATGCCGGCGTTGCCAGCGGTTTTGGGATCGCTGCCTCTTATCCCGACGTAATCAAGGACCTTGATCCCCCAATCAAACACAATCTGCAGAGCTTCGGACCAGTAATTGGCAACCCGTCGCAGTTTGTTGCTCCGCGGGGCCTGACTTTCGGCGATGCCGGGCGAAACTTCCTGAATAATCCAAGCCGCCTGAACTTCGATATAGCGCTACTCAAACATTTCAAAATCGGCGAGCTCGGCACGGGAGAATTTCGCGGCGAGGTGTTCAACGTATTCAACCAAACCCAGTTCCGGATCTACGATCCGGACAATCCAGGCAGCACTGGGAACAACATCATCAGTTGTTACGCCGGACCTTTCTATTCTGCGGGATTTAAGGGCAGCGGAGCCGACTGCGTGACTGGGGCGTCCTTTTTACACCCGGTCGATGCGCATCGTCCGCGCACCATTCAGTTTGGCTTGAAGTTGGCATTTTAGACATATGTCGCGGCCTTTCAAATACGCACTTTCGCTCACGACGCTACTGCTTGGTATGACGATGCTGTCGGCCTGCGGTGGCGGTAGCAGCAGCTCGAACCCGCAGAACCACGCAACCTTATCGGGTAATTGGCAATTCGCCATGCACACACCCACGGATAAATCTTTCCAGGGCGTATCGAGTCCACTTCCAATTTGCACGTCCGCAGCTGGAGAAGGCCCGCCAATCTGCTCCGGAGGTTTTCTATTTCAGGACAAGGGCTCTGTTACGGGGGCTTTGTCTTATGCGATCGCAGACCAGAATGGAGTGCTCTGTAACAGCGGATCGGCGGCAGTTTCCGGAACCGTGAGCGGACAGAACGTCACGATTAACGCAATGGCCGCCGGACAAGTCTTTTCCTTGACCGGCACGCTGAGCTCCGATGGTTCAACTATCACCGGGACCTATTCTTCGACAGATGGAGTCGCACAGGGCGGAAGCGCTTGCGGAACTGCCCAATCCGGCCTGCAATGGACCGCAACATCCGTTCCCCCGCTCACTGGCACAATTAAAGGCTTTTTTCACAGCACACGCGGCCAGCTGCAAGATCAAAATTTTCGGTTAACCGGGACGCTGACACAAGGCGAAAACATCGGCGCAAGCAATGCAACCGTAACCGGCACATTGAGCTTTGTGGATCCGGTGAGCTTGCAGAGCAATTATCCGTGTTTCGACACGGCTTCGGTCAATGGAGAAATCAGCGGCAATATTGCCATTCTTCAGATCATTGCGAGCAACGGAGCGAATATCGGCCAGATCGGTGGAATCACCAACTCTGGAGTAAGCACTGTCACCTTTGACTCCACCGCAAACGGACGCGTTCTGCACTCAAGCGTCCCGCCGGGCTATGCGATTTCGTCAACCAGGCCTTGTCCTGGAATCAGTATCAGTAACCCGGGTGATTCTGGAAACATTTGCCTGGCTCTGAACGGTTCGAACGCATGTAATCAACCGATTCTGCTGAGTCCACCGACGCTGACCTTCCCGTTTCAGCCACCCCCTCAGACACCAGGGTCAATTCTGCTGAGCCAGACCTTGGGATCGTCCGCGACGAGTCAGGCGGTGACGATCACAAACAATGATCCGTCGGGCTCAACTCTAAATGGCTTGACACTGAACTTCCGATTAGCAACCGGTACCCAGTTTCCTGGACTCAGTGATTTCAACGGCCTGCCGAACTTCACCGAGCAAGACAACTGCGCAGCATCGGCTGGGACGCCTTTCTCTCTATCGCCGGGTCAGTCTTGTTCGGTTACAGTTTCATTCACTCCCCAACAAAGCTGTCCGTGGCTGCCATATGGAAGCCCAGCATCGCTGGACGGTGTAGCGCCATCCCTCTGTCCGTTTCCGATGACGGCCAGCTTAATTGTAAGTAGTCCCGCCAGCGCTGACTCGGACACCGACTTTGCGGTGTCTATAACCGGCTTTGGCGCCAGCGCGGTCCAACCCTCAACTCCCGAAATCGACTTTGGCGCGGAAGCGATAGCACAGCCAAGCACGCCGCAAACGCTGACCTTCACAAACAGAAGCGCGAACGCCGTACAGATATTGGGTAACGCAGCTTGCGTGAATCCGCCCGGAGCCGGGGTCAATGCCCTCCCTCATCCATTGCTAAGCAGCAGCCCGGTTGCCGGGCTGCAAGTCGTGGCAAACGGCAGCGGAAGCCTGACCAACATTACTCCTGATTTCTCGTCGGGTAGCGTTTTGTATCGCTGCGACAGCGATTCCGGCAACTCGTCGCCGAATTTCCAGATCTCAGCAGACACGTGCACTGGAAACTTGTTGAACCCCCAAGCCTCTTGCAGTTTGCAGCTTTCCTATGCGCCGCAACCCAACACCCTCTTGAACTCTGGCCTGGATTACTTTTTGCAGCTGAACACGGTGCAATGCGCGAACGGCGTAATAGCAGATTGCGAAATCGACAGTGGACGCTTTCCGGTCGAGCTAAGAGCGAACCCCCCAAGCCCGCTCAGGATGTCTCCCTCTGCCGGGTTGGACTTTGGCGTGCAACCGATCGGCGATCCGACCTTCGTCCCGGTTCCGAAAACGATCACATTGTTCAATGATCCCAGCGATCCGAATTCTGCCACCGTGAATTTCATCGGCAAGATACAGGTGACTGGCAACTACGTAGAGTTCGATGACTGCCCTTTCAGCCTCACTCCAGGCAACAGCTGCACGATAACTGTCACTTTCAATCCTAAAGGTGAAGGTTTTTCATCCGGCACTCTGACGATCAATTACTCACCGGAGCCGACGAGCATTCCTCAGACGATCTATTTGCGTGGTACAGGGCACGTAGTTTTTCCATGATGACAGCGATTATGCGAGAAACGGCCAGCAGATTCGAACACCGAGAACGCAAGGGGGGGGCGGGGTTGAGGACTACAGGATTGGTTCTATCTGTCGTACCGCTGGCGCTGGTATCGGTGTTAGCGGGCTGCGGAGGAGGAAACACAGCGGACGTGCATAACGATCCTCCACTGTCACAAAGCAAAGTTTCCATCACCTTCAACCCCGCACCGGCTGGATCGCTACAACCCGGGACGCCAGTCGATATCATCGCCGTCGTCGCTAATGATTCCAGCAATGCGGGCGTTGATTGGAATGTAAGCTGCCAAAGCACCGGGAACTGCGGTTCACTGAGTACTCTGCACACCAGCAGCGGCCAAGCGACCACGTACACTCCGCCCTCGACTCTTTCAAGCAACACTGAGACCGTCAACATCGTCGCGTTTGCAACCGCGGACCACGCTCAGAATGTCGACGCCCCGATCACGATCACCGGCTTCGGTAACAACTTCAATGGGATCTACATTCTCCAGGCCCAGGGCGTTGACAGTTTGTTTGTGCAGCCCTACCAGTTTGCGGGAGCAATTGTTCTTGATGGCAACGGGGGCATTACGTCCGGCGAGCAAACAGTTAATTTCGTAGATCCAAACCTTGGTTCTCCGGTTGCCGAGTCTGATCCAATCACCGGCGGCTCATATTTCATCGGCACCGATGGGCGGGGAACGATCACTATCAATACCAATAATCCGAATGTTGGCGTGGGCGGAACCGAGACTTTTAGTTTTGTTTTCCTGTCCAATTCGCAGGCCCTGATTATCCAATCTGATTTCGCGGCTTCGGCCAAGGGGACTATGGATCTGCAAACCAGCGTTGCTGCGCCCTCGGGAGGCTATGCATTTGTGGTAAATGGAACTGACCTTGGTACGTTCCTGCCTACCGCTTTCGGCGGTGTTTTTAACATTGACTCACCCAACACGATTTCTGGAATGGGTAGCATAAGCGATCAAAACCTCGATGGGACCATATCAGTTCAGCAGACTCTTTCAGGCAGCGTCTCAAATCCTGATGCTTTTGGCGCAATGACAATTGATCTGAGCCCCGGCTTCGCTTTCACTCCTGTTCAATTCATCGGCTACATCGTGGACTCTACGCACATAAAACTGATTGAGAGCGACAACGTGTCCGGCTCCGGCTTTGCTTCGACCGGGGGTGTTGCAATCGGCCAAGGCGGGGCAACCGGAACATTCAAGACTACGGCAGCTCTATCTGGGACCTACGTGTTTGGGATCCCGGGAGTGGACTTGACTGAGAACTTGTTCGGCGCCACACCGTCGACGTTCGCTTCTGCCGGTGTTTTCACGGCAGACGGCAGCGGCAACTTGAAAAACGGCTTCAGCGATACCTTTCTGCAGGCGAACTGTGCACAGCCAAACTGCCAGCAAAATTTCGTGTTCGGGGCAAAAATCAGCGCTGCATTCAGCGGAACGTATACCGTATCCGCGACAGGAACTGGACGTGGACGCGCAAACATAACAAGCTTTTCACCAAAGCCGAGCCCTAACTATTTGCCCTCTTTCGTCTTCTACCTCACTGGCAACGGCGGCCCTGCACTGGTGCTCGATATCGGCGATACCACCGTCAGCGCTTCAACAGGTTTTCCCAATTATCCATCGCTTGGAGTTGGAATAGCCTACCCCCAGGCAGGAGGAACTCCCGCTTTCGGCGGCACCTATGGATTCAGCCTTACGCAGCAGAATGGAAGCGAAATGGATGCCACCGGCCAAATCAACGCCGCTGCCTCTACCAACACTCTGTCGGGCGCGATGGACACGAGCACCGGCACGTTCAACAGTCCACTGACCGGCACTTTTGCCGCCCCAGCCACGAATGGCGTTTTCAACGTCGACCTCGGTGGTCAGGCATTCGATTTTATCTCGCCGGCAACCTCTTTCCTCACCACCGACTTTTTCGCAATCGACCCAGGCCGTGGATTTTTTGTTGAAACCGATCTGACCGACCCGAACAATCCTTCAGGCGTGGTGAGCTTCGGATTTTACGCCGCGCGGACGCCGGTCTGCGCCGGCTGTCCATGAATTTCGGGTTCTCGCGCTGGTTGCCCAAAATTGCTCGCTCATTGCAGATGAATTTCACGCTCCCCGGATGCGCGCTCGCTGACCCTTCACTCCGCGAACGATTTCAAACTTCCGATCGCGGTTTTGGCGCTGTCCAAATTGTCAGAGAATTAACTTTGTTTTTATCTTCGCGTCATTAAGCGTACTCGACCCACCAAATACACTTCCAATCGTGCTGGGGGGATTTTCGCGGGTCCACCTTTCCTAGTCATGCACAGCTGCCACGCGTTTCCGTCGCGTCAATGCGAGCCTTAGGTGCTCATGTGTACCTCGGAGAAGGAACTGGGTTCGCACTCTTACCACAGCTGGTTTGTTGCCGGAAATTTCCGTTCGCGTTTGTCGTTCAATAGTCCATCTTTTGTTGCGTGTTGCCGATCGGGAGCAATGGCATGGGTCCACTCATCTTCGTTGTAGATGGCGTATCGGAACGACGTGATCTTATTCACCAGATTCTTGGGCAGGCGGGTTACCGCGTAGAAGTTTTCGCCACGACCCGCGCGCTTGAAATCGCTGAGCAATGGCTTCCTTCGTTGATGATTGTAGCTATTGAGCTCCCCGACGGAAATGGAGTCGTGTTACGAGAAAAAATCAGCCGCAGCCCCGCGCTCGCAACAACCCCCGTAGTTCTTTTGGTTGACAGGCGGTTAAGCGAGTATCGTGATCTCGTCCACTCCAGCCCTCACGAATATCTAGTCTCTCCGTTCACTCCTCGAGAACTGCTCGGCACGGTAGAAGCAAGGTTTGCTTCTGCGGGAGAGAATGCGCTAGGGGCTTCACTGACAGCCGACATCGTGATTGACTCAGCGGCGATGAAAGTCTACGTGCGAGGAAAAGAAATCCGCACCACTACTCTGGAATTTCGCCTTCTGGAATACATGGCGAGACATCAAGGAAAAGTTTTCACACGAGATGCTCTACTCGACGCGGTTTGGGGCGACTTGCAGTTCGTCACACCCAGGAGCGTGGACGCCTGTATCCGCCGAATTCGCCGCAAGATCGAATCCGACGCTAATGCACCGCAGTTTCTCCGTACCATTCGTGGCATTGGGTACAAGCTTGACGGAAATACTGCGTGGGAAGAAGAAGATGTCTGTACGTGCCCGATGTGCACCTCCATGCGGACCCGCTCGAAGGCGCTTCCCAAGCGCATCGTCGACGCCAACCCCCTCAATCGCGTTACCAGTCTCCATTAATCCACTCGGAGCACTGCTGCTTGGCATCATCTAGATGTTTCGCCGTCGCTAGCGGTGCTGACCACACTCCGAATCCCTTCTTGAGCAGGTTTGGTCCGATCTTGTGGCGAACGGTGGTCAGATTCTGCAGCACCTGCTAAATCGACTTTTGCATGTAGCGACTTTCCCCGACTGGCGTTTGATGGGGATCGGCGATGCCAGGACAGCTGAACATACCGAGGCATGGTTCCGGATTCCCCAGCCGCTCTTCTGGATAGGGGGAACGAGTTTCGTCCATCCTCTCAGGTAAAGAGTCTTCGCCTGATTGAGACTCATCGTCTTGTCCACACAAACTTTTCGGTAGAGTAGAAGTTCAACTTTGTCTTTTACAAGCGAGCCGAACTTTCCAGCGTGTGGCTCAAACCAGATGTTCTTTTGCCCGTCAGAGCCACCCATCCAGTGCGGAAGCCAGTGATCAAACTCGAGTTCACACGTTTGCGGCTTCCGTTCCCCTTTTCCGGGGTCAATGAGTTCTATTAAAAAGGATGTCAAGAAAAAACTTCTGCCTCGACCGGAGTCGAGATGTTTTCTCGAGATCCAGCCCACGGTAATGAGGCTTCCCTGGAGAAGTTTGCCTTG
>Ga0075425_100003824_pt1 | contig 15388 bp, 11 predicted proteins | sample SoiMethybrSBSTD4_FD_75300 | JGI IMG/M metagenome (GOLD analysis project Ga0075425, IMG submission 75300) | Bulk soil microbial communities from a Populus tree surrounding site in Tennessee, USA - Soil MetaG P. TD hybrid SBSTD4 | ecosystem: Environmental > Terrestrial > Soil > Tree plantation...
GCGGTCTTCGATTCAGACTCGGCGCTCCGTGCGGGCGCTCCCCTCGTCCACGACGAGCTCGGCAGCAACCTCGTCAACCTTCGCTACCAGTTTACCCACGGCGACGTGGACGCGGCCTTCGCTCAGGCCGAGGCCGTCGTGGAGGGAGACTATCGGCTCAACTACGTCACCACGGCCTGTCTGGGCACCATGGTTGCCATTGCGTCGTGGAGCTCACCCGGGAGCGCCCAGGCCGGCCTGACCATGTGGAGTACGACGCAGGTGCCGTTCCTCTACCAGCGCGACCTGGCGGAGGCGCTGGGTATCACGGGTGATCGGGTGCGGGTGATCCAGCCGCCCGTGGGGGGTAATTTCGGCCGCGGCCTCGACCTCTACCCCATCGACATCATCGCCGCCCTCCTGGCCCGCCGGGCCGGCCGACCTGTGAAGATCGCCTTCGAGCGCATCGAGGAGTTCATAGCGAGCCCGACACGCGAGCCGTGCGTGATCCACCTCCGCACGGCCGCGGACCACCAAGGCCGGTTGCTCGCCCGCGAGGCCCGTGTGGTGATCGACAACGGAGCGTACGTCTCCTGGGGCTCGACCACGCCCTATGTGATGCTGTCCACCACGGCCGGGCTCTATCGTGTCCCCGCCGTGCGCTTCGACACCACCATTGTCTACACCAACAACCCCTTCTCGGGCTCCATGCGAGGCTACGGCAACCTCGAGAGCACGTTCGCCATCGAGGCCCAGATGGATGACCTGGCCGATCGGCTGGGCTTGGACCGGCTGGAGATCCGCCGCCGCAACGCGACGCGCGCCGGCGACGTGAACCCGCAGGGCAACATCATCACCTCGTGCGCCATGACCGAGTGCCTGGACGCCGTCGGCCGTGAGATGCGCAAGCCGGTGGCCCGCGCGCCTCGTCCCGGCTGGAAACGCGGCGTGGGCTACGCGGGCATGTTCCACGTGGGCGGCGGCGCTCGCGTGTACCGCTCCGACGGGTGCGGAGCCATTCTCAAGCTGGACGACTTCGGAAAGGTCTCGCTACTTACCGGGGCGAGCGAGATCGGGCAGGGGTCGGAGACGGTGTTGGCCATGATCGTGGCCGAGGAACTCAGCGTGCCGCTCGGACGCGTCGAGGTGATCAACAGCGACACCTCGGTCAAGCCATGGGACGTGGGCGTCCATGCCAGCCGGACCACGTTCATCGCCGGCAACGCCGCCTTGCGGGCCGCGCGCACGCTGAAGGCAAAGTTCCTGGCCTTGGCCGCCTCCGTCATGGACGAGCGGCAGGAAGATCTCGAGCTCAGCCATGGCTGGGTCCGGGTGAAAGGGCAACCGGAGCGCCGCCTGGAGTATGACCGCGTGGTGCGGGCCGGGCATTTCCGCGAGGGAGGACAGACCCTGGTGGCCGAGGCCTTCTACGATCCACCGACCGGGATGCTGTCGAAGGATCTGCGCGGCAATGTCTCGGCCGCGTATGGCTTCGCCGCCCAGGCCGCGCTCGTCGAGGTCAGCGAGGCGACGGGAGAGGTCGAAGTGCTCAAGGTCGCCTCGGCCCACGATGTCGGCCGGGCCCTCAACCCACCGGCCGCGGAAGGGCAGATCCACGGCGGCATCCACATGGGACTGGGCTATGCCCTGTCCGAGGAGCTGGTAATCCGGGAGGGGAGAGTCCTCAATCCGCAGTTCATGGAGTACGCGATTCTCCTCGCCTCCGACATGCCCGAGATCGTGATCGAGCTCATCGAGACGGTGGACGAGGCGGGGCCCTTCGGGGCCAAGGGGCTCGGCGAATCGGGGGTCATCCCGGTGGCCGCTGCGGTCGCCAATGCCGTGAAGGACGCGGTGGGCGTGCGCCTCACCGAGCTGCCGATGACGCCCGAGCGGGTCTTCCGGGCGCTGTCGTCCCGGCCGGCATCGTGACCGCGTCGATGGCGGAGCCGTGGGCAGAGTCTCGGCCGCGGGAAGAGCTGGAGCGCCAGACGCTCGAGGGCATGCGACGGACACTGGGCCACGTGCTGGCCAATCCCGCCTGGCGGAGCCGTCTGGCCGGCGCCGAGCCGGGCGACATCCGCTCTGTCGCGGACTGGCTCCGCCTGCCCTTCCTGACCAAGGACGAGCTGCGGGACGCCTATCCCTTCGCCCTGGCGTGCGTCGAGCGCGAGCGGATCCTGCGAGTCCACATGTCCTCCGGCACCACGGGCAACCCCGTGGTCAATCCGTACACGCGGGGAGATCTCGACCAATGGGCGACCGTGATGGCCCGCTGCTACGCGGCGGCGGGTGTCGGGGCAGGGGACGTCATCCAGATCACGGCGTCCTTCGGCCTCTTCACGGGCGGCTTCGGGTTCCACTACGGCGCCGAGCGTATCGGGGCCATGGTGATTCCGCTCGGGGCCGGCCGGACGTCGCTGCAGCTGCAGACCATGCGCGACCTGCGGGCCACGGTGCTCGCGGGCATCGCGACGTATCCACTGCGCGTGCTCGAAGTGGCGCGTGAGGAGCAGTTCGACCTCGCCTCGCTCAGCCTCCGCGTGGCCATCCTGGGTGCAGAGATGTGGTCCGACGATCTGCGCCGACGGATAGAGCGCGAGCTTCACATCGACACCTTCGACATCTTCGGCATGACGGAGACGGGCGGGCCCGGGCTCGGCATCGACTGCCAGGCGCGCGACGGCATCCACGTCTGGGAGGACCACTACTTCTGCGAGGTGGTGGATCCGTCCACGGGAGCCCCGCGCCTCGACGGCGAGGAGGGGGAGCTCGTGGTGAGCACGCTCAGCCGCGAAGGGCTGCCCCTGATTCGGTACCGCACGCACGACCTCACGCGGGTGCTGAGCCGGAGCCCCTGCGCGTGCGGCCGCACCCATCTGCGTCTGGGCCGGATTCGGGGGCGGACCGACGACATGGTCATCTTCCGCGGCGTCAACTTCTATCCACGCCAGATCGAATCGCTGGTGCTCAAGCACTCGGGAGTTGGGCACGAGTACCAGATCGTGCTCGACCGCGCCCCGGGCGGCAGTGACCGGCTGACCCTCCTTCTCGAGGCCCGAGAGGGCTTCGACGAGACCTTGCTGCCCCGCCTGCGCGGTGCGCTCAAACAATTTCTCAATCTGAGCCCGGAGATCACCGTCTTGAAGGAAGGTGAGCTGCCCCGACCCGCCGGCAAGTCGGTACGAGTCGTGGACCGTCGTTAGAGGACCATGTCCGTGTACTTCACCTCGCAGCGGACTCGCCAACGAAGAGGGGCTGGTCGCTACTGATCAGTTCATCGGCCCGCAGGAGCAGCGAGTGTCCTCGTTGAGACCATTCGGTTCGACGAGCACCACGCTCGGATGGCGCACTATGAGCGCTGCGAACGCCGCCTCGAAGTCGCCATCGGTCCGGGCCTCGAGCGAGAAGACCTGGAGTTCCGACACGCGCGTCGCGCTTCGCGCACATACACAGGCGAGTAGGGCTCATCGGGGTACCGAAGTATGCCACGCGAAACCCGAGGGGAGCCTGCCGCAATCGTCTCTCGCCATCGCAAGATTGCGAGCGAAGCTGGACCGTCCACGCCCACGGCGGACGTCTACGGCAAGCTCGACCCCAGGAAAGCAACGCCAGCGAGCCGCGCGGGCTATTGGCCAGGTGGGGTAGTCTGCGGTGCGACCTGCCGCCAGCCAGAGGCACATTCCCGGACGTAGGGGTAGTAGGTCCTGGTGTCGTCGCAGTAGTACCAGGACGGCGTCTGCTCGGACCGCGGCGCGATTTGAGCCGATGGCTGAGCGATCCCCAGCAGCTCGACTTCGAAGACGAGGGTCGCCCCCGGCTTGATGAGCGGAGGCCAGCCCTGGTCGCCGTACGCGAGGTCGGCGGGGCAGACGAGTCGGCTCTTGCCTCCCACCTTGACGAGCTGGAGAGCTTCGGCCCAGCACTTGATCACCCGGGTCAGCGGCACTGTCGCAGGCCCGCCATGCTGCGTGGAGCTGTCGAAGACCGTGCCGTCGGTGAGCCGTCCTTCGTAGTTGAGGGTGACCGTATCGGTGGGCTTGGGCACCGCGCCGGTCCCCGGCGTGATCGGGATCACGATCAGGCCGGAAGCGGTTTTCGTCGCGCCCGGCTCCTGCGCCGCCTGGTCGACGAAGGACTCGCTCGTCTTCTTCTCCGCGGCCGCCACTACGGCCGCACGAGCTTCCTGGAGCTGTTTGATCTTCGGACCGTAGGTCTCGAGGTCGACCTTCGGCGTCTTGTGAAGGCCTCCATCGGCGAGACCAGCTTCGACCAATTCCAGCTCCGACGGGCTCAGATTGAACGGGCTGAGGCTGCGATTGATTGTCAGACCGAGCGCGTAGAGGGTCTTTTGCTGCTCAGTCTCGAGTTTGGGTCCGTCCGCCTCCGCGTTGACCGCGGTGGCGAGGATGAGGATCGTCGACCAGATCACGAGCGTGCGCATGGGATTCCTTCCTTGGAGGTCACGCCGAGCAGCGGCCCCCGGGTCCGGTGTGGCACCGATGATGCGGCCGAACATTGGTGTCGTTAGCCGACCGGGGTGGGGGCTACCTTGAGCCACCCGCCCGGGCACTGTTGCGTGTAGGGGTAGTACGCCTTGGCGTCAACGCAGTAGTACCAGTACGTCGGGGTCTCCGGAGAGGGCGGCTGTTGCAGGGACTCCTGGGGCTCCGGCTGGATCAGCAGCGGTGGAGCGTAGGCGTAGGCTGGGTACGGGCCCGGGAACCAGAAGGGATCCCAGAAGAACGGGACCCCAAAGTCGAATGCCGGCCCCGCAAAGCCAAACCGGTGGAAGTGGTCGAACCGGTCGTGGCCATCGCGGAACGCGCCCCTGCCGCCGCCGTGGAATCTGCCCTCACCGCGGCCGTGGAATCTCTCCTCACCGTGGCCATGGAATCCGTCCACACCGCCGCCATGGAATCCGCCATAGCACCGCCATGGAACCCGCCCATAGCGCCACCGTGGAACCCGTCCCCACTGCCGCCATGGAACCCGCCTCCACCGCCACTTTGGAACCCACCTCCACCACCGCGGGCGAGAGCGGGCGTCGTTGTTAGAGCAAGTATGCTCAGTGCAAGGATCAGTTTGCGGATCATAAGGCACCTCCCCCTTCACCTTTGAGATGCGCGAAGCCGGGCTGGTGGGGGTCGCGGTCACCTTCTCATCGTTGTCTCATCCGCCTCTCATCCATCCGGAATGCCAGCCTTCTGTGGCCCGGTCGGGGATCGGCCGCCCTCGGGAGGGATGGCGATTCCCGGATCCCGTGGCGCATATCGGAACGATCTATAGTGATGGCTGGAAACATTACGATGGAGCCGGGTCGGGGTTCGCGCCCGAACCTCGGCAATTTCGTCTCAAGTGGTGTAGGGCGTGGAAGCGAGGGTGGATGCCCTCTCCAGTAATTCGATCGCTCATCACAAGGGGAGGGCGCCAGTCGATAGCGAAAGCGAGGTATCGCCGTGGACAAGAGCAGACGTTCAAGGCAGCTGGTGCTGATGGGGCTCGCCGGACTGGCAATCGTGCTTCCGTCAGCGCGCCGAGCCAGGCTCGAGGCATGATCGGTCACGGTTCCGGGAACGGTCTCCCGCTTACTGGTACTACTGCCCGAGCTATGGAACGTACTACCCGAACGTGACGAGTTGCCCGGAAGCGTGGGTGCCGATACCCGCCTCATGACGTCACGCTCCCCGGAGTGAGAGCAGCTGATCGCTAGCCCGAAGGTACTACCAGGAGGAGCGTAGAGAGTGAGGTAACGCGCCCACGAGCACGTAGTCCTGTCAAATGGGATTGAGCGCGCTGAGACGCGGTCCCGCTGGGAAACAGAATTGACTGATCCCACGATGACGCCTATACAATAGCCCTCCCATGAAGCAGGCTGACTTCGCAGCCCTTCGGCGTCCGCTCGACGAGGCGAGCCATGCGCCCGGCTGGCTGTACTCGTCACCCGAGGTGTATCGGCTCGAGGTCGAGCAGCTCTTCATGAGGCGCTGGCTCTTCGTGGGGCGCGAGGAAGAGCTGCCCCATGCCGGCGACTACTTCACCCTCCGCGTGGCCGGTGAGCCCATCGTGATCGCTCGGGATGCCGACGGCGTCCTGGGCGCCTTCCGCAACATGTGCGTGCATCGCGGGGTGGAGGTCGCCTACGGCTGCGGCAACGCCAAGGTGCTCCAGTGTCCCTATCATGGCTGGACGTACGATCTCTCCGGTCGCTTGACGGGCGCCGGGTACATGAAGGACAGCAAGGGCTTCGAGCGTGACCGTCTGCGCCTGGAGCCGCTACGACTGGATACTTGGCGGCGGTGCATCTTCGTGAGCTTCGATCCGGCGGCGGCCCCCCTCGCTCAACACGTAGGCGAGTGGGAGCGCGATTTCGCGTTCATGCGTCCGGAAGCCTGCCGGCTGGGCAACCGGATCGAGCTCGAGCTGGCGTGCAACTGGAAATTCGTGCCAGAGAATCTGATGGACTTCTACCACGTGGGCGTTCTTCACGCGGGCACCTTCGGGGCGCGTTTCTCGTGGGAAGACAAGAACGTGCATCTCAAGCCGGGCGGCGGCATCGCCATTTTCTACAACGCCGGACCGCCGACGCCGGGGGCCAAGCCGCTCCTCGGCAAGATGCCCTGGCTGGAGGACCGCCCGTTCAGCTTCGCGTGCACGGGATTCTTGCCGCCGAACGGTAGCCTCTTTGGCCGCATCGACTGCGTGCGCCTGTTCGTGGCCTGGCCCGATGGACCATCGCGATCGCGCACGATCATCTATCATTTGTTCCCCGAAGAGTTCTTCGACCGCGAGGGCATTCGGGACACGTTGACGATCTACCGCGACTATCAGCTGCAGGTGCTGGAGGAGGACCGCTCGATGCTGGAGTCGATGCAGGTCGCGATGGCTTCCCCCGCCTACCGGCCGGGACGCATGTCCACCCTCGAGAAGCCTCTGCACCACTATCTGAACGCGTACGTCGACCAGCTCTTCAACGGAGACCCATGAGCCCACGCGGGCTCGCGCCTCCCGCGGATGTCGCGGCGGCCGCCGCCCTCGTGGTGCGCGACTACATGGCCGTGCGGGCAGGGGAGGACGTGCTCATCACGGCCGACACCGGCACCGACCTCGCCCTCGCGGAAGCGCTCATGAGCGCGGTCACCCAGGCGGGCGCGCGTCCCTCGCTGCTGACCATTCCGCGCCTGCCATTCCAGGGCAGGCTGGCTGACCCCTATGTGCCGCCGCCAGTCGAGGGGGCGGCCAGGGGATGTTCCGTGTGGCTCGACATCACCTTTCCGTATCTCGCAGGCGCCCGCGTGTGCGACGAGGCCGTGCAAAGCGGCGGGGTCCGGTACCTGCTGGGCGGCGACATGGGCTGCGCCGGGCTGGCGCGGCTCTTCGGCGATGTGGATCTCGACCTCTACTACGAGGTCCACAAGGGCTTCGACGAGGTGACGGGGGCGGCGGTGGGCCGGAGCGTGCGCATTACGGACGGACTCGGGAGCGACGTGAGCTTCGTGCTCGCCAAGCCGGCCTTCAGCAAGCCGCGACGGTGCGAAGCACCGGGCATCTATTTCGTGCCTGGCTCATGCACGATGTTCCCACAACCGGAGAGCGTGCGCGGCACGCTGCACGTGGTGGCGTCCTTCCACGAATACTTCGCCCGCTTCTCGGAGCCGGCGCGGCTGGTGATCGACGGACGTATCCGCGAGGTGAGCGGCGGCGGTGCAGCCCGCGCGCCTTTCCAGCGCGCGCTCCGTCGCGCGGCCGGCGGCGACTACGGCCACGTCATTCACTTCACCAACGGCATTCATCCGGCAGCGCGCGTGACGGGCGAGTCGTTCATCGAGGACATGCGCGCGCGGGGGAACAACGCGGTCGGACTGGGCGTGCCCTTCTGGCTGCCAGGCGGCGGCGAGAACCATCCCGACGCGATCCTGAGCCAGCAGTCCCTCTGGATCGACGGGCGACCGATCGTGCAGGACGGGGTCATCGTCGAGCCGCCGGCGCTCGCCCAAGCCGCCGAGCAGCTCGTGCCTCGGACGGGGTTGGGGCGCTGATCCAGGTCCAGCAGCTCCACAAGATGTTCGATCTCGCGGAGGGGGGCACCTACGCTCTCCGCGACGTGAGCTTCGACGTCCGCGAGGGTGAGTTCGTATCGTTGATCGGCCCGAGCGGCTGTGGCAAGACAACCCTGTTGTACTGCATCAGCGGGCTCGAGCCGATCGTCAAGGGCGGCATCGTGCTCGACGGCCGGCCGGTGGACGGGCCGCGCAGCGGCGAGGTGGGGCTGGTCTTTCAGAAGGCGGTGCTGCTGAGTTGGCGCACGGTGCTGGACAACGTCCTGTTGCCGATCGAGGTGTTCGGGCGGTCCCGGACGAGCTACGTGCGCCGCGCTACGGAGCTGATCGACCTCGTGGGCCTCACCGGCTTCGCCGACTCCCTGCCGAGCAAGCTGTCAGGCGGCATGCAGCAGCGCGCGGCCATCGTGCGCTCCCTGATCTTCGAGCCCCGAGTTCTGCTGATGGACGAACCCTTTGGCGCGCTCGACGCGCAGACCCGCGAGCACATGAACCTGGTATTGCTGCGAGTCTGGGAGGCCACGCGAAAGACCATCGTCTTCGTCACGCACGACCTCGAGGAGGCCGCGTTCCTTTCCGATCGCGTGGTCGTGCTCACGGAGCGGCCGGGGACCGTGCGCGAGATCGTCGAGGTGCCCCTGCCACGGCCCCGCACCCTCGAGATGCGGTACTCGGAGGACTTCGTTCGGCTCGCCCGCCGGCTGCGTCGCCTGCTGGATGTAGGCCCGGCGGCGGCTGTTCCCGCGTAGGTGCGTGCGTGAGCGAGCGCGCCGCCGAGATGTCGCCGTTGGCGGTGGCGGACGATCTCCACCAGGCCATCGATGCGGCCAGGAGCGCTCGGCGCCGGCGTCGGCGTCGTGATGCTCTCGTGCTCAACGGTGCTCGCGTCGCCGTCTTCGTCGCCGCGCTGATCCTCTGGTATCTCGCCTCGCTGGCCACCTCGCCCCTGATCTTACCCGGACCAGTCTCGGTCGCTACTCAGCTCGTCCGGAGCTGGGGGCTCATCGTGACGAACCTGTGGGTCACCCTGGGCGAGATCGGCCTGGGGTTCGCGGCAGGGAGCGCCATCGGCATCTTCGTGGGCACGGCCATCGCCCATTCTCGCCGGCTCGAGCGCATTCTGCGTCCGTACATCGCAACCTCGCAGGCCGTGCCGAAGGCCGCCCTGGCGCCACTCTTCGTGCTCTGGCTCGGGTTCGGGCTGGGACCGAAGGTGACGATCGCTGCCCTCATCTCCTTCTTCCCGCTCCTCGAGAACACGATCGTTGGCCTGCGTCGGGTCGATCCCGATGCGCTCAAGCTCTTCGCCTCACTGGGCGCCAGCTCCTGGCAAGTCTTCGTGAAGCTTCGGCTCCCGCACGGGTTGCCCTACATCCTGACGGGGCTCAAGGTCGGCATCGTGTTCGCCACGGTGGGAGCGGTCATTGCGGAGTTCGTGACCTCCAACAAGGGCCTCGGAGCGCTGATCATGCAGGCCCAGGGCAACTTCGACACCCGCCTCATGTTCGCGGTCATCATCGTGCTGACCGTGATGGGCGTGATCCTCTACGAGATCCTCCAGCTGGTGGAGCGCTGGGCGCTACGCACCTGGAACCTCGGCGAGGGAGAAATCGACAGCCGTCGAACCGAGGCGTGACGAACGAAGGGAGAGCCGACCGATGAGACGCCACCTGCTGGCCGCCGTCGCCGTGTTGCTGCTCGGAGCGTTTCTGATCCCGGCCGTCGCCCCGCAGGCCCAGGGCCGACCGAAGGTCCGCTACGTGCGCCCGTTCGCGCCCGACGTCAGCATCGCGTGGTACTACGTGGCGCTCGACAAGGGCTACTTTCGCGACGCGGGCATCGATACCGAGATCGTGGTCGGCACGCTGGGGTCGGGGGGCGCGCTCCAGCAGGTAATCGCGGGGGCCGGTGAGTTCGCCAGCGGGCCTCCTGATGCCATGCTGAACGCGGTCAGCCAGGGAGAAGCGCTCGTCGGCTTCTGGCAGTGGATCAAGCTCGGTATCTTCGGTATCCAGGCCCGGAGGGATCGGGGCATCACCAAGGTCGAGGACCTGAAGGGCAAGACCATCGGCGTGCTCGGTATGGCCAGCGCCACGCGCTATGCCCCCCTGATGATGCTGGCGCGCGCGGGGCTCAAGGAAAGCGACGTCAACATGGTTGTGCTGGGTGGCGGCGGCGCGGCGTACGGCCCGGCGCTCGAGCGAGGTCAGGTGGACGCCCTGGGGACGTGGGACGTGCCGAAGTGGGTCGTGGAGACGACGGCCGGCGATGCCGCCTTCCGCAGCGGGCTGGTCTACTTCCCTGCCATCGACTACTTGCCCGACATCTTCACGACCACGAGGAAGTACTACGACGCGCACAAGGAAGACCTCGTCAAGTTCCTCGTGGCCATGCAGCGAGCCAACGCGGACGTCGCTCGCGACATCGATGCCGCCGTGGCAATCACCGCGAAGTACCTGCCCGCCGTGAAGAGCGCAGATCCGGCCGTGATGCGCAAGACGGTCGAGATCCGGTCGGCCTCGCTGTCGCCGGATGGCCGCTTCGACTACGCAGCCTATGAGCGGGCCCTGCCCCTCTACCGAGAGCTCGGGCTCGTGAAGGGTGACCCGCAAGCCCTCAAGCTGCGCGAGATCCTCAGCAACGAGCTTCCGGAGCGGGTGCAGAGGCAGCTCCCCCGCTGAGACCGGCAGGCGAGGACCACGCGCAGAAAGGGGTCACCGGGAGGGCCGTGATCTCGATCTCGGACCCCAGGGCGTGCGCGACCGCGTTGGCTAGAGCGGCGCCTGCGCCCGAGGTGCCGCTCTCGCCCACGCCTTTCACCCCGAGGGGATTGGATGTGACCCCGCCCTCCTCGAGAATGAGAACGTCGATCGGAGGCACGCTGTCGGCGCGCGGGACCGCATAGTCCATGAGGGTGCCAGTCACGAGCTGGCCACCGTCGTCGTAGACCAGCTGCTGGAACAACGCCCCGCCCAACCCGTGCACGACACCGCCGACGAGCTGCCCCTCGACGAGCCGTGGATTGATGGCGCGACCGACGTCGCATACCAACACATACCGTAAGGGGGTGACCGCTCCCGTCTCGATGTCCACGGCCACGAGGGCGACGTGGACGGAGAACGAGAACGTCATCTTGCTGGTGCGGTGGTATTCGAGAGCGTCCAGCGGCGCCACCAGGTCCGGCGCGATCGGTGCCGCCGGCGGGACCACGAGCGCCGCGACGTCGCGGAGCGTGCAACCCCGATCCGGCACTCCCGCTACCGAGATCTGCCCGTCCTTGATGAGCAGATCGGCGGGGCTCGCCTCGAGGTGGGCGGCGGCCACGCGAAGGATCTTGTCCTTCACGCGATGGGCGGCCCCGTAGATGGCGCTGCCAGCATTGACGGTCGTGCGCGAGGCGTAGGTGCCCTCGCCATAGGGCATGAGACCCGTGTCGCCGAGATGCACCACCACATCGCGATGGGGGATGTCGAGCACGTCGGCACAGATCTGGGCGAGGGTCGTCTCCTGCCCCTGGCCCTGGCTACCCGCGCCCGTGTACACGTGAATCTTCCCGGAGAGGGCGAGCTCGACGCGGGCGCTCTCGAAGGGGCCCCGCCCGCTCGGCTCCGCGAAGCACGTGAGGCCGACCCCGAGCCGAACACGGCCGCCGTCGGCGCGGGCGACCCGGCACCGTGCGAGCAGGCCGGCATAGTCCGCGTGCGCGAGGGCCCGCTCGAAGATGGCGGGGAAATCGCCGCTATCGAAGACAACGGGGACGCTCGCGCTCGCGGCGCCCACGGGATACGGCATCTGATCGGGACGGACGAGATTGCGCCGCCGGATCTCGGCGGGCTCCAAACCGAGCTCGGCCGCGAGCAGGTCGAAGGCGCGCTCGCGCACGAACCCGACCTCGAAGAGTCCGGGCCCGCGCATGGTGCCCGTTGGGGTCTTGTTCGTCATCACGCAGGAGACTCGACAGCGGTAGTGCTCGACGTGGTACGGCCCCGGCACGTGGGCAGCCGACGAGCTCGGCACCATGGTGCCGTGGGTACGGATGTAGGCGCCCATGTCATTGACGAACGCAGCGTCGATGGCCCGCAAGCGGCCATGGTCGTCGGTGGCCACCGTCAGCTCCCAGTGCTGCTCGCGGGAGTGGTTGATGGTCAGCAGGTGCTCGCGCCGATCCTCGACCCATCGCACCGGGCGCCCGAGCCGACGCGCCAGGTAGGGAACCAGGAAATCCTCCGGGTAGAATTCGCCGCGGGCGCCAAAGCCGCCGCCCACGTCGCCCTCGATGAACCGGATCTGATCCTCGGCGATCCCCAGCAAATCCGCCAGCACCCGGCGATTGAAGTACGGAACCTTGGTCACGCCCCACACGGTCATCGACTCGCGGTTGGCATCCCATTCGGCGAGGAGTCCACGCGTCTCGAGCGGCAGCGCGGTGTCGCGTCCCACCGTGAAGGCACGGCGGAACACATGGGGAGCGGTCCGAACGATCGCCTCGACGTTTCCGAGGTCGACCGTCCAGGTCGAGGCGACATTGCCGCCAGCAAAAAGGGTCGGTGATTCGGGCTCCATTGCCTGAAGGGCATCGACCACAGGGGGGAGCGGCTGGTACTCGATCTCGACGAGCCCGCGCGCGTCCTCGCCCACGTAGGGGTCGGTGGCGACGACGACCGCCACCGGCTCGCCGACGTAGCGCACGGTGTCGGAGGCGAGCGGCGTCTGGAGGTAGCGATCGAGCTCGGGCCGTCCGGCCATCCGAATGGGGATGACGCCGGGGCTCGGGATGAGATCGGCAAAGGTGAAGCACGCGAGCACGCCTGGGTGCGCTCGCGCGGCCAGGGTATCGACGCGCGTGATGCGCGCATGTGCGTGGGAGCTGCGGACGATGACGGCGCTGACCGCGTCGGGACGGCGGAGGTCGGCCACGAACCGTCCGCCGCCCGTGAGAAGACGATAGTCCTCTACCCGCTTGATGCTGGTTCCGATCAGCGTCACGTCGCGCCTCCTCGCGCTCCCCCTCGTGGCCCACGCGAGTATATACTGGCCGAACTCGCACGGACCGGACGCCGTCCCAGAAGGAGACCAATGCCCTCCCTGAAGGTGATGCTGTTTGGCACTGGGTCGAACGTGGTGGTCACGGCGGGCGTTGCGCGTGGCGTATTCTCCCGGTACGGCTTGACGCTCGACATCACGTACACGCAGGGTTCTGAAATGCTCTGCGAGACCTTGCGGACGGGCGGGTGCGACATCGGTGTGCTAGCCGCCGACGATGTGGTCTACGAGGTCGAGCGGCGCGGGCTGGACTTCTTCCTCTTCATGGGCATCCACACCGGACTCCTTTCGCTCATGGCGCGCCCGGAGATCACGACCCTGGCCGCCCTCGCGGGCCGGCGCTTTGGGGTCGACGACACCGCCTCGGGCTTCGTGCTGCTGGGGCGTCACATCTTGCGCGATCAGGGGCTTGGCGAGGGTGCCTACACGCTCGTCAAGGCCAAGGGCATGAACTTGCGAGCAGACGCGCTGGCGAGTGGTGACATCGATGCCGCGTTGCTGTCTCCGCCCTTTACGCTGCAGCTGCAGGATCGCGGCTTCCGTGAGCTCGCCCGCGTGCACGATTTCTTCCCTCGATATCAAGCAGGCTGCTGGGTGACCACTCGAGCCTGGGCTGCTCGGCACGAGGCGGAGCTCACCACGTTCGTGCGCGCATATCTCGAGAGCCTGGCCTGGACGCTTGATCGCAGGAACCGCGAAGAGGCGGCGGGGTACCTTGCCCAGGAGTTCAAGCTCGAGCTCGACATCGCTCGCCGCACCTATGACCTTCTGGCCGACGCCGACGGCGGCGGCCTCTTTCGCGAGGCCGCCATCGACCCGCAGAGCATCGAGGTCGTGATCGACATGCGGGTGAAGGCAGGCCTACTCCCATCGCCACCGCCGCCGGCCTCGAGATACTACGATGCGCGCTACCTTGAGCGCGCCCGCCGGGCTTAGCGGAAGGAGAAGGGCATGAACGACGTCTGGCTGGCCTCGCTGTTCCAGAAAGAGTTTGAGTGGTGCCGCGTCGGCGCCGGCGAGTCGGTCGCCATCGTGACCGAGCCCGCCTCACCGCCCAGCTACCTGGCGGCCAGCCTAGCCGGTTTGGCAACCAGGGGAGCGCGGCCATTCCAGCTGATGTTGCCCGTGACTCCGGCGGCCGATGGCATCGCCGTGGTCGCCCAGGGGTCGGGGGCGTCCACCATCCTGGCCGACTTCCCACACGTGGTGGACCTGCTCGGCAAGTGCGACTTCGTCATCGACCTTACCCTCGAGGGGCTGGTCCACTCTCCGGAGACCCAGATCATCCTCGCGGGCGGCGCGCGGATGCTGTGGATCCGGGAGCCCGCGGACGCGCTGGCGAGACTCCTCCCCACCGCGGAGCGGGTGCGACGCATCGACCGCTCCGTGGAGCTTCTCGCGAGGGCACGAGAGATGACGGTCACCTCCAAGGCGGGGACGCGCTTCCGCGCGAACCTGGAAGGCGCGCTACTGACGGGATCGCGCGGATTCTGCGCGGAGCGGGGCCGGTGGGCGCACTGGGGCCAGGGTCTGGCCGCAGCGTACGTGAAATCGCTCGACGTGGACGGGGAGATCGTCCTGGACATCGGCGACATCGTTTTCCCGTTCAATCGCTACGTCGAGGGCCGTACGACGCTTCGGTTCCGGGAGGGTTTCGTGGAGTCGATCGAGGGCGATGGCCTCGACGCCGAGCTGATCCGCGACTACATGGCCCGCTGGCAGGACCCGAACGCCTACGGCATTTCCCACGTGGGCTGGGGGCTGCACGAGCGAGGCCTCTGGCACGCGCTCAGCCTCTACGGAAGCACGGCGATGGGGCTGGACGGACGCGTGTTCGAGGGCAACTTCCTGTTCTCGACCGGCCCGAACCACGCGGCGGGTCGGCAATCGCGCTGTCACTTCGACATCCCGATGCGTCACTGCAGCATCTTCCTGGACGGCATGCCTATCGTGATCGACGGCGTTATCGTTGAGCCCACGATCCGGCGCGCCGGGACATAATGAGCCAGTCTCTGACGGTCGGAACGGCGACCATTTACAAGGCGGACCAGGTCGGTGCCCCTCGCGTGCCTCTGCTGGGGTTGAGCAACGCGACGACTCGAGCGGAAGATGCGTTTATCAAGTCGAATCTCCATCCTCCGCCTGGTGGTTCCCTGAGCTTCGATCTCGACGTGCTCCTTCCGCTGTTCGGCCTGGTGACACCTATCGGGACTTCTCACGTTCGGATTCTCGGCCGGTACGGTCATCCTGAACAACGCCGTAGCCGCTGTAGCCAGCGTGCCCAGCCGAGGACGCTCATCCTTTGC
>Ga0075425_100003826_pt1 | contig 15384 bp, 13 predicted proteins | sample SoiMethybrSBSTD4_FD_75300 | JGI IMG/M metagenome (GOLD analysis project Ga0075425, IMG submission 75300) | Bulk soil microbial communities from a Populus tree surrounding site in Tennessee, USA - Soil MetaG P. TD hybrid SBSTD4 | ecosystem: Environmental > Terrestrial > Soil > Tree plantation...
TTAAGCCAACCGCGAGGGCCAGATGCATCATCCGCAGGTTGCGCTCGGCGATCTCGTCTGCATGCCGAGGCCGTGCGCGGATCAGCAACAGATACACCGCCGCAAGCAGAAGCGAGAACCAGGCCATTGCCGTGTGGCTGATTTCCGTGATCATCACGTATGCCTGCAGGAAATAAGTCGCGGCATTTACCAGCGCCAGACCCAGTGGCATGGTCCCTTGCGCATGCTCTTGCGCCAGCATGAATAGGGGCGCAAGGGCAAAAATAATGAAGAAAATGCTCGCGAAAATGAGCGTGGGCTGAAGCTGGCTGCGCTCGTAAAACTCCGAGGACCAGGAGAGATAAAGACCCAGCGTCCCCAGGAAACCCAGGAGCAACAGTCTGCGCCAGGGCTTGATGATGGTGAGCGCGAGGATGCCAATATCAAGCAGCGCCAAGTACGAGAACAGCGCGATCTCGCGGTTCTGCCCGGTTGACAGCAGCACGGGAGTGGAGAACGCGCCGGTGATGGCAAAGACAGCGAGGATTTCTGCATCCTGCGAAAGCGCCAGCACGCAAGTCGCCGCCGTGACCACGACCATGCAAGCGAAGACAACCCCAGACGGCATCAGGTGGTAAACCTGAAACGCAGCCCAAAGCGACAGATAAAGCACGCCGATGCCTACTGCCTTGAGCGAATAAGAAAAAACCTGGTAGCCACGGCTGCGGAAGCGCTCGCTCCAAACCACCACCGCGATTCCTGCGATCAGGCCAATGGCAATCCGTCCGGTGGGGCCGATCCAATTGTTGTCGAATGCCAATTTCAAGAAAAAAGAGACGCCAAAGAGCATGGCGGCAATGCCTATGCGGTTTAGCCAATGCGACCCAATTCTCGACTCCAGATCGTCCGCAGCTTCGGGTGTGAGTATGGGCGGAATTGGTGGCGGACGGAACAAAGGTGGTGGTGGAGGTGCGGGAGTCTCTGGCTTTGCAAACTCCTCAACTTCGGCCGACTCAGGCTTTTGAGTGACCACAGGCAGTGGCGGAGTAGGAGCACCGCGTGGCGAAGCCTCCGAAACTCGAAGCAGGCTCTCCAGCCGGTAAATCCGGGCGGTTAACTCGCGAATTTGCTGAACTAATTCCTGAAATTCCTGCTGAGAGATCTCCAAACGGATCTCCTGAATGTAGGGGTGATTATGCACGAAAAGCAGGCGATTTTCATTAGCTGGTTCTCATGCTAAAACGGCTAGAGCCTGGTTCGATAACCAGAGTAACCCTGCCCGTTATCCCCGCCTGTGGTATAAAAAAATCAGGGTACAAGCCACAAAATCCTGACCACCGCGACCCATGCGCGCGGGATCGCGCAGGCTCGGGAGTGAAGCGCAAATGGCCGCCCTCTGGGGAAAGTCTTGAGTTTCATCAACTTCGCAGCCCGCGAAATTAATTGCAAGATCGTGTATTACGGCGCGGGCCTCGGCGGCAAGACCACCAATCTGCAGCACATTTACCAGAAGACCGCCGAGCAGCAGAAGGGCAAAATGATCTCGCTTGCCACCGAGACTGAGAGAACTTTGTTCTTCGACTTTCTACCTCTTGACCTTGGTTCCGTACGCGGGTTCAAGACCAGAATTCACCTCTACACCGTGCCCGGACAGGTCTTTTATGACGCCAGCCGGAAGCTGATCTTGCGCGGCGTCGATGGCATCGTGTTCGTGGCCGACTCGCAGCAAGAGCGTATGGACGCCAACGCCGAAGCGCTCGAGAATTTGATGACCAACCTGAAAGAGCACAGTTACGACTTCAACAAAATTCCGTACGTGCTGCAGCTCAATAAACGCGATCTTCCCAATATCCTTCCGGTCGAGACTTTGTCCAAAGAACTCAAGCGCAAGAACGAACCCGTCATTGAAGCCATCGCCTTCCAGGGAAACGGCGTCTTCGAAACACTCAAAGAGATTGCCCGGCAAGTGCTGGTGGAGTTGAAGAAGGGCAGTTAGACAGGCACGCTGGTGCGGGCTACCTAATCGCCTCCGATGGCGCTGATTTCGAACTGATTGCCACGCAGATTCCTATCCCGCTCAATATCTGGCCGTAGCCCTTACTGAACGCTGGTTGCGGAGCGTCTGCAACACTTCTCGTATAATCAATAAATTCAGCATGACGATTTTGGCTGACATCGTCGCCGCCACGCGGCGTAAAGTGCGCGAGTCTATCTCGACGGCGGACCTCGGCGACCTGCAGCGGCAGGCGGAAGCGTACCTCCCGCGCGGCTTTCGCGGAAGTTTAGCCGCGGCAAGCCATTCCCGGCCGGCCATCATTGCGGAACTAAAGAAGGCGTCGCCATCGCGCGGGCTGATTCGCAGTAACTTCGATGCGGAGGCGCTGGCGCGGGAACTGGAGGGGGCCGGGGCGGCCGCGCTTTCCGTGCTGACCGATGAGGAGTTCTTTTCGGGCTCGCTGTCCAATCTGCGCAACGCGTCTGCCGCCACCCAAATTCCATGCCTGCGCAAGGACTTTATTATCGATGAATTTCAAATTCTTGAGGCTCGCGCCAATTGCGCGGATGCGATCTTACTGATCACTGCCGCGCTCTCGCAGGAAGAATTGGTGTCGCTGGCAAAGAAAGCCGCGGAGTTCCAACTGGACGCTCTTTGCGAGGTCCACGACGAAGAAGAACTGGGCCGTGCGCTTGAGGCAGGCTGTGACCTGATCGGGGTAAACAGCCGCGATTTGCAAACTTTTCAGGTCGACCTGGGAACGGCCTTCAGGCTTGCAGACACTATGCCTCCGGGCGTACTGGCGGTTGCGGAGAGTGGCATTGAGCACGGAGGCGATATTGCGCGGCTCCGCTCGGCGGGATACGACGCTTTCCTGATTGGCGAGACTTTGATGAGAGCGACATCACCGGGAGAAGCGCTGAAAGCACTGCTGGCGGAGGCGGGCTCAGCGTCGGCAAGTGCTCGATGATCCATAACGTTTATAGCGGATGCAGATGGCATAAGCTGTTCAGCTTTCTGCTGAATACGGGAGGGCACGGCTTTCAGGCGTGCCGCAAACCGTGATGCAGGATGATCTGCACGACTGAAAGTCGTGCTCTGGTTATTGCCCTAGCGAGGTCTTTCGCCAACGACGCACGACCAACGACGGACGACGTTTTTATGACCTGGATCAAAATCTGCGGCATCACGAATCTCGAAGACGCACTCACGGCGGTCGAAGCCGGCGCTGACGCAGTAGGGTTCGTGTTTTACGAGAAGAGCCCGCGGCGTGTTGATCCAGACACCGTGCGCCGGATAGTGCAGGAACTACCCGCAGGCATCGAAAAGGTTGGGGTGTTTGTGAACCAGACCGAGGATTCAATCTGTCGGACCGCGGAACAGGCTGGCCTCAGTGGAATCCAATTGCACGGAGATAACGAGGATCCACACGTCGCGGACCTCGTTGCCGAGCGGGCTGGGTTAAAGATTTTTGCCGCGATTGCAATGAACAGACCCAATCCGCAAAGCTGGGCAATGATGTGGCGGCCCGATGTTGTTCACGGTTTCCTGCTCGACTCAGGAGGTTCGTCAATGCTTGGGGGTACAGGCAGAACGTTTGATTGGCATGCATCAATTGACGGCATCAACGTGATCAGGCACCTTGGAAACGTCGTGGTCGCGGGCGGATTAAATCCTGGCAATGTGCGAGAGGCAATACAGGTTACGAATCCCTGGGGCGTTGACGTTTCCTCCGGCGTTGAATCGAAACCGGGCAAGAAAGATCCTGAAAAGATTCGCGCGTTCGTGAAGGCGGTGCGCGAAATGGATAACGCAAATTCGAGAAATTAAATGGCTACTGCTTCCATCACGAAAACCCGAAACCCGAATCGTGGTTCCCACCCTTCGAAAACCACGAAGGGTGGGGCAGCCTCGGACACAAGGCCGATACTGATCACTCAGCCCGGCCGCTTCGGGCCATGGGGCGGACGTTATGTTCCTGAGACACTCATGGCCGCTCTTGAAGAACTGGAGCGTGAATACGAGAAGGCGAAGCACGATCCCAGATTCAAAGCACGTTTGAACGAACTGCTGAAGACCTACGCCGGACGGCCCACACCGTTGTCTTACGCGCGGCGGCTAAGCGAAAAACTTGGTGGCGCGAAAATCTATCTCAAACGTGAAGACTTGCTGCACACCGGTGCGCACAAGATCAACAACTGCCTTGGCCAAGGATTGCTAGTCGAGCGGATGGGCAAACACCGCGTGGTGGCGGAGACCGGCGCCGGGCAGCATGGCGTCGCAACTGCGACCGTCTGCGCCCTGCTCGGATTCGAGTGCGTTGTCTACATGGGTACCGAAGACATGCGGCGCCAGGAGTTGAATGTTTTCCGCATGCGGCTGCTGGGGGCCGAAGTGCGCGGCGTGGAGTCCGGCTCGCGCACTCTGAAAGACGCCATCAATGAGGCCATGCGCGATTGGGTCACGAACGTCCGCACAACCCATTATCTTCTCGGCAGCGTTTTAGGAGCACACCCGTATCCGACGATGGTGCGCGATTTTCATCGCGTGATCGGGCGCGAAGCACGTGCGCAAATCCTCAAAGCCGAAGGAAAGTTGCCGACTGCGATCATCGCCTGTGTGGGTGGCGGGTCGAACGCCATCGGGATTTTTTACGACTTCCTCGGCGATAAGAAAGTAAAGCTGATCGGAGTTGAAGCCGGCGGACGCGGAGAAAAGCTCGGCGAGCACGCAGCGCGTTTCCGTGGAGGAATGCCCGGAGTGCTGCAGGGCACGTACTCATACGTCCTGCAGGATGAAGCTGGTCAAGTTTCAACCACGCATTCGGTTTCCGCCGGACTTGATTATCCCTCGATCGGCCCAGAGCACGCCTGGCTGGCAGATCGAAAGCGAGCCGAGTACACGGCCGCTTCTGACGCTGAGTCTCTGGATGCGTGCAAGCTGCTGGCGCAGACGGAAGGGATCATTCCTGCGCTCGAATCGGCGCACGCCGTTGCCGAGGTGATGAAGCGCGCACCGCAGATGAAGAAGTCAGAGATCGTGATTGTGAATGTCTCGGGGCGCGGCGACAAAGATATTGGGATTCTGCGGGAAAACATAGATTTGGATTAATTCTGAATTTTCAACAGCCATGTCATTCCGAATGGCTTTAGCGGTGAGGAATCTGCTTGTCCGCTAGAAACAGCAGATTCCTCACCGCTAAAGCACTTCGGAATGACAGGGGTCAATAAATCTTTTGAAGTTCGCTAAGTATGCCGCTTTCGTTCACAACCCGCCCTTCCCTCGTCGCCTACCTCACCTGCGGCGATCCTGACCTGCGCACCACCCGCGAGATCGTATTGGCGGCAATTTCAGCCGGTGCGGAAGTAATCGAACTCGGTGTTCCGTTCAGCGATCCCGTTGCTGACGGGCCCGTCATCCAGCGCGCCAGCGAACGGGCATTGCGAAATGGAGTCTCGCTCGAACAAGTATTGAACCTCGCCGCAGAAATTCGCCCCGAAAGCGATGCTGGACTTATCGTCTTCTCGTATTTGAATCCGATCCTGCGAATGGGCTTCGAGAAGTTTGCCGCACAATCCGCTGAAGCCGGCGTTGACGGAGCTCTCGTCACCGACTTGCCCGTCGAAGAAGCAGATGAATATCTGCGTCACATGCGCAAACGAAATCTTGCGACTGTGTTCCTGGCCGCGCCCACCAGCACCGACGATCGCTTGAAGCGAATCGCAACCGCATCGACTGGATTTGTGTACGCCGTTTCCCGCACCGGTGTGACCGGCGCACGAAAAGATTTGGCCGACGATGCGCAAAAGTTGGTCAAGCGGTTGCGCAAAGTCACGAAATTGCCTATCGCCGTGGGCTTCGGAATCTCTCGTCCCGAGCAATTCGTTTCCGTGGGAAAATTTGCCGATGCGGCAGTCGTCGGCAGCGCGATCGTGCACACCATCGAAACCAATCGCGGCAAAGAAGCTGAAGCTGTGGCAGAATGGATCAAACAAGTCGTCGGCCGCCGGTCGTCGGCTGTCAGCCCTTGAACCCATCAGGCCTTCGTAACACAAACGGAAAAGCTGCAACGCTTTTCTGCAAGCCTCGGGCTGGTGTTTGCCAACGACCGACGACCAACGACCGGCGACGAATTTATGGACATCGCAGATTGGCGGCGCCAAATCGATGAGATAGACCGCAAGCTGGTTGAACTGTTGAGCCAGCGGGCCAAGGCCGCGCACGAGATAGGCAAGCTGAAACGCAATATTGGAATGCCGATTTATGAGCCCGACCGCGAAAAGGCTGTCTTTGAAAATGCTCGCAAAGCAAATTCTGGTCCGCTGCCCGACCGTGATCTGTTACGCATTTACGAACGCATCATGGACGTGATGCGCCAGATTCAACGGGAAGAAATTGCTCCTGAAACCATGCAGCAAGCGGACAGGTTGGGCGATACGGAATTGGACCCAGAAGTAAATGATTAAGGCAGCTCTTAGCAATTAGCTTTTAGCTCTTAGCCGACTGATTCCAGCTAAGGATTCAAGCTAAAGGCTAAGAGCTAACAGCTAACAGCTAAAAGCTAAAAGCTTATTTCTATGATCGTCGCGATGCAAGACTCGGCAACTGAAGACCAGATCCAGGTCGTCACCGAACATCTGGTCGAAATGGGATTTGCCGTTCACCGCACCACGGGTGAGCGTCAGACGATTCTCGCAGCGGTTGGATCGCGCACCGATTTTGACACCCGCAATCTGGAAGTGCTCAGCGGTGTGATGGAGGTCCACCGCATCAGCGCGCCCTACAAGCTGGCGGCACGCAGTTTTCGCCCGCAGGGCACAATAATTAAATTTGCAAATGGCGTGACCGTCGGCGAGAAGGAAGTAGTGGTTATGGCGGGGCCATGCTCGGTTGAATCCCGCGATCAGCTTTTCACCGTAGCCGAACTTGTGGCCAAAGCCGGGGCACGCGCTCTCCGCGGAGGCGCATTCAAGCCGCGCAGTTCGCCATATTCATTTCAAGGTCTTGGCCTGGAAGCGCTCAAGCTGCTGCGCGAGGCAGGAGACAAATTCAATCTTCTGGTGATCAGCGAAGTCATGGAAATTTCGCAGATCGAAGTCATGCTTCCTTATGTTGACATCCTGCAGGTCGGCGCGCGCAACATGCAGAATTTCAACCTGCTGCGGGAACTCGGAAAATTGAAGAAGCCAGTTCTTTTGAAGCGAGGAATCGCTGCCACCCTCGAAGAGCTTCTGCTCTCAGCCGAATACATTATGGCGGGTGGAAATTACGACATCATCGCCTGCGAGCGCGGGATCCGGACCTTCGAGACTTACACGCGCAACACGCTGGATATTTCGGCCATTCCCGTTGTGCACAAGCTTTCGCATCTGCCAATCGCGTCCGATCCTTCGCATGGAACCGGGCGGCGGGACAAGGTTGCTCCCATGGCTCGAGCGTCGGTGGCGGCCGGAGCCGATGCGCTCCTGATCGAGGTGCATCATGATCCCGACAGAGCTCTTTCCGATGGCGCGCAGTCGCTCTATCCAAAGCAGTTCGCGGAGCTGATGGATGCGCTGCGCATGATTGCGCCTGCCGTGGGAAGGACCATGGCAAATGGAAATTGAAACATTGAGTCATTGATTCATTGAAGGATCAGGTCGGTCAGTGACTTAATGATTCAATGAATCAGTGACTCAATTTCCTGCATGTCCATTCGCCAAATCACGATCATCGGCACAGGACTCATCGGCGGCTCGCTCGCTCTGTCGCTGAAGAAGAGTGGGTTCCGCGGGAAGATTGTTGGATGTGACAGCAGCCAGGTGCTGGCAAAAGCTAAACGCCTGCGGGTAGTTGATGGCGGCTCCAGCGATCCTTTGCAAGCCTGCGCCGGCAGCGATATCGTGGTGCTCGCAGCTCCGGTCGGCGGAATCATTGCTCTCATCGACAAGCTCGCGCCGCATCTTTCCGGCAATACTCTGCTCACCGATGTAGGCAGTACTAAGGCGCAAATTCTCGAAACTGCCCGGGCTACCTTTGGCACGGATGCTAAGAAGAGATTCCTCGGTGGGCATCCGATGGCGGGCAAAGAAAACTCTGGCGTCGAGTTTGCTGTCCCGGATTTGTTCCGCGGCGCAGTCTGGTTCTTTTGTCCTTTGCCGAAGCAGCGGCTGAATTCCGGCAAAATGGCAGAATACGTTTCCTGGATTCGCAAGATTGGCGCAAAACCCGCTCTGCTCGAGCCTGCCGAGCACGACGAACTCTGCGCCTGGATCAGCCATGTTCCGCAGATGATTTCGACAGCGCTGGCTTCGACTCTGGTTGAGGAGTACGGCCGGAATGCACCCCTGCTGGAGACTGGCGGGCGCGCGCTGCGTGAGATGACACGGACAGCCGCCAGCCCCTACTCGATGTGGCGCGACATTGCGATCACGAATAAGAAGCCGATCGGCAACTCTCTACTGAAGCTCGAACAGAAGCTGGCGCACATTCGCGAGAACTTGGATTTGCGAGGGCTGGAAGAAGAGTTCGAACAGGCTCATGCGCTGAAAAAACACTCACGGGAGCGAAGAGTCAAGGAGAAGAACAACTGACGTTGGGTAAATTCCAGCCTTGCCCATCCTGCAGTGTTCCGCGTTGTCAGAAGGTCCTTTGCCGGTTTATTCAGAGGTTTCCTTCGTGTGCCTTCGTGTCCTTCGTGGTAATCGTCTTCAACCACGAAGGCGACGAAGTGTCACGAAGGAAATCCGGCATCAGATTTATTCATAAAGTTTTCTCTGTGCCTCAGTGTCTCCGTGGTGAACTCTGACTTGCTTTACAATTTCAATCGATGAACAAGCTGGTTACTAACGCCGCCGAAGCCATCAGCGACATTCAGGATGGCGCGACGATAATGATCGGCGGGTTCGGGCTGTGCGGAATTCCGGAAAACCTGATTCGTGCCCTGGTCCGCCGTGGCGTGAAGAATCTCACCACCATCAGTAATAACGTCGGTGTCGACGGGCATGGAATGGGTCTCCTGCTCGCGGCCGGGCAGATTCGCCGCCACATTGGCAGCTACGTCGGCGAGAACAGATTGCTCGAGCAGATGGTGCTTGAAAAGAAAATTGATCTGCAGTTGGTCCCGCAGGGAACATTTTCTGAACGCATTCGCGCCGGCGGCGCCGGTATCCCTGCGTTCTTTACTCCCACCGGCGTCGGCACAATTGTGGCCGATAACAAAGAAACTCGCGAGTTCGACGGCCGCACGTATCTGATGGAACACGCGCTGAAAGCCGACTTCGCGCTGATTCGAGCCTGGAAGGGTGACAAATGGGGCAACCTGGTTTATCGCAAGACCGCGCGAAATTTCAGCCCGATGATGGCCACAGCAGCGCAGGTTACGATTGCAGAAGTTGAAAATCTGGTCGAAGTCGGCGAACTGGATGGCGATCTAATCCATACGCCGGGCGTTTACGTGAAGCGCATTTTTCAAGGCGAATCATACGAAAGACGAATTGAAAGAAAGACAGTGAGAGCGGCAACCAGGTAGCCGTCGGTCGTCGACTCTCGGTCGTCGGCACGTCTTGCAGGCTGGCAACGGGACCGTAACTTTCATCCGAAGTTTCAAGCCAAGGACCAACGACCAAGGACCAACGACGCTTTATGGCCAAAGACCACGACAAACGCGAACGCATCGTGAAGCGCATCGCCCGGGAACTGCGCGACGGCTTCTACGTGAATCTCGGCATCGGCATGCCCACCATGGTGGCCAACTACGTCCCGGCGGGAATGCAGGTTGTGCTGCAAAGCGAAAACGGAATGCTTGGCATCGGCCCCTACCCGGTCGAAGGACAAGAAGACCCTGACCTGATCAACGCTGGCAAAGAAACCATCACTGAGATGCCGGGCACTTCGTATTTTTCCAGCGCCGATTCTTTTGCCATGATTCGCGGCGGCCACATCGACCTCAGCGTGCTTGGCGCGATGGAGGTCGACGAAGAAGGCAGCCTGGCCAACTGGATGATCCCGGGCAAAATGGTTAAAGGCATGGGCGGCGCCATGGACCTGGTGGCCAGCGCTCGTCGCGTGATCGTTGCCATGGAGCACACTACGCGCGAAGGACAACCGAAAATTCTGAACAAATGTACGCTGCCCCTGACTGGATCGAAAGTTGTGGACACGATTGTCACCGAGATAGCGTACATTCGGGTGACTCCTGCGGGATTGGTGCTGGAAGAAATCGCGCCGGGTTTGAGCGTTGAAGACGTTCAGCGCTCAACCGAAGCAAATCTGATCGCGAGCCCGGAACTAAGAACGATGGAATCTTAAACCGCCCATGGGGCGCGGACACTCTTGTCCGCGCGGCTCTCGCGTCGCTACGCCCACCTTTTTGGGATCCTCTTCGCTTTTTGCTCGGACAGAAATGTCCGAGCCACACGGACTGTTGCGACAGAAATTCAAACCAGCCGAAATGGCGCGCTCAGCAGGCGGGTTGGCAGCATCACAACAGCCCATACCAGCGCCAGCACGCCATGCACCGCGATCCCCACAATCCTAAATGGCAGCAGTAGCAGCCAAACAATTGCATAAAGTACTAGCGCGAACAGTGCCAGAGGCCAGCACAGCACAAACAAAATGCACCACAAGAAAAAAGCGATCATAGGGTTTCCTCTTATATGGATACGTAATCCCGGCAGCTTTGGTTCCTAGGCCAGGCCACGCCACGCCTCACGAGTCACTTCGGCAATACTTCATCGCCCTCAATCTTCACTAATCCTGAAATGCCTGCAGTTTTCGGCAAACCTTCACGAACAGTCGGCTGGCCTCCTCCGGCCCAGACTTGCAGCTCACCGGAAATGATTTTTCTGGTCCCGTCTTCCTCCACAATGCTCAGGTTGCGATTGGGAACGTTGATGCGCACATGTTGAGTTTGACCTGCGTCTACGTGCACACGTTGAAATGCGGCCAGAGAGCGAATCGGAGCACCGTCCACTCCGCCATGGGTGATATACACCTCGACCACTTCATCGCTAGCCAGCTTCCCGGCGTTCTTGACGTCGACACTTACGGTGAGATCATCCCCCGCGTTCAATGGACTCTTATCAAACGTCAAATTACTGTACTCAAAAGTTGTGTAGCTCAATCCGTAGCCGAAGGAATAAAGCGGATCGCCGCTGAAGTAGCGATAAGTGCGATGCGCCATGTTGTAGTCATCGAAGGCAGGCAACTGTTCGACAGATCTATAAAATGTCAGCGGCAGTTTTCCCGACGGCGAAAAATCTCCTGCCAAAGCTTCTGCCACCGCGGTACCGCCTTCTTCTCCGGGATACCAGGCTTCGAGGATAGCTTTCACGTGCTGGTCGGCCCAGTTGACAGACAGCGCACTGCCATTCATCAGCACCAGCACGACTGGCTTTCCAGTTGCGACCAGGTCTTCGAGCAACTCCTCCTGCGCCTTGGGAAGATCGAGGCTGGTGCGGTCGCCGCCCGAAAAACCTTCGACACTGATGGGCATCTCCTCGCCCTCCAGTTCACCAGCCAGCCCCAGCACAGCAATGATGAGATCAGCTTGCTTCACCTTGCCCAGGTATTCCTTCTTGTTTCCAGGTCCGCGCCAGACCAGTTTTGCCGAGCCCGCTGGGCCTTCTTGAGCGCACTCAATCTTCACCGCATAGCCGCGGCCTGCCTGCAGATGGATTTTCTTCAGCCGTGTCTTACTGGTGTCGCTGTTCCCGGATTGTCCAATTAACTGATCGTCGAGCCAGATGCTGAAACCGTTGATCGCATTGAAGCCGATCTCGTAGTCACCGGTAGTCGGCGGCAGCAGGGTGCCCGTCCATCGCACTGAGAAATTCTCCTTCAGTTCCGGAGTGGCTCCTTCCCGCCAGTCGAAGTTGATATCGCGATCGGTGCGGGTCATGACTGGCGCGCCTTCGAGTCGCCTACCTTTGAAATATTCTGCCTTTAGTCCTACATGATTATCGGCACTGTGCAGAAATCGCGCGGGAATCGGCGTAAGCGGGGGACCTGTCAGCGAGGAGCCCTCGGCGAAAAGAATCTTCGAGGTCGCAAATCGTTTGCGAATTCCCGCCAGCGCTGTGACCGGATGGGAAGGCGTTCCGTTGTAATTGCCGAGCAACGGGTCCACACTGCCAGCATTGGGACCGACAACGGCGATGGTCTTGTATTTCTTGCCGAGAGGAAGCAAGTTTCCGGAATTTTTCAACAGGACCAGCGATTCCCGCGCCGCGGTGAGGGCCAGTTGACGGTGCGGTTCACTGTCATTTTCGGATAGAGGAATTTTCGAATAAGGAACTATTTCCGGCGGATCAAACATGCCGAGTTTCATGCGTGCAGTAAACAGGCGGCGAACTGCGCGATCGATGTCCTCGATTGGAAGCATGCCCTGCTGCACCGCTCTCAGCAAAGCGGATCCCTCAACCGTCAGGTGCCCCGGAGGCCAGGCGCAAATGATGTCCATGCCGGCTTTTACGGACGCTGCCATGCCCTCCTCCATGGTTTTCGTGTAGTGGTGACCTTGCGAAACGTCGCTTGCCGCGCCGCAATCGGAGACAACGTATCCCTGAAAACGCCAGGCTTCGCGCAGGTGTTCCTGCAAGAGCATCGGCTGTGCACACGCCGGCTTCCCGTCAATCGAGTTGTAGGCGCACATCACTGAGCCCGCGCCTGCCGTCACCGTGGCGCGAAATGCGGGAAGGTATGTGTCTTCCAAATCGTGGTCCGATACTTTTACGTCCACACTATGGCGCGTAGTTTCAGGTCCGCTGTGGACGGCAAAATGCTTTGGGGTTGAGAGCGCCTTCAAGTACTTCGCATCGTTTCCCTGCAGGCCCGTTACATATGCGACTCCCATTTGCGAGGTCAGAAACGGATCTTCACCGTAGGTCTCTTGTCCCCGCCCCCAGCGCGGATCACGAAAAATGTTGATGTTTGGCGACCACACCGTCAGGCCGTGATACCAATCGCTGAATCCCTTCTCCCGCAGGCGTTCTGCGTACTTGGCGCGGAACTCGGTCGCGATCACGTCGGCTTCCTTACGCAGGAGATCGGGATCGAAAGTTGCCGCCAGCCCGATTGCCTGAGGGAAGACCGTCGCGTAACCCTCGCGCGCGGCGCCGTGCAATCCTTCACTCCACCAGTTGTATTCAGGAATGCCGAGCCGCGGGATCGCAGGCGCGTCATGGACCATTTGCGAGACCTTTTCTTCCAATGTCATGCGCGACACCAGGTCGTTCACGCGATCTTCAACAGGTAATGACGGATTCCGGAATGGCGCTCCAGCAAGATCAGAATTAGAGCTTTCTGCCGCAGTGGCTTGCGGTTTTGGGGAATTGGCATCGGTTTGTGCATAAACCAGCGTCGCAAGAAAAATAAGGAGAATAACTTTTTTCACGTGGCTTCTCTCCTGGCGCAATTATTTAAACTCAAATTTCGTTTCAGAGAAATATTTTTTAGGCGCTTACGGCCAACTAACCTGAATCTTTCCTGCCTGAACGGAATCTGCAATCAGCAAATGGAGAATCAGCATGGCCGATCATAATCTCGCGCACACAACTGCGCTTTTAGCTCGCACGCCTGCAACCCTGGATGCGCTGCTGCGGGACCTTCCCGAAGTTTGGACTCTCACCAATGAGGGTGAAAATACGTTCAGTGCATTCGACGTTCTCGGCCATTTGATTCACGGCGAACGCACCGACTGGATGCCTCGAGCGAAACGGATTCTACAGTTTGGCGAGACTCGCCCGTTTGATTCTTTCGACCGCATGGGACATCTGCGCGAAAGCCAGGGCAAGTCTCTCCCTGAGTTATTGGACGAATTCGGTCGTTTGAGATCAGAAAATCTCGACGAATTGCGAACTCTGAATCTGCGTCCAGAGGACTTCGACCGGCGGGGGAAACATCCTGCGCTTGGAGTGGTGACCCTTTCGCAACTGCTCGCTACATGGGTAACCCACGATTTAACTCATGTGCACCAGATTTCGAGAATCATGGCGCACCAATATCGCGAAACTGTGGGCCCGTGGAGCAGATATTTAGGCGTGCTGCAGTGTGCGGGACACAGTGCCGATGCATGACCGCGCTCACGCCAAATTGCTGACGCTCGCCGGCTATTTTCTCGGCGGCGCGGGATAGTACCCGTCAGGCGCGTAGACATTGACGCACGGACGAATCGAGGACCTGCAGCTCGGGCGATCAACCAATACTTCCCAGGTGCGATAGTTCCCGGTAGCCGCAGCATTGGTCTTGTAACCCATGGTGTACTGATTGCGGGCGTCCCCGAGCGCCTTGGTATAGGCGTCTTCAATGCCGGAGCGGGTCAGTTCCGCCAGAACTTCGCCTCCTCCGGTTGCGTTCACGTATTTCGGCAGGATGTTGCTGTATCCGAACCGAGGCAGGTGCAGTTTTTCGAGCTTGTTATAGCCCGGTATTGCTGAGCCGCCTACCCCGATCGCGTACACGATAATATGGTTCGCCAGCAGCACCTTGAGCACATCACGATAGCTGGCTGTGCTGCGGTATTCGTGGCCATCGCTGATCACGAAAATTATCTTGCGGCGCGTGGTGTCACGCCGCCCCAGGTCGACGGCGGCAAGTAAGATGGCGTCGTTGAGCACGCGCGCCGGCTGGACCGGCGTGTATACGGTCGGAGCTGCAGGATCAACCGGGCGATTGTTAATCATCGGCCCCTGTGGGCCTAACGGTCCTCCCGTAATAGGAGGGCCGTTGTTCTCTCCGCGCACATTGCGAAGACTATCTAGCGCTGCTGAGAGTTTTTGTCCTACCGCACCCCAGCCGGAGAGCTGCGAAACCGCGTTGCTGTAGGTATACAAAGAAATTTCATCGAATGGGCTGAAGGCGCCCTCAAGTGCCGGAAACGTATGGTTCACTTTCTGTAAGTCAACGTCCTTCATCCCCAGATCAAGGACCACGGCGGCAGAAAGCGCGAACGGATCACTGGTGAAGAAATTAAGCGGCTGCTTCTTGCCATTCTCCATGAGTGTGAAATCCTTCGAAGTCAATCCGTTGACCAAATGTCCCGACTCGTCTTTTACCGTGACCGGAATGATGACCTGGTTCACTGTGCTCTTGAGGGTCAGGATCTCATCCTGGCCGGTAGGCTTGTCCTTCGTCTCTCCGCCTTGCGGGACGGTACGAACCTTGACGGGCGGCGGTGGGGTCGGGTTCGCTTCCTGGTCTGGAGGTGCAGCTTGTGGCTGCTGCTGAGTAGGCGGCGCCTTAGGTTCTGGTGCAGGCTGCGGCGGGTTCTCAGGTGGCGGCTGCGATGGCTGCACGGTTGAAGGCGCGTCGGGAATATTCTGGTCCTTCTGATCGTTTTGCGGAGCACTTTGAGCCGCGCCAGAGGTGTCCGACGTCTGAGCCCCAGCCAGCGGGCTGGGCGAAATCAGGAGTAAACTTAGAAAAATTGC